>Ga0247806_10001289_pt1 | contig 12552 bp, 12 predicted proteins | sample UWRJL059202B1_FD_179935 | JGI IMG/M metagenome (GOLD analysis project Ga0247806, IMG submission 179935) | Plant litter microbial communities from Arlington Agricultural Research Station in Wisconsin, United States - UWRJ-L059-202B-1 | ecosystem: Environmental > Terrestrial > Plant litter >... | reverse complement strand
CATCGCCGCATCGTCCATGTCGACGACGCCACCGGCTGGGCGGTGCAGGCCGCGCTGCTCAAGGCGGCGGAGGAGCACCCCAACATCACCCTGCTGCCGGGCCAGACCTGCGTCGAGCTGATTACCGGGCGGCACGAGGCGCGCTATTCGGGCTCGGGCCGGGTGTGGGGCGCCTATGCGCTCGATGCCGAGAGCGGGCGGATCGAGGCGCACACCGCGCGCGCCACCGTGCTCGCCTCGGGCGGGGCAGGGCGCGTGTACCAGTTCTCGACCGCCCCGCGCGGCGCCACCGGCGACGGGATCGCGATGGCCTGGCGTGCGGGCGCGCGCGTCTCCAACATGGAGATGATGCAGTTCCACCCGACCTGCCTGTACAATCTCGAGGTCAAGAACTTCCTGATTACCGAGGCGGTGCGCGGCGAGGGCGGGCGGCTGCTGCACCCCGTCACCGGCCACCGCTTCATGGTCGATTACGACCCCGAGCGGATGGAACTCGCCCCGCGCGACGTGGTGGCGCGCGCGATCGACGACCAGATCAAGCGCGACGGGCTCGACTACGTCCATCTCGACATCAGCCACATGCCGCGCGAATTCGTGATCGGCCATTTCCCGACCATTTACGACCGGCTCGAAAGCCTCGGCATCGACATGACCTGCGAACCGATCCCGGTGGTGCCCGCGCAGCATTACACCTGCGGCGGGATCGTGATCGACTTGGCTGGGCGGACCGATCTGCCCGGCCTCTATGCCGCGGGCGAATGCACCGAAAGCGGGCTGCACGGCGCCAACCGCCTCGCCTCCAATTCGCTGCTCGAATGCTTCGTGTTCGGCGAGGCGGCGGCCAAGGACATCCTCGCCCGCTGGGACAGTTTCGACGCCCCGCCGCCGGTGCGCGCCTGGGACGAAAGCCGCGTGACCGATTCGGACGAAGACGTGGTCATCAAGCAGAACTGGACCGAGATCCGCCGCTTCATGTGGAACTATGTCGGCATCGTCCGCACCACCAAGCGGCTCGAACGCGCCGCGCACCGGATCAAGCTGCTGCACGACGAGGTTGAGGATTATTACGGCCATTTCCGCGTCACCACCGATCTGGTCGAGCTGCGCAACCTGCTCCAATGCGCCGACCTGATCGTGCAGAGCGCGCTGCGCCGGCACGAAAGCCGCGGGCTGCATTACACGCTCGACTACCCGCAGACCGACGCCGAGGCGCGCGACACGGTGCTGGTGCCGTGACCATGGCGCGGACCCCTGCGCTGCTTGCCGGTTGGCTGTTGCTGGCGGGGTCGGCGTGGGGGCCGGTGGCGGCGCAGGATGCCACCCCGCCCGATGCCATCGTCGTCGCCGCGCAGCGCTCCGGTGCGCCGATGTGGACCATCGACACCGCGCGGGGCACGATCGTTCTGGTCGGCGAAATCGCCGCGGTCCCCGAATCGACCCCGTGGTTCCCCGACCGGCTCGAAGCCGCCACCGCCGGGGCGCAGCGGGTCATCCTCGGGGTGCGGCCCAAGGTCTCGCCCGGCGACATCCTGCGCCTGATTTTCAGCGGCGGCCGCTTCACCCGCCTGCCGGACGACAGCGTAGCGGCGGATTTCCTCGATCCCGCGCAATTGCGGCGCCTGACCGCGCTCGAACAGCAATATGATCAGGATTATGCGCGCAAGAGCTTCCTGATATCGGGGTTCGACCTGCTCACGCGGCGGCTGCGCTTCAACCGCGATACCGGCGACGACGCCACCGATATCGTGCGCCAGGCGGCGCGTCGGGCTGATGTGCCGGCGGAGCCGGTTGGCACCGTGCGCGGCGAGGACATGCTCGACGGTCTGGCCGCAGCCGACCCGCGCACGCATGTCCCCTGCCTGGAAGCGGCGATGACCGCCGCCGAGGCGGGGAGCGCCATCATCGAGCAGCGCGGCGCCGACTGGCGCGCCTTCGATGTCCCCGCCGTGATGGCCAACCCGCTGGAGATCGCGCTGGGCCGCTGCTGGCCCTGGGCCGACCCCGAACTGGGCGGCGAATTGCGCGGCCAATGGACCGACGCCCTGTACCGCGCGACCGAGGCCGATGGCGTTACGCTGGCGGTGGTGCCCTTGCGGGTGCTGGCCGAAACCGACGGCGTGCTCGACCAGCTCGAACGGCGCGGTCTGGACATCGCCGGCCCGGACTGGCGCTGACTCGAGCGGGTACTTAGCCGTCCTTCGCATATTGCGCCGCCAGCGCCGTGCCCAGCCGCCCGATCAATTGGAGCGGCAGCTCGGCCTCGTGCGGGAAGGCGAGATTGCCCTTCGGTCCAGCAAAAGGTGCCAGTTCGGCGACCAGTTCGGGCGGCCCGCTGACCGGCGGGTAGATGCCGATATGCCGCTTGAACCCGGCGAAGTAGGCGATCACCCGGCCTTTGCGCAGCGCGGGCATCTTGTACGAGATGCAGCGCGCGGTGCCGGGCACCGCCCGCTCGATCGCGGCGCGGACCGCCAGCAGCCGCTCGCGCACCGCCGGCTCGCAGCGGTCGAGATAGTCGGCGTGCGGATCGGCCTCGCTCATCATGGAGAGTCCTGTCTCGACAAAATCGGGCGGAGATTGATCCTTCGTCGGGCCGCCGTCCAGTCCCCGCCAGACCCGTCCGCCCGTCAGCTGCGGAGTCTTCGCGCAGCAATATTGCCGTGCTGGATTCGAAAGATTCATCCGCGCCGCCCCGCGCGACTTTTTTTCCGCAGTTCGATTTTGCCTCTTGCGCAGCGCTGCAACCGTTGCCGATCCACGCGTCGCGGCGTGTTGGCGGGTTGATACACCGGGCCATCATACCCAATTCGGTCGGGCAACAGCACCATGCCCCCTTGCGCTGGCATCCAAGGCGATTCACTATGGCTTGTGGATGGTCGCGGTGGGCGACCTACTAGACCTAGATATTTATCAGGAAGCGCCCGCCCGCTCGGCGGGCGCCGACTCGGGTTTTGGGGGCCTTGCAAGGCGCAGCTGTGGACAGGCCGGGGAGAACTAATCCCCTGCCGGTGGGCGCGATCGGGTAGGGATGCGGTTCGGGACTACGACTCGAACACAAGTGGAACATAGTGCCTCTTCCCGCGAATCGGGTTGGGCGTAGTCTGGAGCAGGCGCACATGGAATTTCGACAAGCGGATGGAACGGCTATGGGCCTTGATGACAACGAAGCGAACACCACCACGATCGATCGCAAGGACGAACCTGGCGATCTGCTCGGCCAAGCCGTGAGCGGCGCGATGGCGCAGGCCGTCAAGGCAACCGCCGCCGCGCCGATCGATTCCAAGAGCATCAACGCCCGCCGCTTCACCATCACCACCGATGCGTCGCGCGATGCGCTGTTGACCGATTTCGGGCGCGAGACGCTCAACGACCGCTACCTGCTGCCGGGCGAGACCTATCAGGACCTGTTCGCGCGCGTGGCCGATGCCTATGCCGACGATCAGGACCACGCCCAGCGGCTCTACGACTACATCTCGCGGCTGTGGTTCATGCCCGCCACGCCGGTGCTGTCGAACGGCGGCACCGGGCGCGGCCTGCCCATCAGCTGCTATCTCAACTCGGTCGACGACAGCCTCGAAGGCATCGTCGCCACCTGGAACGAGAACGTCTGGCTCGCCAGCCGTGGTGGCGGGATCGGCACCTATTGGGGCAATGTCCGCGGGATCGGCGAGCCGGTCGGGCTCAACGGCAAGACCAGCGGCATCATTCCCTTCGTCCGGGTGATGGACAGCCTCACCCTGGCGATTTCACAGGGCTCGCTGCGGCGCGGTTCGGCGGCGTGCTATCTCGACGTCAGCCATCCGGAGATCGAGGAATTCCTCGAAATCCGCAAACCCTCGGGCGATTTCAACCGCAAGGCGTGGAACCTGCACCACGGCGTGCTGCTGACCGACGCATTCATGGAAGCGGTCCGCGCCGGCGATCCGTTCGACCTCCTCTCCCCGCGCGATGGCTCGGTGCGCAAGACCGTCGATGCGCGCGCGCTGTTCCAGAAACTGGTCGAAACCCGGCTGGCCACGGGCGAGCCCTATATCGTGTTCAACGACACCGTGAATCGCATGATGCCCAAGCATCACCGCGATCTCGGGCTCAAGGTCTCGACCTCGAACCTGTGCAGCGAGATCACGCTGCCCACCGGGATCGACCACCTCGGCAATGATCGCACCGCGGTGTGCTGCCTGTCCTCGCTCAATCTCGAGACGTGGGACCAATGGCAGGGCGACAAGCTGTTCGTCGAGGACGTGATGCGCTTCCTCGACAACGTGCTGCAGGACTATATCGACCGCGCGCCGGACGAGATGGCGCGCGCCAAATATTCCGCCAGCCGCGAGCGTTCGGTCGGCATGGGGGTGATGGGCTTCCACTCGTTCCTGCAGGCCAAGGGCATCGGCTTCGAAACCGCGATGGCCAAGGCGTGGAACCTCAAGATGTTCAAGCACATCTCGGGCCGCGCCGACGAGGCGTCGCTGATGCTGGCGCAGGAACGCGGGCCGTGCCCCGATGCCGCCGAAACCGGGGCGATGGAGCGATTCAGCTGCAAGATGGCGATCGCCCCGACCGCCTCGATCAGCATCATCTGCGGCGGCACCTCCGCCTGCATCGAGCCGATCCCGGCCAATATCTACACCCACAAGACGCTGTCGGGCAGCTTCATCGTCAAGAACCCCTATCTGGAGAAGCTGTTCGACCAGAAGAGCAAGAATTCCACCGCGGTGTGGAATTCGATCCTCGAGAAGGGCGGCAGCGTGCAGCACCTCGATTTCCTCACCCCCGAGGAAAAGGCGATCTACAAGACCAGCTTCGAGATCGACCAGCGCTGGCTGCTCGAATTCGCCGCCGACCGCGCGCCGTTCATCGACCAGGCGCAGAGCCTCAACCTGTTCATCCCCGCCGATGTCGACAAGTGGGACCTGATGATGCTGCACTTCCAGGCATGGGAAAAGGGCATCAAGTCGCTCTACTACCTGCGCTCGAAGAGCGTGCAGCGCGCCGGGTTCGCGGGCGGGGTCGAGGCGGACAACACCGCCGATCTGGCCAAGTTCGAAATCAACATCGGCGAGCAGACCGATTACGAGGAATGCCTCGCCTGCCAGTAGGTCAAACGAAAATGGGCGGCCGTGATGGCCGCCCATTTCTTATGCAATGCGTGCTGGAAACCCGGCCGGGTTATTCCTCTTCTTCGAACTGCACCGCATTCGCGCCGGTCGCGCTGAGCCGGACCACGTCGCCCTCGACTTCGGCAACCAGGCCGAGCGAGATATAGTGGTGGTGCCCCGCATGCGCGCCCTCGGCGCCTTCGATCTGCGCGCCCGAATCGGCCTTGGTCAGCTTGATCCGTTCGCCGTCGACATGGTCGACCGTGCCGACATGCACGCCGTCGGCGCCGATCACTTCCATATGTTCCTTGATAGCGCTGGTATCGGTCATTTTTCCGTCTCCTTGGATGGATGCTTGTCAAACGCACCAGGGCGCGGTTGGATGCGCCTGGTGGGACCAACACAGGAATAATTAGGATGCGCCGAAACAGCCGGATTGCAACCGCCGCCTTGCTCATGCTGCTGCTGGCCGCCTGCGCCACGCAAATTCCGGCGGGCGTGGCGAGCGGGCCAGACGTGCCCGGCTTCTGGTGGGGCCTGTGGCACGGGTTCATCTTCCCGTGGTCGTGGATCGGCTCGCTGCTGTCCGACGAGATCGCCGTGTACGCCGTGCCCAATCGGGGCGGATGGTACGATGCGGGGTTCTTCCTCGGCGTGACCGTGCTCGGCGGCGGCTCGTTCTTCGGGTCGCGCAAGCGCTCGGGCTGACGCCCCTTTCCTTTCCCGATGAGGCGGTTAGGTTGCCGCCGGGCCGAACGGGCGGTCCGCTGGGGGAGGGGGGCGCTGTGACGCCGAGCAGACTGGCCATCGCGGCCATCGCATGGGCCTTCGCCTGCGCCCCGCTGGCGGCATCGGCGCAGGCCACACCGACGTCCGCTCCCACCATCGCACAGATGCGCGCGCGCGACCGCTACGCCCCGCCCGCGCCCGAACTCGCCGCGTGGGAGGCGTTCCACGCGCAAGTCGCCGCCGATCCTGCAAGCTCGCCCGCGCTGCGCGCCGAAAGCCACCTCGGCCGCGCCATCGCCCGCTTCTACGCCAAGCAATACGAAGGCGGGTGGGAGGATGTCCGCGCCGCCGAGGCGCTCGTCGCCACGCTCCCCGAAAGCCCCGCGTTCCATTCCGAACTGCTCGCCTTCGGTTCGGTGCTGCTGGTCGAACTCGGTCGGCTCGACGAGGCCGAACCCTACGCCGCGCGCGCCTTTGCGCTCGCCGAACAGCGCCCCGGCGCCGACCGCAGGGATCTGGTGATCGCGCACAATGCGCTCGCCGTGCTCGCCTTCGCCCGCAACGACCTGCCGGGTGCCGAGGCCGGGTTCTGCACCGCGCGCGATCTGGCGCTGGCCTATTTCCCGCCCGAAGACCCGGAGATCGTCAACAACGCCGGCTCGTGCGGCGTGCTCAAATATTTCCTCGAACGCCCCGACATGCTCGACGCGATGCGGCTGGCGAGCGACCACGCGCTGGCGCATCTCCCGCCCAACCACCCGCGCATGGGGCAGGTGCTCAACGGCAGTTACGCGGTGATGATGCTCTATGGCCGCTATGGCGAGGCCGAGCCGCTGATCCGCCGCCATCTCGATCTCGAACGCGCGCTCTACGCCGGCGACAGCGACGATATCTACGATCCGCTGTCGATGCTCGCGCGCGTGCTCGAACTGCGCGGGCGGCTGGAGGAGGCCGAGGGCATGTTCACCGCCGCCGCGGCGATGGCCGGGCGGATCGCCAATCGCGGCCAGCCCTACACCGCCGGAATCGCGCAGATCAATCTGGCGCTGGTGATCGGCCGGCTCGGGCGGCTGGCCGAGGCCGAGGGGGTCGCGCGCGCCGGGGTGGCGCGGCTGCGCGCCGATCTCGCGCCCGACGACTGGAACATCGGCAGCGGCGAGTCGCGCCTCGCCGCGCTGGTCGGGCAGCAGGGCCGGAGCGACGAGGCGCTGGCGCTGTCGACCGAGGCACTCTCGCTGCTCGAGCCCAAGCTCGCCGAGGACCATTCCGAAGTGCTTGTCGCCCGCCTCACCCACGCGCGCATCCTCGCCGATCTCGGGCGCGGGGACGAGGCGATGGCGCTCGCCGCGCCGGCGGTGGCGCGGTTCGAAACCCGGCTGTTCGACCTCGCCGCGAGCGAGACCGAGCAGGTCGCGCTGTCCGAGGTGCTGCCGCAGGCGCTCGGCGATTACCTCGCCGTCGCGCTCGCCAGCGGGGCGATGGAGGAGGCGGTGCGCGGCGCGCAATTGCTGCTGCTGTCCGAACTGGCGGTGGTCAACGCGCGCATCGCCGCCGCCGCGATCGCCCGGCGCGAGGGGCTGGGCGAGGGCGTCGAACGGCTCGAAACCGCGCGCGCCGAGGTCGAGCGGCTGTCGGGCGAACTGGCCGCGGCGCAAGCGGGGGAGGGCACGCAGGCGCCCGCGCTCGCCGCCAGCCTCGCCGCCGCGCGCGCGGATGCCGAGGCGGCGCAGGCCGCGCTGCTGGTCGCCTTCCCCGATTTCGTCGCGCTGGCGCGCCCGCGCATCGCCAGCCTCGCGCAATTGCAGGCGGGGCTGGACGAGGGCGAGCTGCTGGTGCTGCCCGTCGCGCTGACCGATCGCGCGGTGACGCTGGCCATTTCCCGCGACGGGGTGCGCTGGGGCGAAACCCCGATCACCGGTTACGACCTGCACGAACTGACGGCGCAGGTGCGGCGCTCGGTCGAGCGTCCCGGGGTGTTCGATGCCGAGGCGGCGCACCGCCTGTACGGCATCGTCTTCCCCGACAGCCTCGCCCCGCTGCTCGCGCGCCATCGGCAAGTGCTGTTCCCGGCCAGCGGCTATCTCGCGCGGCTGTCGCCCGGGGTGCTGCTCACCGCCCCCGCGACCGACCTCGCCCACGCGCCATGGCTGATGCGCAGCCACGCGCTGCGCGTGGTGCCCGATCTGGCCGCGCTCCACGGCGATCCGACCCGCTCGGCCGCGACGCGCTTCCTCGGCATCGGCGCCCCGCGCTTGACCGATAGCGCCGCCGCCTGGGCCGCCCTGCCGCCGCTCCCCGGGGCCGGTGCCGAACTCGCCGCGCTCGGCGCCGCGCTCGGCACGCAGGACAACACCTTGCTGACCGATGGCGACGCCACCGAAGCCGCGCTGGCGGCGCGCGATCTGGCCAGCTACCGCGTGATCGCCTTCGCCACCCACGGGCTGGTCGGCGGCGAGGTGCCGGGGCTGGCCGAACCGGCGCTGGTGATGAGCACGCCCGCGCCCGGCGATGCGGACCACGACGGCCTGCTTACCGCCAGCGAGATCGCCGGGCTGCGACTCGACGCCGAGTGGGTGATCCTGTCGGCGTGCAACACCGCCTCGGGCGAGCTCGCCGGCTCGCCCGGCTTCTCGGGCCTCGCCCGCGCCTTCGCCCAGGCCGGCGCGCGCAGCCTGATGCTCAGCCACTGGCGCGTGCGCGACGACGCCGCCGCCTTTCTCAGCGTGGAGACGATGCGCCGCGCCGCCGCCGGGATGCCGCGCGCCGAGGCGCTGCAACAGGCGCAGCTGGCGCTGATGGCGCGCACCGATCTGCCCGACGCCGCGCACCCTTCGGTGTGGGCGCCGTTCGTGATGATGGGGAACTAGCGCGCGGCGGCAGCGGCGCGCGACAGCATTTGTTTACCATCTGCGCCTATCCCCACGGCCATGAGACCAAAGCCAACTCGGTTGCCGACTCACCATGGCTACGGCGAGATCGGCCTGTCGCGCTACATCGTGTTGTATTTCGCCCAGTTCGCTTGGCTGGCGCTCGGGCTGTATCTCTATTCGACCGCCTTCTGGCCCTCCACCTGCACCCCCGACAACCTGCTCGAGGTCTACACCTGCTCGCTGCGCCTGCCCGAAAGCCGCGGCTTCCGCGAGGCGGCGCTGCTCACCTGGCTGTGGGCGACGCCGATCCTGGTGCTGCTCGAAATCTCGCGCCGCATGGGCAAGTCGAAGGACTGATCCCCCGACCGGCCTGCCGGGGGGCCGAATGCGCTTGGCCTCGGCGCCGCTTGTCGGATAATGGCGCGGCGATGGCAATTTCGGACACCGATCGTGGGTCGCCAACGGACCCGGTGATGGGTGTCGCGGTCGTCGCCTTCCAGTCCGCCGACATCATCGCCGCCTGCCTCGCCAGCCTCGCCAATTCGCAGGGCGTCCGCCTCCGCCTCGTGGTGCTCGACAACGCCAGCAGCGACGCCACCCTCCAGCGCATCCGCGACTGGGCGCACGGCCAGCCGCCGGGCTTCACTTTTGAGGAGGCCGCAGTGGGCGCCATCGCGGTGGCCCGCGCCGATCTCACCCTGCTGCGCTCGGGGCTAAACGGCGGCTTCGCTTTCGCCACCAACCGCTGTCTCGAGGTGCTGCTGGCTGACCCCGCGATAAACCTGTTCTGGCTGGTGAACCCCGACGCCCGCGTGCGCCCCGATGCTGCGCGGCACTATGCCGAGGCCGGGCGCGACGGCGCGTTCGCGCTGATGGGCGGGCGCACGCTGTTCGCCGACGATCCCGGCGTGGTCCAGACCGATGGCGGGCGCGTCTCACGCCTCACCGGCAAATGCACCTCGGTCAACTGGGGCGCGCTCGCGGCCCGGGTGTCCATGCCGCCAGCGCGCGCGCTCGATTATTTCACCGGCGCCAACTGCGTCGCCTCGCGCCGCTTCATCGAACAGAGCGGCCTCATGCCCGAGGACTATTTCCTCTATTACGAGGAGGTCGACTGGGCCTTGCGCCGCGGCGATCTGAGCTTGCGCCCGGTACCCGAGGCGATCGTCGAGCATCTTGGCGGCACCACCATCGGCTCGGCCACGCTCGGCCAGCGCCCGTCGCCCTTCGCCAGCTATTTCAACCACCGCAACCGGATGCGCTTCCTGCGCCGCTTCAGCCCCGCCGCGCTCCCGCTCGGCATGGCGTTCGCCGTGCTCAAGGCCGGGCAACTGCTGCTGCAAGGCGCGCGGGCCGAGGCATGGGCCGTGCTCGCGGGCGCCTTCGCGCTCGCCCCACCGGCGGCCGTGCGCGCCCGGCTCAGCCCGGCCGCACAAACCGCCGCCTTCGCGCCCTTCAACCCGTAATCTCGGCTATTCGCCCGCTGGCGCCTTCGGATCGCGCTTGGCCTTGTCGCGCGCCGCGTCCTCGCGCGGGCCGGTGCGCGGGGGTTCGCCGGGCACGTGGCTGGGCTTCTGGGTGACATCGCGCGAGTCGTTCGGTTCGTATTCGCCCATCTCGGGTCTCCTGTGATCGTCAGCCCATCAACCCCCGCCACCCGGCCCGCGTTCCGAAAGCGCGAGTTGTCCCGCGCTTATCCCCGCCGAATCATTCAACTATGCCTTCGTTTCGCCGCCATGATTCCCTATATAGGCGGTTCGCGTTTGTTCCCGGAGACCACCACATGTCGTTGCTCGAAGCCCGCAAGACCTACAAGCCCTTCGAATATCCGTGGGCTTACGAGTTCTGGCAGCGGCAGCAGCAGGTCCACTGGATGCCCGAGGAAGTGCCCTTGGGCGAGGATTGCCGCGACTGGGCGCAGAACCTCACCGATCACGAGCGCAACCTGCTGACGCAGATCTTCCGCTTCTTCACCCAGGCCGATATCGAGGTGCAGGATTGCTACCACGAGAAATACGGCCGGGTGTTCAAGCCGACCGAGGTCAAGATGATGCTGGCCGCGTTCTCCAACATGGAAACGATCCACATCGCCGCCTATTCGCACCTGCTCGACACCATCGGCATGCCCGAAAGCGAATACGGCATGTTCCTCGAATACCAGGAAATGCGCGACAAGCACGATTACCTGCAGCAGTTCGGCGTCGACAGCGATGAGGATATCGCGCGCACGCTGGCGATGTTCGGCGGCTTCACCGAGGGGCTGCAATTGTTCGCTAGCTTCGCGATGCTGATGAACTTCCCGCGCTTCAACAAGATGAAGGGCATGGGCCAGATCGTCACCTGGTCGGTGCGCGACGAGAGCCTGCATTGCGAGGGCATCACCCGCCTGTTCCACGCCTTCTGCGCCGAACGCGACTGCCTGACCAAGTCGGTCAAGGAAGACATCATGGACATGTGCCAGAAGACCGTGCGGATGGAAGACGCGTTCATCGACCTGGCGTTCGAGCAGGGCCCGGTGCCGGGGATGAGCGCCAAGGAAATCAAGAAATACATCCGCTACATCGCCGACTGGCGGCTCAACCAGCTCGGCCTGACCCCGATCTACATGGTCGAGGAACACCCGCTGCCGTGGCTGACCCCGCTGCTCAACGGCGTCGAGCACGCCAACTTCTTCGAAACCCGCGCGACCGAATATTCGAAGGCCGCGACCAAGGGCAATTGGGGCGAAGTGTGGTCGAACTTCGACTCGCGCCGCAAGGCCAAGGCGGCGAACGAGGGCGGCCTGGTTGTGGGCGGCCTGAGCGCGGGCGAGCTGGATATGTTTGGGGGCGTGCAGGCGGCGGAGTAGTAGAACGAAAGTCCCCCTCCCGCTTGCGGGAGGGGTCAGGGGTGGGCGCGCGGCCGTAGGCCGCGCTGGGCCGGCAGGCCCACCCGGGCGAGGCGCCTGGGGCAGGCCCACCCCGCTGCGACTAGGCTCGCCTTCGGCTCACCAAGTCTCGCGGCCCTCCCGCAAGCGGGTGGGCTATTCGCGCAGTGCTCGCAGCCGTGCGATCTCGGCCGCGATCACCGACAACACGCCCTCGGTATTCGCGAAAACATCGGCATTGGCGAAGCGCAGCACGCGATAGCCTTCCTCCGCCATCCAGGCATCGCGCCGCGCGTCGTACGCGGGGCGCAGATCGTGCGAGAAGCCATCGAGTTCGATCACCAGCTTGAGCTCGCGGCACAGGAAATCGGCGTAATAGGTGCCGATCTCCATCTGCCGGCTGAACTTCGCGCCCAACTGGCTGCGCGCAAGATGGCGCCACAAGTGGCGTTCCTCCGGCGTCGCCGCATTGCGCAATTGACGAGCGCGTCCGGTGTTGCGGCGCTTCCAGTCGGGCATGGACCGTTTATGCCGACCCGCCACCCCCGTCGCAAGCGCGAGCCCGATGGTGAGCGCTGTCGACTCCCCTCCCACTCGCGGGAGGGGCCGGGGGTGGGCCTGTGCCACACCACCGCACCAATCCTTAACCCAAACCTGCCATCCCCCACCCATGCTGGGCAAATATCAGGCGGTCTTCCGCAGCCGCTGGCGCGCCGTGTGGTGGTCCTTGGGGATCATGCTCACCGCCTATTGCACCATCCCCTCGGCCGACGAGAAATCCGATGGCGACGATCTCGCCGCCGTCGCCAAACTGGTCGAAGAGCATTCGGGCAAGCCGCACGACCAGCCCAAGCACACCAACCCCTGGGCGCTGCCCAAGGACCCGCCGCAATAGGCGGCACTGCCCCCATGCTCGCGCACCTGACCCCGGCGAATCTCAGCACCGCGTTGATCGCGCTGAACTTCGCCACCTTCGCCGCCTTCGCCATCG
>Ga0247806_10001288_pt1 | contig 12552 bp, 9 predicted proteins | sample UWRJL059202B1_FD_179935 | JGI IMG/M metagenome (GOLD analysis project Ga0247806, IMG submission 179935) | Plant litter microbial communities from Arlington Agricultural Research Station in Wisconsin, United States - UWRJ-L059-202B-1 | ecosystem: Environmental > Terrestrial > Plant litter >... | reverse complement strand
TCGAGAGGAGAATAAACGTCTAACGGAACTAATTTGTGTTCAAGCAGGGTGTTTTCTGCCGGATAAATCATATTGGCCCAGTTTACAACTGTTTCAACATAATCTTCAAATTGCGAAGTTTCGCCAATTGCTTTATGGCCCAATGCAGTTACTTTTCCGTTTTCATCCGCAGCAAATTTAGTATACTGCAAAGTGGGCGGTCTGTGCCCGAAAGTATACATTTGGGCACGATCTAAGGTTACGCGAACATTTCTTTTTAGTTGAAGCGAGGCCATAACCGCCATAAAAAGCTGATATTGTGGTCGAAGTCCGGAACCAAAACCACCACCAACGTATGGGGCAATAACCTGAACGTTTTTCATTTTTAGGCCAAAAACATTCGCCACATACATTTGCGAATTGATCGTTCCCTGCGTTTTATCATATATTTTTAATTTGTCTTTTCCTTCGTAAAGTACAGTAGTAGCAAACATTTCCATTGGATTATGATGCTCTGTTCCGTGTCTAAATTCGCCTTCGACCTGAGCAAAAGAATTTTTATATGCTTCTTCAAAATCTCCTTTTGGTTTTGGCGGAGGTGGCTTTAACATTGACGCCAAACCCATTTGAGGTTTTCTTGCTTTCGAAATATTGGCTTCCATATCAGTTTCAAATTCTTCTTCGGTATAGGTTAGTTTTACTTTTGTTGCGGCATATCTCGCCATTTCAAAAGTTTCGGCCACGACCAATGCAATTGGCTGACCGTTGTATTTTATTTCATTGTCTTTTAATGGTCTGAAAACTGTTCCGGGTGGCGCATCCATATCAGCGTACTGAAAATCAAACCATGCGGTTGACGGTCTGTTTTCGTGGGTAAAAATTTCTACTACGCCTTCTAAGGCTTTTGCTTCCGAAGTATCGATTAGGGTAATTTTGCCTTTCGTTATGGTGCTGTTTACTACATAACCGTATAATAAATCCTGTGCAGGATATTCACCTGCATATTTGGCAGTTCCTATTACTTTTAGATGACCTTCTAAACGGCTTACTGGTTGTCCTATTGAGGGTAATTTTGTCATGATTTCCGTTTTTAATTAACTATAAAGATGGTTTTGCACCCGGACGTTGTGTTTCTGGATTTAATGCCATAAAGCAATTTCGAATAATGGCTCTTTTTGCCAGTTCGATTTTAAACGAGTTGTGTTCGTAGCCTTTTGCGCCCTGCAATATAATTTTGGCAGCAGCCGAAAAATTTTCCTCATTTGGTTCTTTATCTTTTAAATATTCCTCCGCTTCTGGAACACGCCACGGTTTGTGAGCAACGCCGCCCAGGGCAATTCTGGCTTCTTTGATCTTATTATTTTCCAGATCAAAGGCGGTGGCTACAGATACAAGTGCGAAAGAATACGAACTTCTGTCTCTCAATTTTAAATAAGAATAATTTTTAGGAAATCCTTTTTCCGGAAGATCAATACTTGTAATGACTTCACCATGTTTGAGATTATTGTCAATGTTAGGCGTATCTCCGGGCAGACGGTGAAATTCGGCGAAAGCCAAAACACGGTCGCCATCCGGACCTGAAATATTTATCGTTGCATCAAGAGCTGCCAAACCCACACACATATCTGAAGGGAAAACGGCAATGCAATCTTCACTTTGTCCTAATATCGCGTGAATTCGATTATAGCCCGTAATTGCTGAACATCCTGAACCCGGATCACGTTTGTTGCAAGGTGTATTTACATCATAAAAATAATAGCATCTGGTACGCTGCAAAAGATTACCACCGTTTGTCGCCATGTTTCGTATTTGTGCCGAAGCTCCGGCTAATATGGCTTTTGACAACAAAGGATAACTTTCTTCAATGATCGGATCGTAAGCTGTATCAGCATTGGTATATAAAGCTCCCAATCTTATCCAGCCATCATCAAGACGTTCAATAGAATGATTTTCTGTAATTGAATTAATATCAACCAGCTTATCGGCTTTGGTAATAAAATATTTTAAGAGATCGTTGATGTTTGTTCCCCCGGCTACTATTTTATTGCGAATATCCCCATCAATTTGTGAGATTGCCTCTGTTGTATTTTTTGCTTTTGTATATGAAAAATTATTCATGGTGGCCTCCTTCCTTAACTTCCATTATGGCTTCTATGATTCCTTTACTGGCACCACATCTGCAAAGGTTACCGCTCATTAATTCCTGAACGTCTTCTCTTGTTTTGGCTTTGCCTTCCTTTAACATTCCTACTGCACTGCAAATTTGGCCCGGCGTGCAGTACCCGCATTGAAATGCATCATGTTCTATAAAAGCTTTTTGTATTGGATGCAGATTTTCGCCGTCTGCAATTCCTTCGATTGTGGTAATTTCCGAGCCGTCTTTCATTACTGATAATGTCAGACAGCTCAATATTCGTTTGCCGTCGACAATAACGGTGCAGGCGCCGCATTGTCCGTGATCGCATCCTTTTTTTGTACCCGTAAGCTGAATTTCTTCGCGCAGCGTATCAAGCAAAGATGTCCAGGGTAAAAGATTTAAATGATAATCTTTACCATTTACTTTTAACTGTATAGAGTGAGTTTCGTTCATGTGTGTGGAAATTAGTTAGTGTAAAAGAAAACCTGATCTTAAAATTATTAGTTACAATTATTAGTATGAGTAATTTAAAGTATAGCGAAATGGATTTTTAGCTTCGAAAAATGCTTACTTATTAAACAATAATAAGTACCGTAGAAGAAAGGAGTTTGTTTCCTGCTTTCTGATAGCAAAACTAATCCTGGAAGTGATTTTTAAATCAGCTTTGACTCACTACCCTATCTTTATTTAAACAAAACCTGCAGTAACGATTACTGCAGGTTTTTTTGAATCAATAACTAACATTCTAAAGTAACTTGAACCAATACATAGATTAATTAATCTATTTACTTTGCTATTTTAATATTTTGCTTTAATAATTTACTATTTCAGCGTTGCTGTTGTGTCTTTTACAACTGTTGTGTCTGCTGGAACCATTGTAGTATCTACAGCTGCTGCATTGATACTGTCAACTGATGTATCTGTTGAATCGTAAGTTGAGTCTGCAGGAATTGTGTCTGTTTTTTTGCACGAAAAAGAAAGTCCTGCTATAACAACAAGTAATGCAATTTTTGATTTGATAAGTGTTTTCATAATAATACGGGTTTTTATTAATAACTAATTATTCAAATTTAGGTTTTGATTGTGAGAAATTCTTACACAATTATTTTTAGTTTTTACAAAATATTGCAGTTAAAAATCTATTAACTAATACTTTATAAAATAATCGAGAGTTTTAATTATACTTACTAATAGTTTTCTTTAACTTTTATAATCTGCATTTATAGTAAAATTACTTTTATAGTATTTAAAATGATTTACACGATTAATGGTTGCTGTTACAAAACTTCAACAGAAATTATTGCTCACTTTTTTGCATAAAAAAGGTGCATTGCTGCACCTTAATTATTTTATTAAAAAATCGTGATTATTCTGTGATTACTTTTTATCAATTTTATAAAGTCTTCCTCCGTCTGTTACAGCATATAATGCTCCGTCAGTTCCCTGGGTTACATCTCTAAATCTTTGACCTTCACTGGCAAGAAGTCTTTCTTCACCAATTACCTTATTGTCTCTAATAGCAAGACGAATAATGTGTGTTGCGCTTAGCGATCCTATGAATAAGTTGTTTTCCCACTCTGGAACACGGTTTCCTGTGTAGAAAGTCATACCACTTGGAGATACAACAGGATCCCAATAGTAAACCGGCTGCTCTAAACCATCTTGTTTTTGAATTCCGGCTCCAATTTTTTCACCGCTGTACTCTATTCCATAAGTAATTGTTGGCCAACCGTAGTTTGCACCGCCTTTTAAAACGTTTATTTCGTCACCTCCACGCGGTCCGTGCTCACCTTCCCAGATGTCGCCTGTTACAGGATGAAGTGCCAATCCTTGTGGATTTCTGTGTCCAATAGAATACAACTCTGGTAAAGCACCACTTTGGCTAAAAACCGGGTTGCCAGAAGCTGCCTGACCTTCTTTTGTTATTCTGATTACTTTTCCTAAAGCTGCAGTCACTGATTGTGCCAATGGTCTTGTTTCAAGTACAGAACGTTCTCCGGTACTTACAACAAGGTTTCCGCTTTTATCAAAAAGAATACGGCCACCATAGTGAAGCGTACTTGCATTTGCCGGATTTGCACGGTAAATTACAGTTGCACTCTCTATTGTTTTTTCATCATTAGATAATCTACCTTTTGCAACTGATGTCTGATTTCCACCTGTTGAAGCTTCTGCAAAAACCCAGTAGATCATTCGGTTTGTTGTAAAGTCAGGATCAAGCACTAAGCCTAATAATCCTCCTTGTCCTGCAGCGTTAACTGCCGGAGCTCCTGTTATAGGACTGCTTACAACACCTTCTTTAGTTACAATGCGAAATACTCCGCTTTTTTCAGTAACTAATAATCGTCCATCCGGAAGACTTTTTACGCCCCATGGAGCAACTAACGATGATGTAATTACTTTTCCTTCATAAGGAGTATTGGTCTGTACACCATTTATACGGGTTTGTCCGGTAAAAGCCGGAGCATAAGTTGTATTAGGTTTAGTAGTTTCTACAGGAGCTGTAACAGTTCCCGGATCAGTATCCGGAGTTTTGTCGTCATTAGAGCAGCTTGTTAAAGCCAATAACGCACCTGACAGAAAAGCAATGTAATGTAGTTTTTTCATAGTATTTGGGAGTTTAAAATTATAATAGGTTTAATAAATTCTGAAAAATTAACTAATGACAAATAAGAATTTTATGTCATTTTTTATGTGATATCAAATTTCCTGAATTTTGAATATAAAATCTTACATAATTTACCGCAGAATTTATAGAATTATTGTTTATTATCGATTTTACATTTTTTTACCCCTGATTTCATAACATAAAAAACCATTTTCATGTCATAAAAAACTCTTCCTATAACATATTAATCTCAGAATTTCAGGTATCTATCTATTTTTAAACAATAATCTATAAATTTTATTACTAAAGATTTAAAAATGTTTCAAAAGAGAGGTTGATTAAAGTATAAGTAAAATCTTTCGTTTTTAAAACTAAAATTAGGTATAAATACCTGTATATTAGTAAAATATAAAAAACTAACTTAGCATTATAGTAAAAAACTTTCATGCTGCATTTATTTTATAAAAACAAGATGACAAAAATCGAAATATTAACTAACCAAAACTATTAATTATGGAAGGAACAGTAGGAGAAATCCGCCTATTTGCGGCAAATTTTGCACCGAGGAATTGGGCGTTTTGTAATGGTTCGCTACTCCAAATAAGAAGTAACACAGCCTTGTTCTCTATTTTAGGAACTTATTATGGTGGTGATGGCAGAACTACTTTTGGTCTACCAGACCTAAGGGGACGTGTGGTTTTAGGTGCAGGTCAGAGCCCGGGACTTTCTTTCTATGATCAGGGACAAATAGGAGGCACAAGTAGTGTAACCTTAAGCGAAGCAAATTTACCACCACACACACATATATCTACTGCTGCAGTATCACTTCCAGCTTATTCTGATGAAGGAAATGCTGATACACCAAGTGGAAATATCCTGGCATCCAAGGCTTCAATGTATAGTGATGAAGTTGGAGATAGTAAAATGAAACCAACTACTTATCCGGTAACTGTTAATTTCTCCGGAAGTGGGAATCCATTGCCATTAAATCAGCCATCGCTGGGTATGAATTATATCGTTTGTATGTTCGGAGAATTTCCACAACGCCCGTAGTACAATCATAAACAAGCCGTTTTTTAAACTTAAAATATTTTTTATGGAAGGAACTATAGGAGAAATTAGAGTATTCGCAGGCAACTTTGCTCCGCTAAATTGGGCATTTTGCAATGGCGCTACATTACCAATTGCAAATTACGAAGCACTTTATACCTTAATTGGTACCATTTATGGAGGAGACGGACAAACAACGTTTAATCTTCCTAATCTAAGCAGCCGTATTCCGGTGGGCACGGGTCAAGGGCCTGGCCTTGCCAATGTGATACTTGGTCAGCTTGCTGGTTCAGAAAACGCCACAATGACTTCTAACCAAATGCCGTCACACAATCATCTTGGTTCAGGTTCAATTTCAATTCCAACATTGAGTGAAGCAGATACTTCTGGATCTCCAACAGATGCGGAACTAGCAGGTTTGGCGAAAGCATATTCAACCGAAGCCGCTGACTCTTTCCTAAAAGCAGGAACATCAACGGTAACTCTAACTGCTGCAGGACAGGGAGTTTCCTTTAGTATTTTACAACCTTATCTGGCTACAAATTATATTATTTGTACTGTAGGTATTTTCCCATCTAGAAATTAATCTTTAAAAAAACAATCATGGACGGAACAATGTCAGAAATTCGCCTATTTGCTCCAGATTTTGCGCCGAAAAACTGGGCTTTTTGTGCAGGACAAATATTAGCTATTAATTCAAATCAGGCACTTTACAGCCTTTTGGGTACTACGTACGGAGGAAATGGAGTTCAAACCTTTGCATTACCAGATTTTAGGGGACGTGTGCCTATGGGTACTGGAGCAGGAGTTGTTAATCAATATGTTTTGGGTCAGATACAGGGATCAAATGCAGTAACAGCAACCATTCTAAATTTACCAATGCACACGCATGTTGGATCGGGCACTTATGCTATTTCAGCTTATTCTGACGAAGGGAATAGCGGATCTGCACAAGGAAATAGTCTTGCTGCTTTAAGTGGTCTCTATTCTACTAAAAATCCTAATTCATATCTGCGCCCTGTTACACCTGCCATCTCAATAGGTGTTGCAGGCAGCAGTCAGCCCATACCAATTCAGCAGCCTTATCTAGGAATGAATTATGTAATATGCCTTAGAGGAATTTTTCCAACTAGAAATTAACCACTTTACCCGTTAGAAAAAATCGCTAATGGGTTAAAATTTTATTACTACTTTATGAAAATAGCTTTACTTCTAACCCGATCTGTAATTTACCCTTCCATGGCTTTTGATATTATGGACGGTTTTAAATCTTCCCTAAAAAAATTAGGAATAGACGAAAAGCACGAAATAGTATCGGCCAATATAGGAGTTGGTGGTAAAAACGAAGAAATTTATATTTGCTGCGAACAGTTGTTGCTAAACAATACTGATATTGTTGTGGCTTACATAAATCCGTTGGCCGCTGAATTCATAAATCCTCTTTTTGAAAATTCAGGTAAATCATTAATTGTCATCGATAGTGGTTACCAGTTCCCGCATTTTCACGGAAAATTATCAAATACGCATTTTATTTCATTAGAAGGAAATTTATGCTCGCGTGTTATTGTAAATAAAGCTGTAGAAGAAGGCAAAAAACATTTTGCATTTACCTGTTCTTTTTATGATGCAGGATATCGTCCGCCTTACACTTTTTCGACTTCTGCTGAAGAAAAAGGTGCTTTGGTTTGTTATAATCATGTTACTCCTTTACAAAAATCAGATATAAATCTGGCACCGCTTGCCGAATATCTTGAACAAAATACTGATGTTGCGTTATTAGCTTCATTTTGTGGTGATATGGCTCAGGATTTTTTTAGAGATGCAGCCAAATTCGAAAGTATAACTGCTGCAACAACATATGGAAGTGGTTTTACAGCCGAAGAATTTTGGCTGAATAAAATACCTCATCCCGGTTACGACTGGAGTTGTGCCGTTCCCTGGTCTATACATCTTTTAAATAAGCAAAATCAGGAATTTGTAACCACAATGGAAAATATTCGGGCTAATAAAGCCAATGTGTTTTCGCTTTTAGGTTGGGAAGCTGGTTTATTTATAGCCGCTTCAAATGGAAAATCTTTAGATAAAATTACAATCAATTCTCCACGAGGAAATGTTTTTATGAATTCTGAAACAGGATTTTCTGAAGCTCCGGTTTATTATGCACAAGTTGCTAAAAATGAAAAAACAGGAAATTGCATTTTAGAAAATATTAAAGAGGTTAACAATTTGAGCGAAGAGCGTGTTCGTTTACAGCAGCATATTATCGCAGTACAAAACGAATCATCTAATTCGTGGTTTAATGCTTACGCTTGTTTAGAATCATGAGTACTACAAGAGACATAGCTGTTTTATGTAATAATCGCATGGCTTTTGCGGCGATACAAACACTGTTTAGTATGAACAGGTTACATACCGTTGCAATTCCGGAAGGAAATGAAGATGTTCAGGCTTTTTGCGTTGCCTTTGCAGCTCAGACAGGTGTTGATTTTATGGTATTAAAAAAAGAAAAACTGGTAGATCAACTACAAAAATTGACCGAAAATAGAGCTTTGAAATATATTTTTTCAATGACATTTCCCTGGAAAATTCCAGCTGAAATTATAAAATTGACACCCAATTTATTTTATAATTTCCATTACGGACTTTTACCTGAAATGCGCGGAGCTGATCCGGTTTTTGAAACCATACGACAACAAAAAAAACAAACCGGAATTACTGTTCATGCTATTGAAGAAAAAATTGATACGGGAACTATTGTATTAAAAAAAATAATTCAGGTAGATACAGAAACGACACACGGAATGCTCTGTACCAATTTATCTTATGTGGGTGCACAACTTTTACCTGAACTATTAATGTTATTACAAACGAACAGTAAAGGTGCTGTTCAGGATGAAACAATAACCAATTACTATAAAAAGCCAACTGCTACTGACGTATGCATTAACTGGGAACATCAGGATGCAAAATCTATAAAGGCGTTGGTAAGAGCTTGTAATCCCTGGAATAAAGGAGCTTACACGCAATGGAACGGATGGAATATTCGTATTCTCGATGTGTCCGAAACAGATCCTATTAGTGAACATTTACAAATACCCGGAACCATTTTGGAAATAAATGAAACAAAAGGTTTGGTTATACAATGTTACAATAATACACATCTTCGTATAAATACTGTTTATACAGATGAAGGCTTTATGAGCGGGCACAAATTGCTCGCTTTTGGTATGAAAAATGGCGAGCAATTTGCCTCTTTATAATCTAACTAACTTTATTATGAAACATTTTTACTCTCAAATTAAAAAATTTATAAATATCGCCTTATTTCTGGGGATATTTCTACAGAGTTACATTAGTAACTCCCAAACAACTCTGGCAGCTGGTGATATTATTTTCACAGGCTATGATTCAAATCCGGCTCCGGCCGCTGGAGATGCTTACTCATTTGTATTGCTGACCAATATTTCTGCAGGTACAACGATAAGTTTTACAGACAGAGGTTATTTTGCCGCTGGTGCCTGGCAACCTTTTGGCGGTACAGAATCGACTGTTACCTGGACTTCAGGAACAGCAATTCCTTTAGGCACCGAAATATTAATAAAAGGTCTTACGGCCTCTACATACAATACTGCTACCAGTTCATTAGTAACAAATGGTACAGTAACTTTGAAAGAAGGAACACCAGCAAATGGATTATCATTATCTACTGTTGGCGATCAGGTTATTGCCTTTCAGGGTGGTACTGGTATACCGGAAAGTGCTGTAACCTTTATATCAGGAATACACTATTTTTATTGTTCTGCAGGTGCTACAACCTCACAGGCTAGCTGGGATGATGTGGCTTGCGCCGATGGACCAAATTCTTCTGTTCTTCCAGTAGGTCTTACAGGTGGTGTCAGCTCATTTTATGTGGGTACTTTAGCAGGTAATATTGTGGCTACATCAGCCAGATTTAGTGGTTCAGGACCTTTTGCTAATGCAGCTGCTATTAGATCAGCAGTTATGAATCAGGCTAACTGGACTTTATCTAATACAACTCCGGCAGTTGCAGTACCTTCTGGCACACCTTTTCTTGGAGTCGCACCCACAATAACAGGAAATCCGCCTAATAGAACGCTTTGTCCGGGCTTCAATACAACATTTCCTGCTACAGCAACTGATGCTACTGGCTATCAATGGCAGGTAAATACCGGAAGTGGATTTACAAATCTTTCCAATGTTGCTCCTTATTCTAATGTAACTACATCAACTTTGACCGTAACAGGCGCAACTGCTGCAATGAGTGGATATACGTATCGCGTTGTTGTAACCGGAGCGGGATCTGCAACTTCGAATCCGGCAACATTAACAGTTCCTGACATGACTGTAACTACCACTTCACAAAGTAATATAAGTTGTAAAGGATTAACTAATGGTGCTGCTACCCTATCTGTTTCTGGAGGAATACCACCATATACTTACTTGTGGAGTCCTTCAGGAGTAGCTGGAGCAACTGCAAGCGGACTTGGTGCCGGAACTTATACTGTAACTGTAACAGATAATATTCTATGTTCTAAAACGCATACTGTAACAATAACAGAACCAGCAGCTGCTCTTAACGGAACACCTTCTGTAACAAATGTTTCCTGTTTTGGAGGATCTAATGGAACTGCTACAATTACGCCTTCAGGAGGTACTCCTGGATATACCTATTTATGGTCTAACGGAGCGACTACAGCAACTGCATCAGGACTAATAGCCGGAACTTATAGTGTAACAATTACTGATGCCAATTCATGTACAAGTACAATAAGTAACATTATAGTAGGCGGACCAGCCTCTATTGTTAATGCAACAGCTTCTACTACCGCTGTTTCTTGTTTTGGAGGATCTAATGGTACAGCTACAATTGTGGCATCCGGAGGAACGCCTTCTTATACTTATTTGTGGTCTAACGGTGCTACAACAGCAACTGCCACAGGACTTTTAGCGGGAACATATAGCGTAGTTTTCACAGATGCAAATTCTTGTACAAGAACTGTAAACAATATTGTAGTGGGCGGACCAGTTTCTATTATTAGTGCAACTCCTTTTGTAACTAATGTTTCTTGTAATGGAGGATCTAACGGAACAGCGACAATCGTTGCATCTGGCGGAACTCCGGGGTATACTTATCTATGGTCGAACGGAGCTACAACAGCAACAGCTTCAGGACTTTTGGCAGGAACTTACAGCGTAACGATTACAGATGCAAATTCTTGTACACGAACTGTAACTAACATTATTGTGGGACAGCCAGCTGTATTAAATGGTACACCTGGTGTTACTAATGTATCTTGTAACGGAGGAAGTAATGGAACTGCAACAATAACTCCAACAGGAGGAGTCGGAGGATATACTTATCTATGGTCAAATGGAGCTACAACGCAAACTATAACAGGATTACAAACTGGAAATTATAGCGTAACAATTTCAGATTCAAACGGTTGTTCACGAACTATAAACAATATAGCAGTAACTGAGCCATCAGTACTAACAGCGTCACAAGGACCAATAAACAATGTAAGCTGTAATGGAGGTTCTAATGGAACTGCAACAGTTTTAGTTACTGGGGGAACTTCTTCCTATACCTATTCATGGTCACCATCTGGAGGAACAGCTGCAACAGCTTCCGGGCTTTCTCAGGGAACTTATACTGTAACGGTTACAGATGCCAACTCCTGTCAGACAACTCAAAGTTTTACAATCACAGAGCCAGCTGCATTTTCTGTAACAACTTCTCAAACGGACATTTTATGTAACGGAGCTGCAACAGGCTCTGCAACAGTAAACGTAACAGGCGGAACCGGAGCATATACTTATTCCTGGTCTCCATCCGGAGGAACTGCTGCAACAGCAACAGGACTTACAGCAGGAACTTACACTGTTACTATTACAGATGCAAATACTTGTCAGACAACAAGAAGTTTTACTATAACACAGCCAATCGCATTAACTGTATTACCAGTATCTCAAACTAATATAGGTTGTCGCGGAGAAGCTACAGGATCTGCAACAGTAAACGCAACTGGCGGAACTGGAGCTTACACCTATTCATGGTCTCCAACTGGAGGTACCGCTGCAACAGCAACAGGATTAACTGCAGGAACATATACAGTTACGGTAACTGATGCTAACTTATGTCAAAAAACTCAGAGTTTTACAATTACACAGCCGGCAGCAATTCTTTCAGCATCAACAGCATCAACAGGTGTTAGTTGTTTTGGAGGATCAAATGGTTCTGCAAGTGTTACTGTAACTGGAGGAACTCCGGGTTATACGTTTTCCTGGTCTCCACTAGGAGGTACCACAGCATCTATTTCAGGAAGACCTGCAGGAAATTATACAGCGACAATTACAGATGCAAATGGTTGTACCCTGGTTAAAAATATTACTATAAGTACACCATCACAGCTTTCAGTTACAACATCAAAAACTGATGTTTCATGTAATGGAGGTTCTAACGGAACTGCAACAGTAACTGCAACAGGAGGAACTTCGGGTTATACATATTCCTGGTCTCCCTTTGGAGGAAATGCAGCAACAGCAACAGGATTACAAGCAGGAACATATACGGTAACTGTTACAGATGCTAACAGTTGTCAGGCCACTCAAACGGTTACCTTAATAGAACCTACTCCTCTGGCGGTAACACCATCTCAAACCAATGTGCTTTGTAATGGCGGAGCAACCGGAACAGCTTCAGTAGTTGTGTCAGGAGGAAATGGAGGTTATAGTTATGTATGGTCACCAGCGGGTG
>Ga0247806_10001285_pt1 | contig 12574 bp, 13 predicted proteins | sample UWRJL059202B1_FD_179935 | JGI IMG/M metagenome (GOLD analysis project Ga0247806, IMG submission 179935) | Plant litter microbial communities from Arlington Agricultural Research Station in Wisconsin, United States - UWRJ-L059-202B-1 | ecosystem: Environmental > Terrestrial > Plant litter >... | reverse complement strand
AGGCCCTCGATGTGACGCTGGTCATTTTCCTGTTGCTGAGCAGTCTGCAGTTCGTGGCCAAGCCGTTTATGTCGCTGGAGCTTGGCAGTCCTGCCATCGCCGATTATCTGCACAGCGTTTATGCTGCCTATTCGCAGATGATGGTGGCATTCCTGTTGATCACCAATGGCGTGTTGATGCTGCTGATTTTGGTGCGGGACGAAATGGCTGCGCTCACTCTGCGCTCGGACACCGACAAGCTTTCGGGCCTGTGGAACCGCCGGGGTTTCGAAGACCGGACGGAAGCCGCCATGCTGTTGGCCCGCCGCGCCCAGGTTCCCAGCGCCCTGGTGATCGCCGATCTCGATAATTTCAAGACCATCAACGATACGCTGGGGCATGAACGGGGCGATCGGGTCATCGAGGCTTTTGCCCGGCTGATGGCCGAGCATGCATCTGGCCGCATGGTTGTAGGGCGGCAAGGCGGTGAGGAATTCGTGGTATACTTGCCAGGTTCGAACCTGGCGAGCGCGCTGCTATATGCCGAGGCGGTTCGCCGTAGCTTTCCCGAGAAGGCGCGGTCGCTGGGCCTTCAAACCTGCAGCGCCAGTTTTGGAGTGGTCGAACTGCAAGCTGGAGAAGATTTGAGCGGATTGCTTCGCCGCGCCGATGTAGCTCTTTATCATGCCAAAAAGAATGGTCGAAACCGGGTAAGCGCTACCGATAGCACCGAACCGGTCACGCCGACATTTCAGGGTGACCGCCGGCGCGGATCGCGCCGGCCGGACTAGGCGATGTCAGTCGGTCCGGCGTTCAACGAGCTCACAGGCGTCTGGCGTATCGCCAACTTTCAGAGCCAGATTTTGACGATCGAGCTCGGCGAGCCAGGCGCTCCACGAGCAAGGGCTTAACCCCTCGTCCTGCTCATGTTCCTTGTCTGGCCGTCTAAAGCTGAGCTTGAGTTGCGCATGCACCTCACCCAGGCGATCGTGTACCCGCACCACCGCAGGCGTTCCATTACGGTTGATCACCCAGCTGCGGATGTCACCGTGTCGCGTCAATGTCTGCTGATAAGTCATTTCTGGCCTCCCCGCCAAAGCTGAACTTCTTGAGCTGTAATCAGGGCTCAACGGCAAGTAGACTCTTGGGTTCCGCTCCTCGCCAGTTAATTCTCCGTAAACGCCGTCACGAGTTTGAGAGTCTGCATTTCCTCGGCACTGAAATAATAGAGCTGATCAGGCGGTGTGCTGAGAGCATGCAGCCACAGCGCCGGGTCGACACCGTATTTGCTCAGATGCGCAATGATCTCGGCCGTGGTGGATTGGGCATCGGCCATCGCCGTGCCAGCAGCGCGCAAGGCACTTTGTGAATCGCCACTCAGGGCAGCCGCATAAATCTGGTGTACGCCGATGGCCGCCTCGCGACTGGCCAGCCGGGTTTTGCCGGAGCCAAAGATGATCGGGCACGACGAGGCACACAGCGATCCGGCATTGACCTGGGTCGTGAGCCCCTTGTCCTGGATCAGCGCTCCGATCGCCAGCGCGTCGCTGACCGAGCCGCCGGGGCTATCGAGCACCACGGTCTGCACATATTCGCCGCGCGCCGCGATTTCGGCGGCAAAGCGCTCCGCCGAGCCAGGGTCGATGGTACCAGTCAGATTAAGCGCGCCACCCGTGCCCAGCGCGATCTCGAGCGGTTTGTGGAGCACATCGGGGCTGGTGGTCACCGAAGGCATCGGGCCTTGCGCGGGACTATCGATGGCGGGCGGTAAAATGGGCTGCAGGGGATTGCTCAACCCCGGGCCCTCGCTGGCGTTCAGTTCGCGATAGTCGACATAAAGGACAGAGGCGGTGCCGATGAGCAGGGCATAAAACGCCACGCGCAGAATATTGCCATCGTCGACCGCTGCGATGCGATCGATCCAGCGTCCATAGAGCGAGCGATCGGCGGCTCGGGCATTGGCCTCGCTCTTCATGCCGGGCGCGGGCCTTCGGTGCGCTTGCGTTGCGCGGCGTCGATCGGGGTCACAATGGTGTCCGCCGCGGCGGCTTCGACCACCACCGGCAAAGGCTCGACCAGTTCGACCGGTTGGGGCTCCGCCACGGGCACGGCGATCGGTTTGGGCTGGCCGGTCGCGACGTCGATCCCGGCGGCTTCCATCTGGCGGAACAGCGCCATGGCGCGCAGCATTTCGGCGGCGGTGATGTTTTCGGCTTCCTCGAGGGATTCCGAATCCTTGCGCATGGCGTCGTTGACGATCATCAGGACCAGCACCAGCACGACCGGCAACAGGTCGATGGAAACGGCGCCAGCCCAGGACGGGATGAAATCCTGCCAGTAGCGCAACACCGCCTCGGCGCTCGACAGTGGCACGAAGCGGCGCTGTTCGACCTGCGGTGTCGCGAGAATTTCGTCGGCTGCGGCACTGAGCGCTGCCGATTGAGCGGCGACCGAAGCGCGGACGGTGTCCATCACCTGATTTTGCCGATTGGCCAGATCGCCCACTTGCCCGTCGGCGACGGGGGCAATGAAGCCCGCACTGAGATCGGCCGAAGCACGCTTGACCGACGCAGCCACGCCGGTTTGCTGCAGGGATGCGATAACGGCGGTGAGTTGCACGGCTTCGGCCTGGAAACCATCGGCACGCGGCTCGATCGCGCCAGGCGTCGACACCAGTTCGCGCATCGTCGCCAGCCGGGCCGAGCCCTGCTCGAACAGCAAGGATACCTCGTCGCGGCTGCCGGTGATGGTGGCGGCCAGCTGGTTCATCTGCGTGCCCATCTGGGTCAGCAATTGCACGACGCTGCCCGAGCCGGTAGTGCCGGTCAAAGCGCCGGACTCCCGCTCGTCGGCAGCGAGGCCCGAAAACCGTTCAGCAGCACGCTGCACGTCGGGCAGCAGCGACTGGGCTGCCAGCGCATTGGCATGGGCATTGTCGAGATCTTCGGCATAGCCCTGCAGCGTCACGGCCATATGCTGCTCGGTGGCGGCCGATCCGGCTAGCGCCGCAGCATTGAGCCATGAGCTCATCGCCATGATCATGGCGCAGCCGATGGCCATGGTGATGAACAGCGCGATGCGCTGCACGCCCGAGGTCACCAGCGGCACGAACCGCAGCATGAAGCTCCAGAACGCATAAATGGCGACCGACACGGCAGACGAATAAATGATGGCGGCAAAGAACACGAAGCTCGCCGAGCCATCGAGAATGCCGCGGACGCCGAGATAGGTATAAACGCCCGAAGCCAGCGCCAGCACCGCCAGCGCAAATCGGGTCATCGTCTCGACGCCCTTGACGGTTTCATTGAGGCGGTAGGCGTTTGGCTTGAGCTGCATGTGCATAAGGCCCCTGATCTGGGAGCAGAGTAGCACAGCGATGTCGGCGGAACGGTGGCCGATTTTACCGCGACGGATGACGCTTGTGTGTCTCGCCCGTCCAAGCTAACCAGCAAAACGACTAAGGCAGGGAGCGGGGCTGATGCGGACTTTGTTGCAGAACGGCATCGGGCTGGCCGTTGTGGGACTGTTTCTCTGCTATTTCGGCATCTACGCGCCGATCAACCAGATGGCGCAGGGCAAAGCCGACGTCACCACGGGGGTCATCCTACCGATCATCGGGCCGTTCTTCTGCGTCGGTGGCTTGAGCCTGATTATTGCCACGCTGGTGTCACATGCCCGCGGCGCCGATTTTTCCAAAAATCTATTTCAGTCCAGCAGGCTGCACCGCACCATCGTGATCATCGGAATGCTGTCGGGCCTGGCCTTGGGCCTGTACCTCGGCATTTTCGTCATGCAGCAGAAACTGGCAGAGTTTGGCTATCTGCCCGGCACTCGGACCTAAGCGTTAAGCCTCGATCGCCACGTCCAGCGCCAGCGTCACCATTTCGCTCAGCGAACTCTGGCGCTCCTCTGCGCTGATCTCCTGCCTGGTGATCAGGCAATCGGTCATGGTGCAGATGGTCAGCCCCTTGACCCCGAAGCGGGCGGCCAGCGTATAGAGCGCAGCGGCTTCCATTTCGACGCCGAGCACGCCATGCGCCATCAGCGTGCCGTAAGCCGCCAAGCCATCGGCATGGTAAAAAATATCCGAGCTCAGCATATTGCCTGCGTGGTAGCGCATGCCCTGCGCCTGCGCCTTGTTGGCTGCCGAAGCCAACAGGCCAAAATCGGCGATGGGAGCGTAATTGTAGCCACCGAAATGATCCCTGACGATCGTGCTGTCGGTGGATGCCGCCTGCGCCAGGATCAGGTCACGCACCTTGACCTCAGCGTTGAGCCCGCCACAGGTGCCCACCCGGATCAGGGTCTTGAGCCCATACACATTGATCAACTCGTGCACATAGATCGACAGCGATGGCTGGCCCATGCCGGTCGCCTGCACCGAAATTTTTTTGCCTTTGTACGTGCCCGTGTAGCCCAGGCAATTGCGCACCGAATTGACCAGTTGCGCATCCTCGAGGAAAGTCTCGGCAATCCATTTGGCGCGCAGCGGATCGCCGGGCAACAGCACGGCCTCGGCATAGTCGCCCAGCTTGGCGTGGTTATGAGGGGTCATGGGCGCTGGCGTCCTGATCTGGTGTTATTACCCGATCATTGCCATTGCGGGCGCTGCACTGCAACTATGGGACGCCAGCGTCTTGACCTCGTCACACCACAAGTCCATTTACGCTTGCCGATACGGAGAACGCCGCCCATGGTCGCCAAGATTTTCATCGACGGAGAAGCCGGAACCACGGGTCTGCAGATCCGCGAACGTCTGGCCGGTCGGCGCGATCTCGAAGTGCTGTCGATTGCCCAGGACAAGCGCAAGGATCTGAGCGAACGCCAGCGGCTGCTCAATGCCGCCGACGTGGCGATCCTGTGCCTGCCCGACGATGCGGCCAAGCAAAGCGTATCGCTGATCGACAATGGCACCACGCGGGTGATCGACGCCTCGACGGCTTACCGAGTCGATCCCGACTGGGCGTATGGTTTTGCCGAAATGGACAAGGGACAGTCCGAAAAGATCGCCGCCGCGCGGTTCGTGTCCAATCCCGGCTGCTATCCGCAAGGCCCGATCGCCACGCTCCGCCCATTGATCGAAGCGGGCATTTTGCGAGCCGATTTCCCGATCAGCGTCAACGCGATTTCGGGCTATTCCGGCGGCGGCAAGCAGATGATTGCGGAATATGAAGCTGCGGGCGACGCGGCCAGCGAGTTCATGCCTTATGGGCTGACCTTCAACCACAAGCACGTGCCGGAAATGACAGCCTACACCAAGCTGGCACACGCGCCGCTGTTCGTGCCATCGGTGGGCGATTATGCCCAGGGCATGGTGACCTTCGTGCCTCTGCAATTGGGGCAACTCGACAAAATCCCGACCGGGCGCGAAATTCACGCCGCCATCGCCGATCATTTCGCAGGGATCAAGGACAGCTTCGTCATCGTCGCACCCTATGAAGAGCTGGCCAAGACCCCCGAACTCGACCCCCAGATTTACAACGACACCAACACCATGAAACTGCACGTGTTCGCCAACGACGCGCGGGCCCAGGTGCTGCTGGTGGCGGTCTACGACAATCTGGGCAAGGGCGCATCGGGCGCCGCCGTGCAGAATTTGAACCTGATGCTGGGTGTCGGTGCAAAAGTGAGCCTGGCAGCCTGAATTCGAGTTTTGCGGTCGTCCATCTCTAGCCGGAACTCTTCCACCACGCTTCTGCCCAGAAAGTTGTTTTCTCATGTTCGAGGCCCTCAGCCGAATTTTCACCAGGCCTGAAACGGCACTGTCGAGCGATGATCCCAAGCTGTCGGTGGCGGCGCTGCTGGTGCACCTGGCCTCGGTCGATGGGCAGATGAAAGCCGAGGAGCGTCAGGCGATCCAGACCGCCCTCGTCGAACATTATGCGCTTGACGAGGCCAGCGTCGAGCGGCTGATCAAGCAGGCCGCGCTGCGCGATGCCGAGGCTGTGGATTTCTACAAATTCACCTCGACCCTGTCGGCGCTCGAGATGGACGCTCGCATCGAGATCATCGCGATGATGTGGAGCGTGGTGTTTGCCGACAACAAGAACCACGAGCTCGAGGACAACATGGTCTGGCGTGTGGCCGAGCTGATCGGCGTTTCGAGCCGCGACCGTACCATCTTGCGCAACCGCATCGCCAAGGATCACCCCGGCGCCGAATAGCGCTACCAGGCGCTGAATTTGCCGATGGTTTGCACCTCGTCCGCCTGGCAGTCGAAATCGCCGGACGCATCTGCTGCTTGCCGCGCCAGCTCGTTGGCGTCGGCATTGGCCACCGCATCGATATAGGCGATCTGGCAGCTATTGCCCTCGACCAATTGGGTCACCACCAGCACTTCGCCCTTGTCCACCCCGGTCACCGCATCGGCGGTGTGATAGCGCACGATGGTGGCGATCGGCATCCAGCGGCCCAACGCATTGGACAGCCGCCACTCGAGCTTTGGCCCCAGCGTATTGAACGGCGGCACGCTCTGGCCATCCGCCATCTTGGCCCCGAAGCCATAGGCCAGCCCGAAGCGCAGATCGCCTTCGGTGACCATCAGCGGATAGCCCTTGTAGCCCGGACAGGCCCAGCTGGAGCCGAAATCGTCGGAATCGAGGATCAGGCACTGGTCCAGATTGATGTCGGTATAAGCGCTGTTGAACGCCGCCTGCGCCGGCACCGCCAGCAGCACGCTCAACGCCCCGGCCAGCATGAATTTGTGCATCGCCATTCTCCCTTTGCGCCAAACTGGCTTGCCTTTGCGGCCTCAACTGGGCACAACCGACACAACTAGTCGCCCCGTGCAATGAGAAGCGCCCCATGAATATCGACGCCATCCCGACCGGCAAGAATCCGCCCGACGACCTCAACGTCATCATCGAAGTGCCGATGGGCGGCGAACCCATCAAGTACGAAATCGACAAGGCCTCGGGCGCCCTGTTCGTCGATCGCTTCCTCTATACGCCGATGCGCTACCCCGGCAATTACGGCTTCGTGCCGCACACCCTCTGTGGCGATGGCGATCCGCTCGACATCATCGTGATGAACTCGCGGCCTCTCGTCCCCGGCGCCGTGGTGCGTTGCCGCCCGATCGGCGTGCTGTTCATGGAAGACGATGGCGGCCAGGACGAAAAGATCCTCGCCGTCCCGGTATCAAAGCTGACCAAGATGTACGACAGCATCAAGGACATCGGCGACATGCAGGAAATCCAGGTCGAGCGCGTCAAGCACTTCTTCACCCACTACAAGGATCTCGAGCCCGGCAAATGGGCCAAGATTTCCCATGTTGGCGGCTATGAAGACGCCAAGAAGGTGATCCTGGAATCCATCGAGCTGCACAACAAGTCGCTCTGAAGCCTTGAGGGCGGGCCGCCATTGCAGCCCGCCTCATCCTTGCCGCATCCGCCGCTAATCTGCCCCCAAGTTTAGCCACCGGAGGCCTCATGCGACGCGCCCTGCTTGTCATTGCCCTCATGCTGCCCATGGCTGCGGCCTTCGCCCAGGACATAGCGCCCGACACCGTCCAGATCCTCTCCGACCGCCTCGAACGCGACGGACAAGGCGTCGGCATCGTTGCCGCCACCATCGAAAACGCCACACCGGTTTTTACCAGCCTCGGCATGGCCGACGCCAATGGCGAAACCCCGGTCGATGAACACACGCTGTTCGAGATCGGCTCGCTGAGCAAGCTGTTCACCAATCTGTTGCTGGCCCAGATGGTGCTCGACGGCACGGTGGCGCTGGACAAGCCGGTGACCGATTACCTGCCCAAAGGCACCAAAATCCCGGACTTCAAGGGCCAGCAGATCACCCTGTTCGATCTGGCGACCCACAGCGCCGGCCTGCCGTCCATTCCGCCTGGCCTGGGCGCAGCCAGCCCGCTCGATCCCTATGCAAATTATGGCGCCACCCCGTTCTACGCCTTCCTCGCCGGGTTCACCCTGCCCCGCGCACCCGGCGAAAAGTTCGAATATTCCAACATCGGCACGACGCTGCTGGCCGAGGCCCTGAGCCACGCCGCCGCCAAGCCCTACGCCGATCTCGTTTCCGAGCGCATCCTGACGCCGCTCGGCATGACCGACACCACGCTCACCCCCAGCGATCCGCTGGCCCTCGCCGGTGGCCACAACGCCGCTGACGCGCCCGTGCCCCATTGGCAGTTCGATATCTTCGCCCCCGCCGGCGGCTATATCTCGACCGCCGCGGATCTCGCCAAATTCGCCGCCGCCGCCAGCGGGCAAACCTCGACCCCGCTCGACGCCGCCATCGCCCTGATGCTCAAGGACACCCGTCCCGCCGGCTCGCCCAATATGACCATCGGCCTTGGCTGGATGATCCTGTCGCACGACGACACCGCCATCGTCTGGCACAACGGGCAGACCGGCGGCTTCAATAGTTTCCTCGGCTTCGATCGCACCACGCACAAGGCCGCAATCGTCCTTGCCAATGCCGTCACCCAAACCGGCATCGAGGATATCGGCTTCCACCTGATTGACCCGACTGCGCCCCTGACGCCCCAGCCCAAAGCCCGCGAGGCCATCGAACTCGATCCCGAACTGCTCGAAAACTTCGCCGGCACCTATGTGCTTGGCCCCGAATTTTCCATCGACATCACCGCCCGCGACGGCGCGCTCCTGATCGAGCCCACGGGCCAAGGCGAGCTGCAGGCCTTCCCCGAGTCGGAAACCCAGTTCTTCCTCACCGATGTCGACGCCCAGCTCAGCTTCACGCTGGGCCCCGACGGCAAGGCCACAGCGCTCGTGCTGCACCAGAACGGTCAGGACATCCCGGGCAAAAAGCAGTGAACGGCCGCATCGTCATCCTCAACGGCGCGCCGCGCTCGGGCAAATCCACCATCGCCGCCGCCATGCAGCAGACCCTGCCCGGTCGCTGGATCAACCTCGGGGTCGATCACGCCAATCGCACCCTGCCAGCGTCCCTGCTGCCCGGCATCGGCCTGCGCCCCGGCGGCGAACGCCCCGATCTCGAAGCCATCATCCCCGATCTCTATTTCGCGCTCTACGATTCCATCGCCGCCCACGCCCGGCGCGGCTTCGAAATCGTCGCGGACCTCGGCCATCACGACAGCTACAGCCAGCCCCTCGCCATCCTTCCTGCCTGCGCCCGGCTGCTCGCCGATTTCGACGTCCTCTTCGTCGGCGTCCACTGCCCGATCGACATCATCATGGAGCGCCGCCGCGCCGACCCCCAAAACGGGCTCTATCTAACCGGCGACGATATCCCCCCGCCCGTCCAGCGCTGGCAGGACGCCGTGCACCTGCCAGGCCTCTACGATCTCGATATAAACACCGCTCACATGTCGCCCGCCGATTGCGTCACCGCCATAGCCGCGGCGCTCCAGCATCCCCACACCGCCTTCCGCGAGCTCGCCGCTCTTTCGTGACTTGCCGCCCCCCGGCACAAGGCGCACTCTGTCGCCTCACCCCGGAGCGCGCCTCATGAAACTGGTCCAGACTATCGTCGGCATCGTCCTCCTGCTTCTCGGCGCGCTGTGGATCGGCCAGGGCGCCAATCTCATCGGCGGCAGCGTCATGTCGGGCCAGAGCCAGTGGCTCTATATCGGCATCGTCGTCGCCATCATCGGCGCGGTCCTGCTCTATCTCGCCTATGGCCGCCGCCGCATCGGCTGACTAAGCTGCGACAAAACATCGCGAATACCGATTGCGCGGCGCGACAATCGCGATAAGCTCATCCTCGGAGGGGGCTCCGAGGAGACGCAGCCCGCGGCGAGTTGGAGGACTTGGCCAAAGATTGCGGAGGAGTCCCTGGGAAGATAACCCAGAGGGACTATTCATGACTTTGGCTCTATGGCTGATCGTCGTTTGCGGCGGTCTGTCTATCGTTTATGGCGTCATCACCACCCAACAATTGCTCGCCGCCGACGCTGGTTCGGCCCGCATGCAGGAAATATCCGCCGCCGTCCGCGAAGGCGCTTCGGCCTATCTCAAGCGCCAGTACACCACCATCGCCATCGTCGGCGTGGTCATCCTGATCGCCGCTTATTTCCTGCTCGGCATTTACGCCGCCATTGGCTTTCTGATCGGCGCCGTGCTGTCGGGCGCCGCCGGTTTCATCGGCATGAACGTCTCGGTCCGCGCCAATGTCCGCGTCGCCCAGGCCGCGATTTCCTCGCTCGCCAAGGGCCTCGATCTCGCCTTCAAATCGGGCGCCGTCACCGGCATGCTGGTCGCGGGGCTGGGTCTGCTCGGCGTCACGCTGTATTTCATCGTACTGACCCAGTTCCTCGGCTTTGCCTTCAACGACCGCGTCGTCATCGACGCTCTCGTCGCGCTCAGCTTCGGCGCCTCGCTGATTTCGATCTTCGCGCGCCTCGGCGGCGGCATCTTCACCAAGGGTGCCGACGTTGGCGGCGACATGGTCGGCAAGGTCGAAGCCGGCATCCCGGAAGACGATCCGCGCAACCCCGCCACCATCGCCGATAACGTCGGCGACAACGTCGGCGATTGCGCGGGCATGGCGGCTGACCTCTTTGAAACCTATGTCGTCACCATCGTCGCCACCATGGTGCTCGCCGCCATCATCCTGCCCGACGCGTTCAAGCTGACAGGCATGGTGCTGCCCCTCGCCATCGGCGGCGCCTGCGTCGTCACGTCCATTATCGGCACCTATTTCGTCAAGCTCGGCGCCGACAACAACATCATGGGCGCACTCTACAAGGGCATCATCGCCACCGGCGTGCTGTCGCTGATCGTGCTGGTTCCCGTGCTCTGGATGGTGTTCGGCGACATGAACGTCGCCATCGAGGCTACCGACAAGACCTTCACCCCGTGGAGCCTGTTCTGGTGCGGCGCCTCGGGCCTCGTCATCACCGGCCTGATCATCGTCATCACCGAATATTACACCGGCACCAATCGCCGCCCGGTCAATTCCATTGCCGAAGCCTCGGTCACCGGCCACGGCACCAACGTCATCCAGGGCCTGGCGGTCTCGCTCGAATCCACCGCCCTGCCCGCGCTGGTCATCATCGCCGGCATCATCGTCACCTATAATCTGGCCGGCCTGTTCGGCATCGCCTTCGCCGTCGCCACCATGCTGGCCCTTGCCGGCATCGTCGTGGCGCTCGACGCCTTCGGACCCGTCACCGACAATGCTGGCGGCATCGCCGAAATGGCCGGGCTCGACAAGGAAGTACGCCACAATACCGACGCCCTCGACGCCGTCGGCAACACCACCAAGGCCGTCACCAAAGGCTACGCCATCGGCTCGGCGGGCCTCGGCGCCCTCGTCCTGTTCGCCGCCTACACCCAGGATTTGATCTACTTCTCGACCAACGCCGCCCCCGGCTCGTTCTTCGAGGGTCTCGGTCCGCTTACCTTCTCGCTCGCCGACCCCTATGTCGTCGTCGGCCTGCTGTTCGGCGGCTTGCTGCCGTTCCTGTTCAGCGGCATGTCGATGACCGCCGTCGGCCGCGCCGCCCAGTCCGTCGTCGTCGAAGTGCGCCGCCAGTTCCGCGAACACCCCGGCATCATGCTCGGCACCGAAAAACCCGACTATGGCCGAGCCGTCGACATGCTGACCAAAGCCGCCATCCGCGAGATGATCCTGCCCTCGCTGCTGCCGGTCCTCTCGCCCATCGTCGTATTCTTCGTCATCTACTGGATCGCCGGCCCCGCCGCCGGCTTCTCGGCCCTCGGCGCCATGCTGATGGGCGTCATCGTCACTGGCCTCTTCGTCGCCATCTCCATGACCGCCGGCGGCGGCGCCTGGGACAACGCCAAAAAGAGCTTCGAAGACGGCTTCACCGACAGCCACGGCGTCACCCACCACAAGGGGTCCGAAGCCCACAAAGCGAGCGTCACCGGCGACACCGTCGGCGACCCCTACAAGGACACCGCGGGTCCCGCAGTGAACCCGATGATCAAGATCACCAACATCGTAGCGCTGCTGCTGTTGGCGGTACTGGCGCATTTGGGCTGACCAGACAGTCGGTGGGACTGGAATGAAGAAGGCCCGGGAAAAACTCCGGGCCTACTTTTTCGAAAGCTTGAGCCGATAGCCCTAAACTTGCCGAGCGCTTGGCTCCTGCTCCAACCACCCCCCGACACCGGTGTCACCCCGGCGAAGGCCGGGGCCCATCTCGGGATCCCTCCCCACGCCGCCAGGTCGCCCAGCCGCTGCCGCCTTGCGGCTGTGGCTCCATCTCGAGATGGATCCCGGGTCAAGCCCGGGATGACAACGCGTTTTGCTGTGCGGTCGGTGCCAGAGACCCATTCTCTCCACACCCACTAGCAGTCACCAACCCACCAGCCGTCACCCTCGGGCTTGACCCGAGGGCTCTCCACTGGCTGAACGCGTAGCGAGTACAGTGTCCTCGGGTCTTCGCCCGAGGATGACGATCGAGTGCTGTGAGCAATCGGTGCGAGAACCAGCGGTGCGAGCCCCCACACCCACCATAAAACTTATTCATCATATCCCCCCTCCCTTTCCCCCATGGCATATTCCCTCCATCGCCCTGCCAGAGCGCGGTCATGACGAGTGGATGGGCAGGAACGACAGCCGGGGAGCATGGGTCGCCAGGCTCCCGCATGGATGCTGACAACCAGCCGGACGCCGGTATTGCAGCGAGACT
>Ga0247806_10001284_pt1 | contig 12585 bp, 15 predicted proteins | sample UWRJL059202B1_FD_179935 | JGI IMG/M metagenome (GOLD analysis project Ga0247806, IMG submission 179935) | Plant litter microbial communities from Arlington Agricultural Research Station in Wisconsin, United States - UWRJ-L059-202B-1 | ecosystem: Environmental > Terrestrial > Plant litter >... | reverse complement strand
CGCGCCCACGCACGAAAGCCTCGTGCGCGCGAAGTACGGCGCCGCCGCCCCGCGCCAGCCCCGCCCGAACGCAAACCGGGGCGACAACGTCACCGGCACGTCGCCCTACCAAGACAGCGACCCCGAGCGTCCCGCCGCCTCTCCGGTTCTGCTATGAGCAGCGACACGCGGTTGGCCACCGCAGACCATCACGTTTCCGTGGCCGCGGCACAGTCCCGGCGCATCGTCATCGTCAACGCCGGAACCAGCGACCCGTCCTCGTCCCGGATGCTCGCCGACCGCATCGCTCAGAAAACCATTGACCAGCTCCGCGACCAAGGTATCCCTGCATCGGTAAGCCTGATCGACCTCGGCCCCCTGGCCGGCGAGATCGCGCACGCCATCGTCTCTGGTTTCCCCGTCGGCGAACTTCTTGAGGCCGTGAATCAGCTGGCCGTGGCCGATGGAGTCATCGTGGCCACACCCGTCTACAAGGCGGGGATGAGCGGCCTCCTCAAGTCGTTCGTCGACATCCTCGACAATGACCTCTTGGTCGCGAAACCCCTCGTACTCTCAGCGACCGCGGGAACGTCACGGCATGCACTCGTCATCGACGATCAGCTACGATCGCTGTTCGCTTTCATGCGCTCCCTCACGACGCCGACGTCGGTCTTCGCTGCACCGGAAGACTGGGCAGACCCATCGCTCACCGGCCGCATCGAGCGGGCCGCAACCGAACTCTCCGCGATGATCGCAACCGGTATAAGCGCCGCGATCACCGGCAAGGTCTGGAGCAAATACCAGCACACTTTCGGCGGCCACGCCCAGCCAGAGGGAGTTGCCTCGGCCATCAACTTCGACACCGACCTGATGCGCCTCGCGACTGGTGGTGCCTCATTCCCAACTCACGCATAAGGGCATCAACAGGGAATCTGTTGCCGCGCGTATGTGAGAGTTGCATCACGTGCGACCGAGGCACCAAGAGAAAAGTGGGGTGGAGACCGTGAACCTGAGTCAGGAAGTTAGAGGATCGCTGTGACTCCCGTCGCGATTACGTTCGTGATTTTAGGCGCAGCAATCACCGGGTTCATGACCAACCGACTTCCGCTCGTCGTCGTCGCCATCGCCGTCCCGATCTCCCTGTGGGCGACTGGTCTCCTTTCAATCGGAGAAGCGTTCGCGGGCTTCGGTGACCCTCTCGTCATCTTTATCGCCTCCCTGTACTTCGTTGCTGAAGCGCTGGTCGCCTCCGGAGTGACGGCGTGGATTGCGCAGCAGATCATCGGCCGCGCAGGTCGCGGACGGGGACGACTGACCCTCATCGTCGGTGCTCTAGCGGCCGCTCTCGCCGGGATCATCAGTATCAACGGTGCGGTCGCCGCTCTGCTTCCGATCGTTGTTGTCGTTGCGACACGCGCCGGAATCGTCCCGTCCCGCATGCTGATTCCACTTGCCTTCGCTGCAAGTGCCGGTTCGCTTCTCACGCTCACTGGTACGCCAGTCAACGTCGTTGTCTCGGAGGCAGCCGCGCAAGCAGGCGGGCGGGAGTTCGGTTACTTCGAGTTCGCCCTCGTCGGCGTCCCGTTGGTCCTTCTTACATTGCTGGTGACCGCGTTGAGCGGCGGCGTGCTGCTCCCGCATCGGGTCGCAGATCGGTGGGATGAAGACTCGGCGGACCTGTTACAACGTGCGCGATCCTGGCGAGAGACTTACCGTGTCGATCTCGATGTGCGAGAGACGTTCCGCCACGACGGCGGTGTGATCGAAGTGCTCATTGCGCCGCGCTCCTCGCTGATCGGCAGGTCAGTGTGCGTAGGGATGAGGACGCGTGAGGAGGATCTGGTCGTTATCGCGCTTCGTCGCGGGGATGAGACGCACGGAGCCGATTCCTCGTCCAAGGATATGGCGCTCGATCTACGAGTTGGGGATTCTGTCCTCGTCCAAGGGCCGTGGGATGCCCTCCACCGATACTCGCGCTCACCCGATGTGATCGCTGTGACGTCCCCGCGATCGCTGCAACGTGCTGTGCCGCTTGGGACCGGCGCGCGTCAGGCTGTCATCGTACTTGTGGCGTTCGTCGCTTTGCTCGCAACGGGAGCGGTGCCACCGGTTGTCGCCTCACTAGATGCTGCCGCGGCGCTCGTGCTGGCTCGAGTGGTGACAGTAACCCAGGCATTTCGTGGGGTGTCCTGGGACACTGTTGTGCTCATTGCGAGCATGATCCCGCTTTCCTCGGCATTCATTTCAACTGGTGCGGCGGATGTCGTCGCCGAGGTCATACTCAGCACCGTTGGTAGTGCCGAGCCACACCTCGCTCTCCTGGTGCTCTGTGTTGTGACCGTCGTGCTCGGGCAGTTCATTTCGAACGTCGCCACCGTGCTGGTGGTAGCCCCCGTGGCCGTGGCAATCGCAGGCGCCCTTGACCTCAGTGTTCTGCCGTTCATGATGGCGCTGACCGTTGCGGGCGCTGCAGCATTCCTCACGCCGATTGCAACACCGGTCAACCTGATGGTGATGCAACCGGGCGGCTACCGATTCGGAGATTACTGGCGGCTCGGGCTTCCGCTCACACTGCTATTCCTCACTGCAGCTGTTCTCTACGTACCGATGGTCTGGCCTTTCTGACGCGCCGTCCCTGTACCTGGCGGTCAGCTTCCTGAAGTTGGTCACAGACGACGATCTCCGCCGGTCATACCTCATAGGCAGTGGAGTGCTGCCTACGGCAGTCGACACGATCGGAGCACGACCATGCACGACCACACATCCCTCCACAGCGGCAGCGACGCGGCGACAAGCCCTGTCGTCACTGTCGTCTCCAGCCATGACGCTCCGCCGGTTCCAGCGACGGCGGAGCTCATGACCATTCACGTAGCCCTTCCGCCCGGCAGCGCAGGAACCCCTCCGCACCGGCACTCCGGACCGGCCTTCGGCTATGTCATCCGCGGGGAGATGCTATTCGAGCTCGAGGGCGAACCGGAACGTGTGATACCTGCGGGAGGGTCGTTCTGGGAACCGGGCGGCGATCGTATCCATTATCAGGACGGGAACAACTCCCTCGACGACGTGACCGAGTTCGTCGTCATGATGTTCGGCGTGCCCGGCGAACCCATGCTCACACTCGTGGACCCGGACGAACTCGAAGCGCGCCGACCCCGGCGCGCGCCACGACCTTAAACGGTATGTCGTGATCCTCTTCGAGTGAGAGGGTTGCGGGCCGGGGCTCGTTACATTCTCGTGGGTTGCCGGGCTTGACATGGAGCGCACTCCAGATTGCAACATTGATCACATGGCAACTCACCCAACGGGAACCGTCTCCCTCCCCCGCCTGGACGTCGCCGTCCCCCAGGACGGTCTCTCCATCGGCGCCGCGGCCCAGGCCACGGGGCTGAGCATCGACACGCTGCGCTACTACGAGAAGGCCGGTCTGCTGTTGGATCCCGCGCCGCGGGACCCTGGCGGCCGTCGCCGGTACGGCCGAGACGACCTCGACTGGATTGCCGGCCTCATCATGCTTCGCGAGACCGGGATGAGCATCGCCGACGTACGCCGCATGGCCGAACTCAGCCGTACGGCCGGCACAGAGGCTGAGCGGCTCGACGTACTCGAAGAGCACCGTTCCCGCGTACTGGCCGATCTCGAGCGCACCCAGGCGCACCTTCAGGCGTTGGAGAAGAAGATCGTCGCCTACCGCGACGTTGTCCACCGAGCTGCCGACGACACCATATCCACAGAACAGGACACTAGCGAATGACAATTCACACACAGAACCCGCCCACACCCGGGATGCCGACCGTGGCCCTCGGCGACGGCCTCACCGTCTCGGCCATCGGCCTGGGCGCCATGGGCATGAGCGCCTATTACGGCGTGAGTGACGAGAAGGAGTCCATCGCCACGCTCCGCCACGCCGTCGACACCGGGGTGACGTTCATCGACACCGCCGAGGCATACGGCCCGTTCGAGAACGAGAAGCTGCTGGCCCGTGCGCTCGGTGATCGCCGCGACGAGGTCACCCTGGCCACGAAGGCCTCGGCCGAGACCGACGACGACGGCACCATCCACGGCCGCAACGGCACCCCGGCTTACATTCGCAAAGCCGCCGAGCGGTCGCTGCGCCATCTCGGCACCGACGTCATCGACCTCTACTACCTGCACCGCGTCGACCCCGACGTGCCCATCGAAGAGAGCGTCGGCGCCATGGCCGAACTCGTGGCCGAAGGCAAGGTCCGCCACATCGGGCTGTCGGAGGCCTCCGCGGCCACCATCCGCCGGGCGCACGCCGTGCACCCGCTGGCGGCCGTGCAGTCCGAATTCTCGCTGTTCGCCCGCGACGTGCTGCACAATGGCGAGAAGGACGCGATGGACGAACTCGGCATCGGGTTTGTCGCCTTCTCTCCGCTCGGCCGCGGCTTCCTCACCGGCGACATCCGCTCGGTCGGTGACCTCGACCCTGCCGACGCCCGGCTCACTCTGCCCAGGTTCCAGCCCGATGCCATCGCCGCCAACCTCGCTCTTGTTGACCGGGTCAACCTCATCGCGGCCGAGAAAGGTGTCACAAACGCCCAGATCTCGCTCGCCTGGCTGATGGCCCAGGGTGTCGTGCCGATCCCCGGCACCCGTCGGCGCAGCCGCCTGGACGAGAACTCCGCCGCCGCGAGGGTCCGCCTGGACGCCGCCGATCTGGCCCGGCTAGCTGAGGCGCTGCCCGACGACGGAATCGTCGGCACCCGCGACTACGTCGACCACGCCGTCGGCGTCGACCGCTGACACACCGGCCACGGGCCCGGCACAGAATGTGCCGGGCCCGTGGCTGTAAAGAATTTCCCGACTCGGTCACACGCGAGGGCGCCATCCGGTCATAGCTCTGTGACGGCAGCGGAACACTCCGCGCCGCGCAGACGGAAGGTTTCGCTCATGTCCAAGATTGTCGTCATCGGAGGCACCGGCCTCATTGGATCCAAAGTCGTCGCTAAGCTCACCGAGCACGGCCACGAAGCGATCCCGGCCTCGCCGAACTCCGGGGTGAACACCCTCACCGGTGAGGGGCTTGCCGAGGTCCTCGCCGGCGCGGACACCGTGCTGGACGTTTCAAACTCGCCTTCGTTCGCCGACGACGACGTGATGTCCTTCTTCACCACCGCCACGACCAACATCATCGACGCTGCCAAGGCGGCCGGGGTGGGCCACTACGTCGCCCTCTCCGTCGTCGGTGCAGAGCTCATGGTCGACAGCGGCTACCAGCGCGCCAAGGTCGCCCAGGAGAAGCTCATCAAGTCCAGCGGCATCCCGTACTCCATCGTGCACGCCACCCAGTTCTTCGAATTCGTGAAGAGCATCGCCGGCGCCGCAACGGTGGGTGACGAGGTGCGTCTCTCCCACGCGCTGATCCAGCCCATCGCGGCCGAGGATGTGGCCACGGCCGTGGCCCGCACCACGGCCGGTGCGCCGCTGAACGCAACCATCGAGGTTGCCGGCCCCGTCGAGCTCGGCATCGACGACCTCATCCGTGCCGGTCTGGCCAACGCGGGCGATCCGCGCACCGTGGTCACCGACCCCGAGGCCACCTACTTTGGCCAGAAGCTGGACGAGCGGATGCTGCTGCCGGGTGAAGATGCCATCATCTTCAACACCACCTTCGAAGAGTGGCTGACCACCGCGGCTCCCGCGCCCACGAAGTAATCGCCAGCGATGTCACACACGACGCACCTCGATTTCGCCGTGCCCGCCGCCTACCAGTCGCTCCTCGCGGCCGGCAAGGCGGCGGGCACGGCGGCGATCGCGGCCGGCCTGGACCTGCTCCTGGTTGAGCTCGTGCGCATTCGCTCGTCGCAGCTGAACGGCTGCGCCTTCTGCCTGCGGATGCACACCCGTGACGCACTAGCCCACGGCGAGAGCACCGACCGTCTGGCGGTCCTTCCGGCCTGGCGCGACAGCGACTACTTCTCCCCCGCCGAGCGCGCAGCGCTCAGCATCGCCGAGGAGGTCACCTTGATCGGCGCTCGGCGGAATGTTCCCCTCACCGAGACTGAAGACCTTGCCGCGCTCACGGAAGAACAACGAGCGGTGGTCGGCTGGCTGACGATCGTGATCAATGCGTTCAACCGGGTCGCGATCGTGAGCCGGTATGACGTCGCGCCTGCGACCGCCTCGCGGGTGAACTGAGAGAGAAGAGACACCGTGACCGAACCACTCGTCATCGTCGGCGGCGGCCTCGCCACAGCCGGAGCCGTACGAGCCATCAGGGAGGCCGGCCATGACGGCGACGTCGTGGTATTCGGCAGCGAACCGCACCATCCCTACGAGCGCCCACCGCTGAGCAAGGACTACTTGCGCCAGGAAGCCGACCGCACTGCCCTGTTCACGCTCGAGCAGGGCTGGTATGCCGAACACGGCGTGGATGTGCGCACGGCCACGACGGCGGTCGGCCTGGACGTGGCCGACCACCGGCTCACGCTTGCAGACGGCCGTCAGCAGCGGTACTCCCGCCTGCTGTTGGCCACGGGCTCTTCGCCGCGCGCAGCCGGCATCCCGGGTGAAGACCTCCTCGGGGTGCTATCGCTGCGCACGGTAGAGAGTTCCGACCTCCTGCACGCGACCCTCGCCGCGGTGGGGCTGGCCGGCGGCCGACTCGTGGTGGTCGGCGACGGCTGGATCGGCCTCGAGGTGGCGGCATCGGCACGCACTTTGGGACTCGACGTGACGGTGCTCGGCCACGGCCGACAGCCGCTCGGCAAGGTGCTCGGTGAGAAGATGGGCGCGTTCTACGCCGACGCACACCTCGAGCATGGCGTGACGCTGCGGCGCCAGGTGGCCATAGCGTCCATCGATGGCCTGGCCGGACGGGTCACCGGTGTCACACTTGCCGATGGCAGCACCCTGCCGGCCGATGTGGTGCTCGTCGCAGTGGGAGCCGCACCGAACATCGGTCTGGCCGTCTCGGCGGGAATCGAACTGCGCGCCCCGGGACTCGGAGGTGGCATAGCCGTGGACGCCACCCTCGCCACCAGCGCTTCCGACGTCTTCGCGGCCGGAGACGTGGCCAGTATCCCATCACCGGTGTACGGCCGCGCCGTGCGGGTCGAGCACTGGGACACCGCGCTGAAGTCCGGCCCGCACGCCGGCGCCGCCATGCTCGGCGTGAGCACCGCGTACGATCACCTGCCGTACTTCTACAGTGACCAGTACGACATCGGCATGGAGTACACCGGCTTCGTTGCCGGACCTGCCGACTACGACGAGGTCGTGGTCAGCGGTTCGCTCACGGCACGTGAGTTCGTGGCCTTTTGGACATCCGGCGGCGTGGTGCGCGCCGGAATGGCCGTGAACTCCTGGGACCGGATGCCCGCTGTCGACGCGCTCATCCGCTCAGGCGCCGTGGCCTCCCGCACCGAACTCATCGCTTTCCACGGCTGACACCACTCAGCTGAGCTACCGGCCGGTTGGCCGGTAGCTCAGCTGTTGTTCCAATGGCGGAGTTTGTCCGGGTTCAGGACCAGCCAGATGTCCAGGATCCGGCCGCGCCTGATGCTCGCGCTGAGCACTCCCACCACACGGCTGCCCTGCCTGAAGACGAGGCCGGCCTGGCCGTTGACCGACTGCTCGGTGGCGGTCACGCCGGGCACCCTCGAGAACACCCCAATGAGCAGACGCGCGGCCTGCTCCACCCCGCGAACGGGCGACGGAGACACACTCACCTTCCCGCCACCGTCGATGATCACGGTGATGTCGGGGTGCAGGGTCGCCCGCACCTCGGTCTCGTTCTCCCGCTCGCATCCGGCGAGGAGATCCAGAACAACATCGCGATGACGTTGACGGGGCACCTCATGCTCCCTGCGCTGCTGGATCTGCCTGCGGGCGGAACGCGCCAGCTCCCTGGTGACCTGCGGGGACCGCCCGACGACCTCAGAGATACCCGTATAGGACACACCAAACACATCGTGCAGGATGAACGCCACCCGCGCCTCTGGCGTAAGCGACTCCATTACCACCAGCAACAGCATGTTCAACGAGTCGTCCAGCGTCACGCGATCGGCCGGGTCGGCCGTGACCACTGCCGACGACGACGGACCGGGCAGCACATCCGGCACGGGCTCCGGCAGCCAGTCGCCCACATAATGTTCCCGTTCGAACCGAGCGCGACGGAGTGCTTCGACACAGGTGCGGGCGAGAATCTCGGTCAAGGAGTCCCGTCGCGCCTCACCAACGACGGCGCCAGGGGCTGGCGCCTCCCGCCAACGGGCGAGGGTGTGGTTTACCGCCCGGTCGGCATTCACCGGCGAGCCCAACAGGCGCAGGGCGATTTCATACAGCCGTGACCGCTCGGCGAGGAGGTCGTCGGCCGGGACTGGGCCAACCGGGGAGGTCAAGGGACGGCAGACGAGACGCGATGAAGTTTGTCCGGATTCATCATCCAGAGAACCTGCTGGATCCCGTCACCGCCGACGGTCATGCTCAGTGCGGTGGTAACCGTGCCGTCCGCTTCAGTCAACGTGACGGCGTGCTGGCCGTTCAGCTCGACCCAGTCGACGGTCTTACCGGCCCAGAAGTGTCCAGAGAACGCGGCCACGAATTTCGCCACCCGGCTTCGTCCGATCACGGGGATGCGCGCGGCCAGTCTCACGCCATTTCCGTCGGAGTAGCTCACCACATCCGAGGCGAATAGCTGCTCGAGCGCGGTGACATCGCCGCTCTGGGCAGCCTGCAGGAATGCGGCGAGCAGGCGGCGCTGTTCAGTGGAGACCACGGGCGCCTTGCGTTCGGTGGCCAGCTTCTTGCGGGCGCGGCTGAGCAGCTGCCGGGTTGCGGGTTCCTTGAGCTGCACGATGAGGGCGATCTGCTCGTACGGGTAGTCGAAGGCCTCGCGCAGAATGTATGCGGCACGCTCGGTTGGGCTCAGCTTTTCCAGCAGGAGGAGCATCGCAAACCCGAGGGCCTCGCCGCGCTCCGCGCCGAGGGCGGGATCATCCGCAGTGTTGACCGGCTCGGGGAGCCAAGGGCCGATGTAGGTTTCCCGGCGACTGTGCGCTGATTGCAGCACATTGATCGATAACCGGGTGGCCGCCGTGGCCAGGAACGCGGCCGGGTCGCGGACCGCGCTGCGGTCACAGGTCTGCCACCGCACCCACACGTCCTGCACGATGTCTTCGGCCTCCGACACGGTGCCCAGCATGCGGTAGGCGATGCCAAACAGGCGCCGCCGCACTGTGGAGAACACGGTGACCGCATCATCCAGATCTGCACTGCCGGCGGTTTGGCGGGGCGTCTGGGCGTGGTTGCCGTTCTCGAGGTGCATCGGGTGGGACTCCTCCTGAATCGCTCGGCCGAGATATTCGGCTCGCTGTGAACTATGACCGCGCAGCCCCCGGATTTGTGACGCCGTGTCACAAACCGGCGTGGGATTCGGTCATAGCTCATCAGACGCTGCGCTTTCCTGCGGCGCGCCAGGAGAGGATATGTCATGAGAATCGTCGTCGTCGGAGGCACCGGATTGATCGGCACGAAGGTCGTAGACCGGCTCGCCGGCGCCGGTCATGATGTGGTCGCCGCCTCGCGGGCCACCGGGGTCAATTCCTACACCGGCGAGGGGCTGGAGGCCGCCCTCGAGGGCGCCGAAACCGTCGTCGACCTATCGAACTCGTCGTACACCGACCAGGAGGGCGCACTCGAGTTTTTTTACACCTCCACCCTCAATCTGCTCACCTACGGGCGTGCCGTCGGGGTTCGACACCACGTCGCACTCTCTGTGGTCGGCACCGATCGCCTCGCCCAGACCGAGCGAGGCTACTTTTTCGCCAAGGATGCCCAGGAGACCCTCATCCGCCGCTCCGGCCTTCCGTACTCCCTCGTTCACGCCACGCAGTTCTTCGAGTTCGTGCGCAGCATCGGCGATGCCGCCGCCCGCAACAACCTCATTCATCTGGCCGCTGCCTCCGTGCAACCGATCGCTGCGGACGACGTTGCCGCCGCGGTTACGGAGACGGCGTTGGGCGAGCCGACCCTCACAACCAGGGAATTCGCTGGCCCGGAGGTTTTCGCGATGACCGATCTGGTGCAGCTCGAGTTGCGCTCCCGAAACGACACTCGTCAAGTGGTCGCTGATCCCCTCGCCCGGTACTTCGGCAATTCCCTCGCGATTGACGAGCTCCTGCCTGGCGCGGACGCGTTCCATTTCACAACTAGATTCGCGGACTGGCTGCAACAGCAGACTGTCACGGTGTGATGGTCGTCTGACCCACGCATCTGCGGCCGACGACGGGAAATGGGCACCCTCGCCGGCCGCAGCGCGGTTCAGGGCCGCCAGTAATTGTTGGCGGCGGCCACGGTCTGGAATTCGAGGGCGATCACCTGACTGACGGCGATGAGGCTGTCGGGGTTTGTCGAATAGGTCGGGCGCCCATCGATGAGCACGTCGAGATCGGGCTGAATATTGTGGATGCTGTGCCTGGCCATGGTGATGGCCAGCGCACGTCCCTCCTCTGCGGTGGGGGTTATCAGGGTGCCGCCGGGCACGAGGACGAGCTCGGAATCTGGGACTCTGTTCATTGTGTTCTCACTCTCTGTTGGGTGGTACGGGGCCGCCTAGTGGCGGAGCAAGGATTGCCAGTTGGCCGGCGGCACACCGGCCGGACCGGGCACAGCCTGTTCGATCGGCCGGTGTGCCGGGGCGACGAGTTGGGGTCCGTGGACGAAGGCCTCGGCGACGTAGTCCCAGTACCAGTTCTCCCCCGGTTCGAAAGTGCGGATCAGCCGGTGGCCGGTGCCGCTGGCATGTGCGCGAGCATGCTGCAGCGGGGAGCTGTCGCAGCAGCCGATGTGGCCGCAATCTGCACACCGCCGCAGGTGGAACCACCAGCTGTCGCCGGCCAAGCACTCAACACAGCCGTCACCGCTCGGCGGGATCGTCGGGTCTATATCCGTGATGGTCATGGTGGATCTCCTCATTCGTCAGAGCGGCGTGTCTCGGTTGATAACTCAGACCGAGCAGGTCCGTCGGCTGTGACAGCGCCGCTCTGGGCACGTTCGGTGGCCGAAAGTGTCACAGCCACGGACCGTACCCGGTCATTGCTCACAACAGGCTCGAATCGAACCGGGCCACCGACGTTGAGACGATGATCAGATGGAGGCGTGCGATGAGCACAGACAACGGCCGCAATGTATACGAATACCCTGATTCGGCCGGGTATCCCGACGGTGCTGGTTTTCTCGACGAGGGCACGGCGGCCCTGGTAGACGAGGTTCTGGCCGGTGCCGTGCACGATATCGACAGGCCGTCGGCGGATTCTGAGTCAGAAATCGAAGTACGTCGCGACGACCTCGCCCGGGTCTACACCGCCATGCTCGGTGATCTCGAGCTCGCGAGCCTTCGATATGAAGAGGCCGACGACCGGATCATCATCCTGACGACATCGGTCCTTCCGCTGTTCCGCGGCCGAGGCATCGCGGCGGATCTGATTGCCTACGCGCTTGAGGACATTCGAGACAGAGGCTTGAAGATCACGGTGTACTGCAAGGTCGTTGCGGCCTTCATCTCCGCGAATCCGGAGTATGCCGATCTGGTGCAGACCGAGCGCTCCGGCGCCACAGACCATAACGACGAGAAGTAGGAGATTGACATGAAGATCGTTGTCGTCGGAGGCACTGGCCTCATTGGATCAAAGCTGGTTTCACGCCTGATGCGCGCCGGAGAGGCAGTCTTGGCCGCTTCTCCGCGTAACGGGGTAGACGCCTTCACCGGCACGCGTTTGACCGAGGCGCTTGCGGGCGCCGACATCGTTGTCGACGCAAGCAACCCTCCCCTGGTCGACGGCGGTTCAGCACGCGACTACTTCACCCGGTCGACGGCCAACCTTCTGGAAGCCGGCCTGGAAGCAGGGGTGCGCCACCACATCGCGCTGTCGATCGTGGGGGCCGATCGTGCTCCTGCAGACGGCTATATGGTGGCCAAGGGCGCTCAGGAACAGCTTGTTCTCGGCTCAGTACTACCGCACACTGTGCTCCGCGCCACTCAATTTTTCGAGTTTGCCGAGCAGATCGCCGACTGGAACACCACTCAGGACACGATCAGGCTGCCCGCGACGCGGATGCGACCGGTGGCCTCAGACGACGTTGTCTCCGCCCTGATGGGGTTGGTGCGGTCTGGACCCGTCGAACCTGTGCTCGAACTTGGCGGTCCTGAGGAGGTCGGACTCGACGAGTTCGTGCGCCGTGTCCTGCTGCTGCACCACGACCCTCGCTACATTCTGGCCGACCCCGCGGCCAGCCCCATCGGATTCAACTTACAAGCGGATGTGCTCCTGCCCGCAGCAGGTTTCCGTGCGGCGGACACCACGCTTGCGGCCTGGATCGACAGCCGGCGCGTCCACGAGCGTGTGAACGCGCGAACGCGCTGAAGGCCTGTGCTGCCCGCTCACGCGGGCAGCACGCCATCCAGCTTTGTCGAGTTCATCATCCAGAACAGTCGGTCGATGCCGTCTTCGGTTACGGTGACAGCGATGAGCGCAATCTGCTTTCCGGCAACGGAAAGCCGCAGCGCAGGTTGGCCGTTGGCTTCAATCCACTGCACATCCACACCATCCCAGAACCATTCCGAGACGGCGAGCACGAACTTGA
>Ga0247806_10001282_pt1 | contig 12595 bp, 15 predicted proteins | sample UWRJL059202B1_FD_179935 | JGI IMG/M metagenome (GOLD analysis project Ga0247806, IMG submission 179935) | Plant litter microbial communities from Arlington Agricultural Research Station in Wisconsin, United States - UWRJ-L059-202B-1 | ecosystem: Environmental > Terrestrial > Plant litter >... | reverse complement strand
GGCCCGCACCTGGTCACGAAACACATCCAGCTTGGCGTTGAGGACCGGATCGCCACCTGCGGAAAGATCAGGGGGAGCAGATGCGGCCTGCAGCTTGGCGATGGCGGATTGAATCGAGAGTTCGAATGATGCGCCCGCCTCATCTGCTGGCCGTTTGGGGTCAAGCGATGTCACGGCGGGCACCCGATTGACGACCATCAAGTACTGGATGACCTCATGGAAATCCAAGGCCAGTTCGATAATGTCCTGCCAGGACCAAAGAACAACCTTGAACAGGCCGTTTGCCGCGTTCTCGTCGCTTAGCTTCTGAGCCTTTTTCTGAAGCTGGGCATCGCGGTTACCACCATAGGCCACGATGAAAATGTCGAGTTTCGGCTCATACGATTTTGCCTTTTCGACTTCATCGATAAGCTCGTTTTCTGTTAGTTCGCGAGGGTCATCGGTCTCACTGGCTTTGCACTGTACCGCCGCATGCCGATATCCATGGGCATAATCCTGACCGGTGATATCCGCGCCGGTCTGGCGCTGACCAGTCCGACCGTGCGGTTGAGCGTACGCATCCTTCCAATATGCCTTTACCAAGCGCAGGCAGAAGCCTTGAAAGACAAGTTCGCCTTTGAGTCTTGTGTGTTGGATCTGCTCCGGAGTGAGCATGCTGACCTAAATTTAAAGAATTGAAGCGAAGAATTTCGAACCTGCCAAGGAGACTATCCGTCCAGGCCGCCACTAATATGATGCAAGATTAGAACATTATGTGAACTATGGTAATCCTTCGGTTGGAATCCGTCCCCATTTTCAACAGGAGCCCGAAGGGCATGACCATACTGCGACGGACAGGATGACAAACAAAAAGAGCCGCGCCCGGGCAAGCGTGGCTCTCGATAATCTAGTGTTGTCCTAACGGGCCGTCCGTACGTTTGCTGTCCGGTATTGAGGGCGGCATAAATGCGACCAGGTGGCTGAAACGGGGTTGAGAGCCGCGGCTGGTTCATGGCCCGCCAAACGGCAGCTAATGGAGCCTCGGAGTCCAAAAGCGGTCGTACCACTTTCGGCCCCCATGCGGTCGTAGGCGGATTTCGGCGGTGGGCTCTTAGAGGGACCTCTTGGCGCCAACTGAAGCCAGGGCCGATCGCTAAGAAGTCGCTTACCGGTATAAGGGCATTCCACGTCCGAGCAGGCACGATTTGCCAGTCTGGTTTCAGCGTGGCATTTGGCTTGGATCGCCTCTTTGGGCAATCAGCGGTGAGAAGCTACGGTGCTTGACGAAATTTGGACGACCGTCGTCAGCGAATTTTCAGACGTCCCAGACGTCTCAACGCTTACTCGCATCACGATGCGGCTGGTGCTCGCGGCACTGCTTGGTGGCATCCTGGGATTTGAACGTGAGCGCAAAGGCAGGAGTGCTGGCGTCCGCACCCATATGCTCGTTGCCGTGGGGGCAGCGCTCTTCGTCATCGGTCCGTCACAAGCGGGAACGCCGATTGAGGACATGTCGCGTGTGCTACAGGGTATTGTACAGGGCATTGGTTTCTTGGGCGCCGGCGCCATTATCGTTCGCACCGCGCAACGGCAGGTAGAGGGTCTCACGACGGCTGCCAATATCTGGGCTACAGCCGGGATTGGCGTGATTGCAGGACTTGGGCTGGAGGCAACTGCCGTTCTATCTGCCGCGATCATCCTGATCATCCTTGCAGCTGTGCCACTCCTGCTACCTGCGAAAACTGAAAACGGTGATGGCCGCGAATGATTTTGAAAGAGATATATCCGCATGGTGACGGTGGTCAGTCTCGTTTTAGAGGCTCAATCGCTTCTGCTAACTCAGCCGCAGTTTGAGATCTGCTGCTCACTCCACACATCCGAGCGTGGTTCGAGAAGCTCTGGCAGCAAGATTACTGCTTCCGGTCGACCATCAAGAATGCTTTCAACGAGTTTGGGCGGCAACAATGTTAATCGGATTACTCGACTGACATAGGACCGGTTGATGCCCTCGGCGTCTGCCATCTCGGCTACCGTGGCATATACTCCTGTCTCCAGCAGCTTGCGCCAGCGGAACGCCCGGGCCAGTGCTTTGACCAGCGTGTTGTCGATCCGCGGCCGGGCAGGGGCGGTGATCTCCTCTCCGGCAGGCGATAATACTAACTTGCGTCCCCCGCGCTTGCGGATGGTCAGCGGCACCGCAACGGTGAAGGTGTTCTGGTTTGCAGGGTTCTTGCTCATGCTGCCAACCGCTTGCTGCTGTTGAGTGGCAGCTCTTGGGCCAAGCCACTTAGTCCCTCACTCCGGATCCGGATTGTGGCGCCTTCCGTGCTGAGATCCACCCGCTCGATCAGCAGCTGGATGATCCGGGCCTGCTCTGCGGGGAACAGCGCATCCCAAAGGCTATCGAACTGCTGCAGCGCTCGCATGACCTCATCATCGGCGACGGTTTTGTCCTGCTGCCGTGCTAGGGCTGCCGTCCTGGCGATGATCTCTGGTGACCGCAGCACCACCCTTAACTGGTCGATCACGGCTCCCTCAATTTCCCCTGCAGCGATCCTGCGAATAGGGCAGGTGTCTGGTCTGGTCTTCAGCACCGACGTGGTCACATAGTAGCGGTAGAGCTTGCCCCTGCGTCGGGTGTGGGTTGGTGTCATGGCCATGCCGCTGGGTGCAAACAGCAAGCCCTTGAGCAGGGCCGGGGTTTGCGCCCGTGTCTTGCAAGCTCGGCTGCGTGGACCCTCAGCCATGATGGCATGCACCTTGTCCCAAAGCTCGCGGGTGATAATGGCCTCGTGCTCGCCAGGGTAGGCTGTGCCCTTGTGCACGGCATCTCCCACATAGATGCGATTAGCAAACAGCTTGTAGAGCCAGCCCTTGTCGATGGGCTTGCCGGATCGGGTGCGAACATCCTGGTGCTGCAGCTCTCTGGCTAACAGCGTCGCAGAACCCAGCTTGAGGAACCGCTCGAAGATGGAGCGAACGATCTGGGCTTCATCCTCGACGACCAGCAGCTTGCGTCCGTCCACCCGGTAGCCGAACGGCACCCAGCCACCCATCCAGATGCCCTTCTTGCGTGAGGCTGCCACCTTGTCCCGGACACGCTCACCAATGACCTCGCGCTCGAACTGGGCAAAGGAGAGCAGGATGTTGAGCGTCAGCCGTCCCATGGACGTGGTGGTGTTGAACGACTGGGTGACAGAGACGAACGTCACCCCATGCTTGTCGAACACGTCGACCAGCTTGGAGAAGTCCATCAGCGAACGGGAGAGCCGATCGATCTTGTAGACGACCACAACATCGACAAGGCCATCCTCGATATCCCGCATCAAGCGCCGAAGGGCAGGGCGCTCCAGGGTCCCGCCCGAGAACCCACCATCATCATAGTCATCCCGCACCGGGATCCAGCCCTCGGGCTTCTGGCTGGCGATATAGGCCTGACAGGCTTCCCGCTGGGCATCGAGGGAGTTGAACGCCATGTCCAGACCTTCCTCGGAGCTCTTGCGGGTATAGACGGCACACCGGAGCCGGCGCATTGGCTGGTGCTGGTTCATGGCTTGCTCCGCTGGTTCTTGAGGCCGAAGAAGGTCCAGCCGTTCCAGCGGGTGCCGGTGATGCGCCGGGCAATGGCAGAGAGGGAGGTGTATGGCATCCCGAGATAGTCAAAGCCCTTGTCGGTGACGGTGACGGTGTGCTCGACGCCCTGCCACTCGCGCAGCAGGCGGGTACCAGCTATGGGCAGCAAATTGGCTGAGCGCTTCCTGACGTCCTTGCGGCCGCCGTCCAGCTCTTCTCCAAGCAGCTCCAGACGCCGGATGGTCTCAGGCTTGAGGCCACCATAGACCAGCTCCTGAACGCGATAGGTGAGGCGGCTCTCGAGGAACTTGCGATTGTAGGGCGGTGGCTCGGTGCCAAACAGCGCCCGCCATTTGGCCTTGAGCTCGACAATGGAGAACGTCTTCAGTTCGGCAATCTGCTGCAGCACGCTGTTGTGCTGGTGGTCATCTCTGGGTCTGGTCTTCGTTGCAGCAAGGCTCATGCATGGTCTCCGGCTTTATCGTCCGGCACACACATGCGTGGCGTGGCCCAGCTATCCAGTCCAACATCTGCTGACTGCAGAGAGAGTACCGTTGACTGTGCCGCTCGCAGACGCATGAGGCCGAGCGACAAGATCTCTGCCAGCTCTGCTATGCGTTCCTGCGCTGTCATTCTGCTGGGGTGCAGTGGGTTCATCTGGTGCCTCCAATTGGAAGCATGATGCGGCTGGGTATCGAGATACACAAACCAAATCAAATACTTAGAGAAGGCGTGCGGCTACAAAGTCAGTCACGCGTAGCTGCTAGTAGGGAAAGCTTTTCCACAGCTTGTCCCTCGCACCGTGGTCTGGCGTCTGTAAGTCGGAATCAGACTCGACTCCTGCGAAGATGAGAACATAGAGTGAACAAAGTCGAGAGTAGGCGAGCGTAATTGACCACCTTGCCCGCTTTCGAAACGCCACGGAGATTGAGATGAGCTTTGGAGCTTTCCTGCGTGCCAGGCGAAATGAGCGGGGGATGAGCCTGGAAGAGGTCGCGCTCCAGGTGGGTTTATCTGTGCCTCGTTTGTCACGCATTGAGCGGGACCGGGAGAGCCCACCAAGCGACGAGGTCGTCGAGAAGCTCGCCGAGATCATAGGCATCCCAGCAGACGATCTTTTGGCTGAAGCAAAACAACCACCGTTGAACCTGGAGGATCAGCCTGCTCCTGCGTTCACTGCGTATCGACGACTGGGAGGAGGGCGGTGACCGTTGTTCTCGACTTCCCCCATGACACTAACTCGCACCAGCCTCTCATCCTGTCCACCCGGGACGTCTGGCGTCTGGGTGAAGAGGCGCGCGCCCAGTTGGACGCCGGCTCTGTGCCCTGCATGACCTTTACCCATGTTGCAGCACGCACTCGAACGCTGCGCATCAACGGTCTTGAGCTGGAAACGTGCTGGGCATTCGAGCCCGACCTAGTTGACGATCGAAATCGATCTGTGATGGGGGTCATCGAATTTGACCCCGAGGTGCCACGGACGGCTTTGATGTCCCTGAACAGCACGGCACTGGCCGGCCGGGAGGACATAACCATGTCGACCGCTGCTCATGAGCTGGGTCACGCTATTTTCGATGCTCCGGGCTGGATGCTCGCTGCAGAAAGGCAGTTGGTAAAAGATGCCGAAGCCACCCGCCGCTTTCGCTCTGTTATTCGCCGCTACCGATCAGCCAAGCCTCTGAACATCTCTGAGTGGCGCGCCAATGAGTTCATGGGTGCATTCCTCGCTCCGCCCAAACTGCTGCGGTGGCAGATGACCAGGATTTTGCGGGAGCTCAAGCTGCCAAAGAAGTTCGGGGCGGATGGCGGGCTGGTGCTAGACGCCGATCGCGTAGGGTTCGCCGAGGTGGACACGGTGGTCGATGAGCTCGCGACGGCCTTTGGGCTGTCCATCGGTTTCATCGAGTATCGCCTGGTGCGGTACGGCTTGGCGCCGAGGGCATCTCGATGAACATTCAGCTACCATCCCGCAGCTATTACTACCTTGAAGAGGTGGCCGCCGCCTGGAATGTCCAGATCAGGGATCTGCTGGACTTCGCCGTGGGTGGAGCCCTGCGGTGCAGCACGCTCGTCAATAACACCAGAGTGCAGAAACTGGAGGAGACTGGTGCTGCACGGGAAGAGTGGGTCAGCGGGCTGCAGGGAATTGTTACCCAAGACCTCATTGAGGTGATTAGAACGGGTGTTGTGTGGGTCAGGCGGTTCAGCGGTGGAACCGACGCTGTCCTGGAGTTCGCCAGTGACCAGGTCGCGCTGGAAGTTGCCATGGAGCATATCATGGTGACGCGCGAGGATCGTGCTCGGTTCGAAGCCGCTGCCAGGGGTGACGCAGAACAGCAACCGCTTGCGCCTGCCACATTCAAACACTCAGCAGACTATTACGAGGTGACCCTCGCCGGCCAAACCTACACCTTTGGTCCGTCCCAGGCTGGGGTCGTTCGCAAGCTGCATCAGGCATTTCTCTCTGGAGAGCCTTGGAGTCGTGGGACCGACCTGCTGGCCGGCACCGATAGTGGGCGGATGGTTGATCTGTTCAAGCGCAAGAAGGATCCGAGCTGGCGGGCACTGATCATGTCTGACGGCAGAGGCAAGTGGCGGCTCAACATTGATCCGGCTGAACGCCTGACTAGCAATCGCGCTTACCGGCGAGTGGTCCGAATGTTCCGCAAAATGCATGTGTCTAGGGCCTCAAGCGTCCCACCCCGTCCCACCCCTGACCACCTCTAGTCCACCCTGGGCCCACCCCTCGGTCCCACTGCGGCCCACCCTGCGGCCCACAACGCGAAGTACCGCGCTGTGAAATGCTTCTCCTCGTAAGGCATCAAGCCTTGGAGAAGCCAAGTGAACCCAACAGACCTTTTTATCGATCAGATCCAGCTTGCCCGTCGGTGGAAGCTGTCACACCGCACCCTCGAACGCTGGCGTTGGATTGGCTGCGGACCCAGCTACACCAAGATCGGTCGACGCGTTGTCTACCGGCTGGTAGACGTCGAGAAGTTTGAAGCCGACGGGCTGCACAGTGTTGTGCAGGGGCCGCAATGAGGGATCACCTGTACGAGGTGTTATCCGGGGCTGGACGGCGGGCGCCATGAGCGAGCGCCCGTTCATGCAGCTCTATGTATCGGACTTCGTGGGAGACACCCTCTCGCTGTCGACAGAGCAGATCGGCGCCTACCTGCTGTTGCTGATTGCACTCTGGAACGGGGATGGCACATTGCCGGCGGACGACGCCAAACTCTCTCGCATCACGCGCCTGTCGGTCAAGAAATGGCGCTCGGCAGCGGAAGAGTTGATGCCGTTCTTTCAGATCGATCAGGGGCGCATCACCCACAGTAGGCTAACGAAGGAGCTGCAAAAAGTTCAGCGTCAACGCGAGTTGAGGGCTTCCGCCGGGGCAATAGGCGGCGCCGCTACTGCATTGAAAAACAACAAACCCCGTCCAGCATTTGCTGCAGCAAAGCTGGTAGCCGAGCCGCAGCATCTACCAGAACCATATAAGAAAGAAGGCAATTTGAATTTGGTTGGAGAGCAGAAAGAACCAACCATCATGCTTGATCGCATCAAGGATCAGGATCTGTTCGAGGCCTGTGAGGCCATCGCTGGGAAGGTGAAGCTGTATCTGCAGCGTTTCCCTTTTGAAGCCGATGTCGTTGCTGAAGCCAAAGCCAGGATACACCGTCGTGGTGCCGCAGCATGACGGGCCAAACCTGGTTTGAGGTGCTGTCTGATGTGCGGTTTGTCGATGACTCAGCTACACGATGCCCATGAATGAAACGACGAGCACCTTTAATGGCTGAGAGCGATCTCTACCCTCCCGTCAAAGCCTTTCTGGAAAATCTCGGCTTTACCGTCAAAGGCGAGGTCAACGGCTGCGACTTGCTTGGGGTCAGGGATGGCGAACCACCAATCCTGGTGGTGTGCGAATTAAAGCTCAGCTTCAACCTGGAGCTTGTACTGCAGGGTGTCGACCGTGCCGCCGCATGCGATGAGGTCTGGCTGGCTGCACGCTTGTCAAAGGCCGGGAAAGGCCGGGAGCACGACGCACGTTTCAGAAATCTATGCAGGCGGCTTGGATTTGGCCTTTTGGGTGTGAGCGATCACGGCGCCGTTGAGGTTATTGTCGCTCCATTCAGCGCTACACCGCGTCGAGATGCCAAACGCCGATCCCGACTGCATGATGAACACAAACGCCGCGTCGGCGATCCCAACAAAGGTGGTGGCAACCGTCAGCCGATTATGACGGCCTATCGGCAGGACTGCATTGTTTGCGCCACGGCATTACTGGAGGGGCCATCGTCACCAAAGCAGCTGAAGCTCCTCGTACCACGAGCACCGGCCATTCTTCGGCGTAACGTCTATGGCTGGTTTGTCTGTGAGGCCCGAGGCATCTACGGTCTAACTGCTGTGGGCCGTTTAGCAGTCAACCCAGCAGTTGAGGCGGACTAGGTCGTCCCTGGAGACATCGATGGATTCTGTTTGGACGTGACAACGCTTGCTGATTGTCTGATCAATATATGCAAGACCGAAGATGGTTCGCACACTCACCGTTTCACGCCAACCACCTAAGGGCGTCTTGATGTCGATGCTTTCGCCGCAGCGGCTTACCATGTTGATCTTTTTTATGCAGCCGATAGCCTTTGGTTCTTGGCTGCCGCGCATTCCAGAAGTTCAGCAAGGACTACAACTGGGGCCGGCGGCGCTGGCCTTCGCTTTGCTGGGCTTGCCCTGCGGCACTCTGCTAACCCTTCCTTTTGCCGGACCGTTGGTTGGTAGGATCGGGCCACGAAGGGCGATAATCTCGGGTATGGTCCTTTATTCCATAATGGTGTGCTTGCCCGCGCTTGCGCCTCATCCGACGGCTTTGTTCGTTGCTTTGATGCTGGCCGGCTCATCGCTGTCATTTGTTGAACTAGGGCTCAACGTGCAAGCCGATGCAGTGGAGAAGGCTACGGGCACCGTGATCATGACCAAATCTCACGGGTTCTGGTCGGTCGGGATCATGGTGGGGAGCTTGCTTGGGTCGGCGCTGGCGAGCCTGCATGTTGCCCCGTCCTTGGCGATCAGCAGTGTTGCCATTGTTGTGCTGCCTCTCGCACTCCTGGTCGCCCGTGAATTACCAGCCTATCCTGTGGAGCAGCATCAGAAAGAGCAGCGCTCAAGTTGGGCATTACCGAGCTGGGCATTGTTGGGCATCTGTTTTTTTGTGTTTGGGATCACCATGACAGAAGGCGCTATGGCCGATTGGTCTGCCATCTTTTTGCGGGATGCGCTTGGGGCAGAGCGCGGGATGGCGGGTCTTGGTTATTCGGTATTCGCCATGATGGTCGCCGCTGGACGCTTTGGAGGAGACACACTCAAACGCCGCTTTGGAATAGTCGGAACAGCTCGGATCTGTGGCGCGCTCGCGCTGTTGGGCGCCTTGATCCTGTTCTGGTCGACTAATGAAGCGGTAGCGTTGTGTGGTTTTGCCGTGATCGGATTGGGCGTGTCGGTTGGCTTCCCTTTGGCCGTGACCGCCGCTGCGGGCCTTGAAGACCGGCCGGCGGCTGCCAACGTGGCAGTGCTGAGCTTTGTCGCCCTTCTTGGTTTCTTGGCAGGGCCACCTATGATTGGATTTGTGGCTGAGCAATTCGATATGCGCCTTGCACTTGTTTGCTTGGTACCGGTCCTGCTTCTAAGTTTGCTTCTCACCGGGCGATTAGTCCAAACCAGCTGACGGCCAAGGGCACACCCTACTTCGCTGCTGCGTGTCCCCTATGGCTGGCAGCAGCGAGCAGTTGGACGACAATGTGATGAACCTTAGCTATGTGCCCGGCTGATTGCGGACTCCATGGTACTGGCTTTCGCCATCCAAGTGATGTTCCGGGGGCTTGAAGCGCGCCTTTGAACTGCTAGTCTGGCATGGTCTAAAAAGGAGTGGTCGGTGCGGTTAGCCCGATCCCCGCGATCAGCGGGTCCTGGCCTTCGTTACGACGTCGAGTCCCTTGACCTTTAACGCCCAGGCATGAGCCGAGGCGAACAATGAGGTCTTGAATATGCAGCAGCAAATTTCTGTCGTGACGATAGGCACCCACGATCTTGCGCGATCAAAGAGATTCTACGTCGAGGGTTTTGGCTGGACCCCGGTGTTCGAGAACGATGAGATCATTTTCTACCAAATGAATGGCCTGATGCTCGGCACGTTTGTGGTGAGTTCTCTGGAGACGGACATGAACCGCCGAGCTTTGATTGGACCGGCGGCATTTGCACTGGGACATAACGTGCCAGCGAAAGACGACGTTGAAGCCTTGATCCAAAGACTCCTATCAGCGGGTGGTAGCATTTTGCGGCCAGCTGATGCACCGCCCCATGGCGGCTTCCGTGGCTATGTCGCCGACCCCGACGAACACGCCTGGGAAATAGCGTGGAATACAGCCTGGACAATTGACGGCAGGGGTTTGGTGACCTTCGGTCTTTGATCTGTCAGCGGGGAAGTCAGCAATGCTGCCTTCTCCGCTTACGCCCATTTCTGCCTGGTCACTATGGCTGTTTTTCGCAAGTTAAAATGATATTGCGGACTGTCTGCACCCCCATTTTCCGCCGCAATGGGTTCTCTTCGGGGGTGGGGGGCGTCTTGAAGTATACGACCCTCTCGCATCCCGCACCCACGTCGACCTCACGCAGGGATTTTTTCCCGCCTATAAAAAACGCGCGCGAGCGACGATGATATCTGGGGACGGCGAAGCTGGCCTTCTTACTCGAAGCCGGTGTGGCTCTCCATAGCTGACAGGACTAGTATCGGCCTGAACAGAGGAGGCTCCAATGACAACCAACGTGAAAGACTTGATGGCTGCTGCTAATGCCGAGGTGCCGCGCATTTCCGCAGAAGAGGCCCGTCGAATGGTAGCAGAGCAGAACGCTATCATCATCGATGTCCGCGATATGCCGGAGCTGCAGGCGAACGGAAAGATACCGGGCTCAGTCCATATTCCGCGAGGCATGCTGGAGTTTCGAGCGGATGCCGCGACACAGTACCACGACGCGAACCTGACTCAGGATCGTCCAATCATCCTGCATTGTGCTTCCGGTGGACGATCGGCGCTTGGCGGTAAAACCCTCAAGGATATGGGCTATCAGAACGTCTATAATCTGGGAGGATTTAAGGACTGGCTTGATGGTGGCGGTGAGGTCGAGAAAGTCTCGTAACCTCGCTACGGGGATAGCTTCGGGCTAATAGCAGCATTCAGAGCAACTGCGCCCTCTGGCCCACAACGCCGGGCTTAACCTAGACGTCGCAACCCTGCGCAGTTGTGCGCAATAATGTCGATCTTACAGCCGGTTAGCAGCAGTGGTAGACTCGATGCAATATGCAAACCGATCCAAACATCACCACCTGGCCAGCAGATCGCGTTGAACGTCGCGCAGTCGCCGAACTCGTGCCCTATGCCCGCAACGCCCGTACGCACTCGCCGGCGCAGATCACCAAGATCGCTGCCGCTATCAAGGAGTGGGGCTGGACCAATCCGGTACTGGTGGATGAAGCAGGCAGCATCATCGCCGGCCACGGTCGGATCCTGGCGGCCAAGAAGCTTGGGATTGCCGAAGTGCCGGTCATGGTCGCTGCTGGCTGGACCGAGGCACAGCGAAGGGCATATGTGCTGGCTGACAACCGCCTGGCTCTCGATGCTGGATGGGACGAGGATCTGCTGCGTAGCGAGCTGGTGGAGCTTGGAGAATTGGGCTTCGACCTGCCGCTGACTGGCTTCAGTGGTGGCGAGTTGGACAAGCTGATGCCCAGGTCCGCGGAGGGCGATGCTGACGCCGTTCCAGCAGTACCAGCAGAGGCTGTGTCACGGCCCGGGGATCTCTGGATTCTCGGCGATCATCGCATCATCTGCGGTGACAGCACCGATCAGGCTGTTGTTGCCGCACTACTAGCCGGCGCCAAGCCACACCTGATGGTGACCGATCCACCCTATGGCGTGGACTATGATCCCGAATGGCGTAACCGGGCAGGGGTGTCCACCACCGAACGGCTGGGTAAGGTCGAGAACGATCATCGTGCCGACTGGCGAGAAGCCTGGGCACTGTTCCCGGGTGAGGTTGCCTACGTCTGGCATGCTGGCATCTACGCCACCACAGTCGCCGAGAGCCTGCTGGCTAGCGCCTTCACGCTGCGCTCGCAGATCATCTGGGCCAAGCCACGGCTGGTGCTTAGCCGCGGTCACTACCACTGGCAACACGAACCCTGCTGGTACGCAGTGCGCGATGGCGGGCAGGGGCACTGGCAGGGCGCACGGGACCAGACCACGATCTGGTCCATCGATGGCAAAGACGAAGATCAGAACACCAGTCACTCAACGCAAAAGCCGGCGGAGTGTATGGCTCGGGCAATCCGGAACAACAGCAAGCTGGGGGATGGGGTCTACGAGCCGTTCTTAGGATCAGGCACCACCATCATTGCAGCTGAGATCGAGCAACGGTGCTGCTACGCCATCGAGCTGTCGCCAGAGTACGTGGACGTCGCTGTTCTCCGCTGGCAGGCGTTCACCGGCAAAGATGCGGTACTTGAGGGCAGTGACAGTACTTATGCTGCGGTCACCAAGACCCGCACTAATGCCTATGACGACAATCCCTCTGAGGAAACGCTATGACCCCGCGTGGCCGTCCAGCTTATGTGCCGACGGACAAAGATCGTCGCGTCGTGGAAATGATGGCGGGCTGGGCCATTCCTGAGGCCAACATCGCCAAGGTGCTGACCATTGACCCTAAGACCCTGCGCAAGCACTTCGCCACCGAGCTTGATGTTGGCCATGCGCGGCTCGAAGCCCAGCTAGCGCAAAACCTGCTGCGCATTGCCCAAGGCCATGACCGCCAGTCGCTGATCGCCACTATCTTTGCCCTCAAGAGCCGGTTTGGCTGGATCGAGCAGCAGCCATCAGCGCGTGAGCAGCCGCTAGGCAAAAAGGAGGCCAGGATGGAGGCGGCGCACCGCATCGTCAGTGGCAATTCCAAATTTGCTCCAAGGAAACCGCCCCTGTACTACCGCGAGGGCAGGGCGGCG
>Ga0247806_10001281_pt1 | contig 12604 bp, 10 predicted proteins | sample UWRJL059202B1_FD_179935 | JGI IMG/M metagenome (GOLD analysis project Ga0247806, IMG submission 179935) | Plant litter microbial communities from Arlington Agricultural Research Station in Wisconsin, United States - UWRJ-L059-202B-1 | ecosystem: Environmental > Terrestrial > Plant litter >... | reverse complement strand
GTTTTATATTAACCTCATATTATTTGATGCACTTATAGTTAATTGTGGATGACCGTTTTTCATTGAATAAGTTACAGTTCCATTGCGTCAAAATACCCTGCTTTTTCACCATCACCCGTTAGATTTAGTTATTTCCATAGGTTGTATCAAAGGTATATTAAGATTATAGCACACTAGTTCAAGTTGCGGCAATCTAACACTATTTCTTATATGTCCATTAATACGTGTTATTAGATCGATCATACCAGCCCGGTTATGTAGTCTATAGCGTAGGGCTTTAACACCTGCTTTTGATTTTACAGAACCACCTAATTTTTGTTTAATTTGCATTAAAGTATGCTCATCATCTATACCCATTGTAATCTCACAGCTCGCGTAGCCTGCTTTGCTAACAAGCAAGCAACCGTCACCGTCTATTAAGCCAGCTAGTCATTGATTCCAATGTAATTCAGATTGAGTATTGGAGGATAACGAACGTATAGTCGCTGAGGATCCTACTCGACATATGTCTTTGGTTTCCTGCTGATTGCCCAACATTTTGGAGATTTTAACTTTAGCGGGGTGCGTTGTTCGCTTAGGAGAAAAAACAACTACTGCGCCACTTACGCTTGCTATTGTAGTAGATAACTTATTTTTCTCTTCAGACTTTCATGTTAAAACATGTTGTCTACTTATAGGGTATTTAGAACCATTTCTCGATCTTCCTTTATTCATACCTGCTTTAATTTCCATAATTTGATCTACCCCCTCCTGAGTCAAATGAGTCTTCATTTGAATCAATTTAACAACTTTACAGAAATCCTCAAAATCCAATCTTTTTGATCCCTCTAAAGGGTAGTTCTCAAAGAAAGGAATAATCTTGTCAGTGAGATCAGATAATTTGGATACGACAAAATGTCCCATATCCCCACTTGGACTATAATAAAATTTACCACACCCAAAGATAAGCATTAAATTTTTTAGTAGCTGATCATCGCGAGAATGTTGAGAAACCTGAAACTTACAAATAATACTATAGCCAATTTTGTTAGATTTAGAAGCCAATACAGATATGTAAAAACAACCCTCCGCGTCTACAAAGCCCGTAAATCAATTAGGATTAAAGGGTTTTTCTGTGTCTATTTCAACTTCGGGTCTCTCTACGGCTAAAGTACCCGGAAAAGCTTCTTTTATTCTTTCGGTAAATAATCCTTTATTCATAGCAAATCTAATGGCTACAATCTCATGTAAACCTGCAATTGTAAGATGTTTGCCTTGTTTCATCAATTCTAAGGCCAATTTAAATAAAAAGAAATCAACTCTTTTTTGAGTTAACAAGGGGTATTTATCAAAGTGCGGAATAATTACGTTAAGTAAATCCGGTAAAGAACTTACAGAAAAAACTGCAGCATTATCCGCTTTTCTTACAGTTATAGTTCCTACCCCGAAAAAGTCTCTAATAGAATATAGTAAAGGTAGATCCCTAATATGTAATTTTATAGCATATACTGGGTGAACATGCCACCCAGTTTTATAACCTTTCTTTTTATAAATTGAAATAACAAATGAGGATTCTCCATCTGAGAACCCACTTACATAGTTAGGATCAAGTTCTGCCTTTACTTCAGGATTTTTAACTACGGCTTTTACAGAATAATATCTAACTAAAATGGGAAGAGAAGGTATAGAGATTAACATAGCAAAAAATCTGAAGTGAAAATATTCATAGAATATCTCAGCTAAAATTATTAAAGTACCCAAAAATGAATACTCGGGGTTCCAGCTTATAGTCCGTTGCATTATGCAGATTACTCCGCATATGGGCCAAGGTTGACCGAAGAACCCATTTCTCCAAATCTAACTTAAAGTTATAACACTCTCTCGTGATAGACTCAGGTACTACTATATTAATATATTGACTTAGGTAGGCTCCGCTCCTTTCTTCGTCCTTAGGTCAATTTTAATCCAAAGATTGCTAAAATTAAACTAAAGAAGATGAAAGCTTATATTTAAAATAAAAGAAAAAGAGAAAAGTTACCAAAGTACAGGGGGAGGCTCCTTTAAGCGAAGAATCATTGCTAGACTCAAGGGAGCTTGCTTTACCCCCCCCCCCATGTTAAATAATATTAGATAGTAGGCTTGTGCCCATCCTTCGCTGAGGCTGACCCTGAGCGCAGGATGGTGGAGAAACCGACTGTACATTAAGCAGCATTTCAGCCACCCACCAGTGAACCAGTCTGTAGCGACTGCTTAGACAACCGACGGTCTTTAATTGAGAAAATCATTGACCGTTACACTAGTGTAGCTAAATAATTAATATTAATTACCCATTACGGTCCCTTTTTTTTTGATTTGTTAGTTTCTAATATATGTAAGATAATTATATTTTTTGACATATGCAAAATTTTATATAAAATTTTGCAATATGCAAAAAATATAAATATCTACATATATATGAAACTAAAAAACTATAAAAAAAAGGGTCGTAATGCTTATCCTAACTTACTTTTCCTTCCAGTCACAAATTTAATTATGAAAGGGTTAATATGATGTTAATATTTTATCATAAACCTAAGAGTTGCAAGCAGAAACAGATAAGAACTAGGGTTATGGTATTTGTGTATTCGCCATTTTAGGTCTTAAAAAAAGCTTAAGCTCCAGCACTGCCTGAATGACTTCATAACTTATCTTATTTATACGTTAAACCACACCCTTTTTTCCCAAATGATGTATTTATTTTCTCTCTTGCTACTGGCTGAGGCTAACTACGTGTGTAGCTTCCCTACCTCTGTACTTTAGTACTTTAGTAACTATCCCCCCAGAGGGTTATTAATATATATTAGCCCCCCACGCCACTCACAGATACTATATATATTAGAGAATTATACTTTTTGACATATTCAAATATTTGATATCAAATATTTGATATGCAAAAAGTATAAATCTCTATATATATATAGTATCTGTTAGTGTCTAGGTGGGAGGGTACATAAGTATGTATAACTATCATATATATATTATAAACCCTTCCTATATAAGCGAGATGAGGGGCTGAAGCTCTGTACAGAAGCGTACCCATAGGGTTATTAACTTGTGTGGGGTTAATGACCTAAACAATCATCATCATGAGGCACACTATTCCCCTTCTCGTGTACCTATGCTTCATGGGCGAGGAAAACTATCGAAGCCTAATCCTATTTTTTATGTATTGGATTTGTTTATCATTGACGCTTTTTCTTTTAAAACTACTCTAAGTACAGGATCGAAATGTTCTTTATTTTGTAGTCTAGTATGAAGTTGTCTCCATAGTGCATAACTTACAGCTTTTTTAGAGTGTAAATTGAACACCTCGAAATTCATTTATTTTAGACTCTAGACAAAGAGGCTAGAAACATGTTGTATACAAAGCTAGATAAGATCTACCTAGATTGGTCTAACTGGCTTCGCCATCTAGTGCAATTCTCCCACTATTCATCCCTAATTTTAGTTTGCGTATCTCCTCCAATCCACCCTCTGTTAAATGGGCTTTCTCACCTGCTAATTTTGATATTTTACAGAAGTCTATATAATCCAACTGTTTGATTCCTAGAATAGGATGTTTATCAAACAGAGGTATTAAAACACCATTCAGCTGAGCCAAGCTAGAGATAGTAAAACATGCCATATTCCCTGTTGATTTTATATCTATATTACCACAGCCCAAGCTATTCATAATTGCGTGCAGTAAAGCGGTATCTCGGCGACCTAGTCCTATTATGTATCTGAGATTTAAGTTAACTCCAAACCCTGTCTTTTTTTTAGTTTGGCTTAGCTGTACATAAAAACACCCCTCACCGCTTGTAAAGCCTGCTAGCCAATCTGGATCTACGCTTGTTGGCACTTGGACTACAGGTCTGACGGCAGCTGTAATATCCGGAAAACTTGCTATTTGAACTTCTGATAATCCTTTATTCATAGCCGCCCGAATACCTAAAATCTTCTTCAATCCTTCCATTGTTAGATCTTCTTTGCGATTAACTAAATCAACGACCTTTTTAAATAGTTCAAAATCAGCTTGTTTTTGTGAGATTAAAGGGTATGCATTAAAATGAGGGATTATTACATCCATTAAATGTTTCGTAGAAGATACTCTATACACTGCTTTACCAAGTTTTTCATAAATATGTATTGTTCCTACACCCAGTGTATCTCTAATTTGGCACAATATAGCTTTATCCTTAATATGTAGCTGAATTGAAAAGCAAGTATTCGCACATCACCCTGTTGAGAAGTCCTTTCTTTTATGTACACTTACTATAAATGAAGATTCCCCGTCTGAAAAGCCTGTGATTCACATAGGATTAAGTTTGCCTAAGTCACCTGTGTCGGGCAACTCACTATTCACTACCTCTATTTTTTTTTGTCACTGCTACCTCTATTTTTTTTGTTTTAGAGATACATACATTACTTGTTGAGTAGAATCGACCTCTGTGGTAGTACCCTACTTTGTCAAAGGCTGGAAACTTTCCTGTCGATAAAGCATGATCTAAAGCTAATCTGCGGGTTATACTAGGGTACATTACATACCCTCATCTGGATGGCTTTATATTGACCCCCAGATTTAACAAATACAGATCTAATAGCTCAGCTAAGACTGAGACTAAGAAGACTGCTCCTAGTGCGAGTTGACTGTGGCTTATATTTAGGCAAAAACGGGCTCATATTATTCTTGCTACTGTCATCGCAAGGTAATATATCTCGAGCACCTTCTTACCACCTGTAAGATTCATTAATATTATACAATGGTATCCACTGCGACGTAAAATATTTTTAGCATTGGATGATAAAAATCACCGTTCGATTCACAATGTTATATTTCTCATGCAAGGTATTATTTTTATTACTCATCTATAGTACGATTTCAAAATTAAAACCATATTTTTTTAACCTTGAAATAAAGCTTTTATTTAAGCTGATTTCCTCCTTTAACCGGTTACTTTTTTATTTATGAATTTTACATAATTGCTATGGTTGAGTATTTTTTATTTATACATATTCTACCCTAGTCTCGCCGTTTCCTTCTTCAGATTATTATTCTGAAGAAGAAGGGATATTATAACATATTATATTAATTGATTACCTTTATATATTGTATTTGTTTATCAGTAAAGCTTTTTCCCTTAAAAATAAAACACGTTCAGGGTCTAAGTGTTCCATATTCTGTAGGTTGGTGTGAACTTCCTTCCATAGCGCATACCCTACAGCTTTTTTAGTGATTAAATTAAACCTGCAGAAATAGGAAAATACGCTAGAACAGGCCTGAAGACCATTAAGTCTATATTCATACACGTCTTTTACAAAATGGGGCTCAACTCTCCCTCCTTTAAATAGTATGGCTAGATGGTTTAAAATAGGAAGATTAATTTCACCTTTTTGAGCTATGAGAAATCTAAATCTAAACGCTACAGAGTTAGACAAAAGAGAAACAGAAAAACAACCCTCAGCATCTGTGAATCCAGCTAATCAACTATTAGTCAGATCAGGTAAAATAGTAGAAGCCACAAAAGAAATTGCATTTAATCTTATCCTTCCTTGTGCACACCAGATATTAAAGCCGTCTATGAAAATTTGTAATTTTTTTTGTCTACTAGGAAAAACCAAATTACCATTAAATAATGAAATGACCAGTTCAATTTGCAATTTAGTTTGACAAACAAACCGACTAGTTGTGACAGATTGACTAATAACTTTACCAAAGCCCAATGTTTCTTGAATTCATTCCAGTGTTCTTATGTCACTAGTAGATTGAGTTATTACAAAAGCCAAATCACCTCTTTTATTTACGATAAACGAACCATCTCCTTCAGTAAATCCTATCAGCCAAGTTAAGAATTCTTTAGAAGGCAAAGGTCTCTCGCCGTACAAAGCTTTATATTTAGTGTAAAACAATGTGAAATCAAAGCTAATATTTGGATCCTTAGTTGTAGTTAAAGAAGTTAGGTTCTTTGTTAAGACGAAGTCTATGATTGTTTTCTGTATGCCATAAGCTAAACTAGGGTAGCACAAACTTATTCGGATCTGGCTCGAGCCAGACCCTAGTGCTAAAGAGATAATAAATAGCGTTTCACAACCTACCTTCATGGGATTAAGTAGATTTAAAAAGAAAAGATGCTGATATAAAATTGGATCTCCACCACCTGCTGCTTCAAAGAAGGAAGTGTTGAAATTACGATCGGTAAGACATGTATAACGGTTAGTTAAGGCTTCCGGCAGTGGGTCGCACAATTAACCAAGCTCTTTACCCATCTCAGGGAAGGTTGAGCCCATAACGCCTTCTTTCGTCGGCTATTGGAGTACACCTTAAATCAAAATTAAGTACAGAAATATGCCTGCCCTTTTGTGGATTGCCATGTGTCGAATTAGTCAGAGTCTGTAAATACAGACTCTGACTAGATTTGACTTGGCAATCCGCAAAAAAGAATGTCCCCCTCCCCTTTTATTATTATTTATAATAATAAAAGAGACTCCCCTTACTCCTCTAAACCTTTTCTTTTGGTTTTAATTAATCACAAGAACAACTAGAGTTTCTCTCTGGTCTTAATTGACGAGCTTCTTTTTTTGTCTTGTAGCCTTAAAGGCTGCATGATTAAAATAATAAAGCGTTAGCTTTATATTTTAACATCAGGTATATCTGATGCAAAAATTTAGAGCGCGCTAGCTTAATTTTTAAAAACAAAAATTTCTGCATATCGCGCCCTGAATTTAAAATCTAGCTCTAGGTCTTTGTGGCGGAGCCCACTAAAGTTAATTTGGCTGCATAGCCAAATTGATTTTTTGATTATTAACCCCAAAACTAGAGAAAAATATTAGAATAAGGTCAAGAAAAGATGAGAAAAAAAAGAAAAGGGGGGATATGCCTTCGGAATTTGAAATTTGAAATTTCGGAAGCTAACCTTCGCTAGGGAGAGAAGGAATTTATTCATATGGAATAATTTGTAATTTTTTTTTGATTAACCACCGTCTACTCTCTGCTCTTTTACACAATCTAAAGGTTCTAGATTACGACTTATCGGATTCTTCCGAATTCATCTTCTCCACTAACACTCTAGTTAAGTGATTTAGATCCGCGATCACCCATTCGATCTTGAATTGGATCAATCCCCCTAGGTTTTCACTATTAGACAACCCATTACGGTTATCCTGGAAGTAAACCTTTTAGTTTACGACTAAGTACTAGAGGGCTTTAGGACTTCCCCGGAGTTTGGCGATTGTTGCCTACACCCTCAGCACCACCCGAGGTCTAAGCATGGTAATAGCCTTTTAATTACTTCCTACTCAGCCCAGCCCGCTCGGCCCTACCTTTTAGATATTAGCCAGGCAGACTGCCCACCGTCTTCCATATGCATAATATGGAAGCTTGTTGACTCACGAATCTTAAGACCATGATGCTTAATAAGCACCTAATGTGAATACTCACCAATTTACATTGGTGTTTGGACTATATCTTATTTATACATTTCGTAAAAGTTTTGTAAGTGATCTCAAACGAATTCAGTTCTTCGATCATTCATATTATTTTTGATTTCATTTATAAGGGTTTTACCTGCCTCTGTTTTATGTTTTTTCTCTTCAATAAGCTTCATGACTCTAAAACAATCTTGACTATTTAAAAATTTAGAACTAAAAAGAGGATATATACTAAGATAAGAACATAATATTTTATTAGATTCTAAACTACTAATAAAAACTACGTACTGGTTTTTACTTTTACAATAAGCCTTACTTCTTTCTTTTAATTCTTTTTGTAAAAACTCTGCTAATAAAACCATAATCTCTTTTTTACTGTATCCCTTTGTAGAAAGACATGCTTGAACCAATTCAAACCCACAAGAAACTGTAGTGTTATTAGATCTTACAAAAAAATGGCCATCACTATCAATAAAGCCAGATAGTCAAGAGCTAGAAGACAGAGGAGTTTGATCTAATTTTTGTTTCACAATATTTAAACCAGGAAAACGATTATTTAAAAAATCAATAAGTAAATGAAAATCCTTAATTTTAACTGTTTTAAATTTACCGTTTAATAAGTTGACTAACATTATTAAACTTTCATAGCTATTAATTGTGAGTCTACAGGAGTTATTACTTTTGGTTTTAGTGATCGACCCAAAACCTAAAGTTTTTTGAATAACCAATGCTAAAGCTAGGTCCCTTATATCAAAGGATATTTGGATTGAAGGATAGTATAGTTTGCCTAGGGGTGACCTCTCTCTTTTAGGTACAACTATTGAACCATCTCCTTCTATTAGACCAGCTAAATAGTAAGCAAACTCAGGATTTAATTTTGCTTTATTTAATGCATTGAAATCAACAGTAATACTATGATAATTTCGTTTAAGAATAACTGACAAAGCTATACGAACAATAAATTTTGGCGTACAGTCTCTGAGGATCCTTAAAGAGCTATGACTAATTAAGTTTCCTGCTGATTGTCCTAGACATGTAAATATGTCTAGCAGGTTCCAGCATACAGCCAAATTTAAAGCCGGCACTATCTTCCCCTCTAGTGGGATAACTTCCTGCTCCTTCAAATTAGAAAAAGGAATTGGAATTTCGATCGGGAATATATAAGTTGTGGCACCGGCTAGAACTGGGAGAGATAGTAATAGTAATACTGCTGTGATAATAACAGCTCAACCGAACAATGCTAATTTCGTTCACAAAAAGAATAAACATTTATCACATAAGACCTTACCTTAGATTAAAATATTATGATAATCAACCATTAGTCTATAATAACAACTATTTATCTTAATGTGGTAGCTTTAATCTGAAGCTATCTTAAACCTCCTATAGCACGTAAACACTTTCATATCTTTTTTTCTTTTGTACTTTTAAATATTTTGTATATATTTATCAAAAGGCCAAAAGATTCAAATTGAAGTCTTTATATATATTAGTTATATATTACTTACCGTATAAATTATCTCTTAAAATTCATTCTTGATTTAACTAAGAGAATTTTATCTAATCCTTCCTTATTTAAATGAGCCTTAGATTTAACAAGTTCCGCTGCTTCTTTAAAGTCCTCAAAATCTTTAGCTTTTGCACCCAATATAGCGAACTCTTCAAAAAGAGGTATGACAATCTCTACTACGTGAGAAAAGTTTGACACAGCAAATCTACCAATACCAGACTTTTCTACAGTAGAGAAAGAACCACAACCAAAAAATTGTACAAAGCTTTCCAATAAATAGGCATCACGTATATTTTGAACTACAATGAAATTTAAAGCAACGCTCATACCTAATTTATGTGTTTTAGATTTGCTTGTTTTAATAAAGAAACAGCCCTCACCTGTAACAAATCCAGCCATTCAGTGTTTATCCTCTGATCTGTTTGATTCCAAAGTAGGCTTTGGAACCTGAGGTCTTGATACTGGAGTATTATTAGGAAAAGCAACTTCTAATCTTTCGGATAAACCTTTATTAAGAGAAGCTCTTATACTAATAAGTTTTTGTAAACCTGCTTCAGTAAGATGTTCTTTAATATATAAAATGTCAAAAGCTCTTTTAAATAATAAAAAGTCTGCATACTTTTGAGTCTTTAGCGGATATTTACTAAAGTGCTCAATTACACGAGCCAAGTCAATTAGTCTTACAACTTGAAAGGTAGCCGAATCTCCGTTTAGGGTTACACTACCTACACCAAAGAAACGTTGAATTAGATATAAACTTTCTAATTCTTTACCATGTAAATGAATATTAAAAACTAATTTTACACTTCAGCCTAAAGTATGTTTAGGATTTTTACTAATAATTAAAGTAAAACAAGATTCAGCATCACAGAAACCTGTAACAAAATAAGGATTTAGATTATATGTACGAGTAGTATATCTCGTTTTATCCATTTATATCACTTTAACCTGATAAGATTTTTACAGATCGAATTGTCTGATTAATAATAATATTAAAGTTTGAAAAATAACAATCATTAAGTATACATAACCAGAATCATAATCAATCCTAAAATTAAGTGTATATAAATTCGGAGGATTAAGTTTCTACACAGAGGAGATTAACTAAACCTCAATAGTTACTATTTAGTAGTAAGTATATATCTGAAAGCTTAAGCCTAATTCCTAGTGTGTAGATAGTTTAACTCCAAAACCGGCTTTCCCGGCGGCTAGAATACACCTTACAGTATTAGAAATACTGAAGAACCATCTACTCGTTGCTCTTTTACAGACTTCTATTCAAGGAGTCTGACTTAGATCCGCGATCACCCATTTAAGTTTCCTTCATCTCTAGTGATATTACCTTACCCTGAGGCATTAATCAGGCCGGAGGTAAAGTTTCCCTTACATCTTTGGTTACTAGAGCTTTAGGGCTTCCCCGGAGTTTGGCTCTTATGCACAAATTAGCGTAAAATACCGCCTTCATGCAATCTGATACCAGGACTTCTCATGTTTAAGATAGTCGTGATAAAATTCATTGCTCCGAGAAGTGAGCTGACTCCTGATAAATGTAATCCAAAAATAGCTAAGTCTACACTTGCACCGCTATGACTTTGGATTCCAGCTAATGGTGGGTAGAGAGTCCACCCTGTACCCGCTCCATTCTCTATAACACTAGCAAATACAAATAGAAGTAAACTAGGAGGGAGTAGTCAGAAGGAGATGTTATTCAATCTAGGGAATGCCATATCTGGACCCCCTACTAGTAGCGGCAATAAGAAATTCATTTTTTTTTAATTGAATTTATTCTTCTTTTACCTTACGTATGTAACAAAGATTCACTTCACTAATATGTTCATCGTTAGTAAATATACCTAGTAGCAATTAGTTGCGTTATGACCCTAAGGCTGACAAACACAACCTATCTATACCACCCTATTCTTGTTCATCCCTAATTTTAAAGCCTTTAATTGTGCTAAACCCTCAGGCGTAAGATGAGCTTTATTTTGTAGAATCTCTGCACCTTGACATCAATCATTAAAATCTAAAGCTTTCACTCCTAATATTGGGTATTTTATGAAAAAAGGCAATATAATATTATTAATATCTTTAGTATTTACACATATGAATTCAATAATATTATCAAATCTAGCACAACTACCACAACCGAAAAATGCTATAAAACTTCTCAATAAGAATTCGTCTCTACAATCCTGAGATACCTTAAATCTTAAATAACAATGGTATCCACTTTTACTTGCAGGCGATTTAGAAATTCCTATTAAGAAATTACCTTCCCCGGATACAAACCCAGCTACTCATGAAGGGTGTAGAGTCTTTTGATGCGCTTCGACTACGATAGGTCTGATAACTGGGATTGTTTGAGGGAAAGCAAGAAGTAAACGTTCGGTTAACCCTTTATTCAGAGAAGCCCTTATGTTTACTATTTCCTGTAAACCTTCTAAGGTGATGTGGCGCCCAGATAGTTTTATAGCAACTACTAATTTAAACAGTTCAAAATCAGCACGCTTCTGTGTGATTAAAGGATAGCGAGTTAAGTGAGCTATTAAAACAGCTAAGTCTTTAAGAGAAGCAACTCTGAAAACCGCCATATCTTTTGCTTTATCTACGTTAATAGTTCCTATACCTCCTAAATAGGCTTTTATTGCTTCTAAAAGTGGTAAATCTCTTATATGTAAGCCTAATTTAAACTCAGTTAGAACTTCTCAACCACACTTAAAATCGGTTTTTGGACGTATAGGTACAATAAATGAACCTTCCGCATCTATAAACCCTGTCAAGAACCAAGGATCCAGTTTAACTTTATTATTGGGACTGTTACATTTTGTAGAATATGACCTTTTATTCAATCTGGGGTGGTTTGAATAACTACCACTAACGATTTCATGATTAGCTTTGCTACCCTCCTTGTTACGGCTGCAAAACAGCCAAATACGGTTAAAAAAAATTAAAAATTCTAACAATGGTAATAAGAAATTCAATTTGTTATAACCTTTCAGTTATAAATTGGACTATATCTTCACCCATAAGCCCAACATCTCTCTATTTTCTGAGCAGCTCACGTAACTAGGCAAGCCGGGGAGTGCAGAATACCGATTGTAGGGAACCTACTGCGAACATATCGGTTTCTGCACCTACCTAACACCCATCCCCGAGGAGAGGGGGGATTTTTATGCTCGCGAGCCTCCGAGCCTCAGCGAGCCTCAGCGCGTATAAAAATCCCCTCGAAATTAAAAACCGAGAAGTGAGGGCTGTATGGGGCATAACGTTTAGTCTCTGAGGATACTACTAAAATAAATAGATATTCTTTGTTTTCCTGCGGATTGTCCATTGTCACATATCTTTCTTAGCTTTGCGTCTCGTTATCTTTTTTCCTTCTCTTTTATTTTTATATCTTTTAATGTCTGTTTATACTTTGTATATGCAGATATTAGAAGAATTAAAAACAAGATACGCGGCATTCCATTACGCTAGGGAAGTAGATAATATATTACTCTATCTCATCCCTTGCATGTTTCACCAAGAGGACTGTGGAAGAGATAAGAAAGAGCTAGCCAAGAGTTAATATGTTCTATTCTTTTGATGTTTACGGTCTGTGTACACTTCTACTTTAACTTTTTTTATTTTATTTTCATATTTTTGTATAATTTACCCAGGCTACGTGTAGCG
>Ga0247806_10001279_pt1 | contig 12620 bp, 14 predicted proteins | sample UWRJL059202B1_FD_179935 | JGI IMG/M metagenome (GOLD analysis project Ga0247806, IMG submission 179935) | Plant litter microbial communities from Arlington Agricultural Research Station in Wisconsin, United States - UWRJ-L059-202B-1 | ecosystem: Environmental > Terrestrial > Plant litter >... | reverse complement strand
TCCTCCACAACCATGGCCTCCACCCTGCGGCGAAAAAACTGAACCCGCCCTGAACGCCGTCACGCCCCCGTCACACGCCATGCCTAACCTCATCCTCGCCCCGGCAGCCCATGCAGCCGGATCGCCCGCCCCACGTCCCCAACGTCGCGCGGCCGCGGAAACCTGGGCGCCAACCCGAGGCTTTCCCGTCGACCCCAAGTCGGCTTCTTTGGCCACCCCTGCCCGGGTGGCCGCTTTTTTTGTGCAGAGCCGTCGTTTCTTGTCGCGCCCACGCCCGCGCTCCGGCACAAACGGGCCTATGGCCAAACTGTATTTTTCCTACGCGGCGATGAATGCCGGCAAGTCCACCTTGCTGCTGCAGGCCGCCTATAATTACCGCGAGCGCGGCATGCGCCCGTTGCTCTACACCTCGGCCCTTTACGCCCAGGACGGCGCCGGCCTGATCTCGTCCCGCATCGGCATTGCCGAGCCCGCCGAACTTTATCGCGACGCCGACGATCTGTTCCAGGCCATCCACGACCACACCGACGCCGGCAAGGTCGATTGCGTCTTCATCGACGAAGCCCAGTTCCTCACCCCCGACCAGGTCTGGCAACTCGCCCGCGTCAGCGATCGCCTGCGCATTCCCGTCATGTGCTTCGGCCTGCGCACCGATTTTCGCGGCCAATTGTTCCCCGGCTCGTCCGAGCTTTTGGCCATTGCCGATGTGCTGCGCGAAATCCGCACCATCTGCTCATGCGGCGCCAAGGCCACCATGGTCGTCCGCCAAAACGGCGAAGGCCGAGTCCTGCTCGAGGGCGAGCAGGTGTCGATCGAGAAATCCGTCTATGTATCCCTCTGCCGCAAACACTGGGAAGAAGCTGTCGGCCGCTGGCCGGTAAAAGGACCAAAACCATGAGCGACACGCTGCCGGAGCCCTCGGGCTCCCTGACCATCCGCACCCTCGCCATGCCCGCCGATACCAATCCGGCCGGCGATATCTTTGGCGGCTGGGTGATGAGCCAGATGGACATCGCCGGCGCCATCGCCGCCGTCGAGCGCGCCAAGGGCCGCGTCGTCACCGTCGCCGTCGAAGCCATGACCTTCATCGCCCCGGTCAAGGTCGGCGATATCCTCTGCGTCTACACCACCATCGAGCGCGTCGGAAACACCTCCATCACCGTCGCCATCGAAGCCTGGGCCCGCCGCAACCGCCTCGACGAACGCCAGAAAGTCACCGACGGCAAATTCGTCTACGTGTCATTGGGCGAAGACGGCCAAAAGCGCCGCATCGAGCCGTGAGGCGGGGTTTCTGAAATGGATCGCTGCGCCACACCCCGGACAGATCAGCTTTCAATTGGTCGCCCCCGCAATGTGTGCTAGATTTTCGTCATGAAAACCCCAGTCTCCGCACGATCGCTTCCCGCCAAAAGTGGCGCTCAAACCGGCCAGTTTGTGCTGTCGCAGGCCAAGGGCGAAGCGATCAGCGCCGTGGAGGGGTTGCGCTTGACGCCGCGCATGCGCAGCATCATTCAGCACACCGATGCTCGTTTGCTGTCTTCAGACCAGCGTCGCAGCTTGGTCAAAGAGGCGCTCAGCAAAGGCTAGCCTTGTGCCCTACACAGCAGACATCGATCCGCTTTGCTATCCCGGCACAATCGTATTGCGAAACCTGCTTGATCTGCAGGACCAGAACGAACTCGACGAAGCTGAAACTGCGCTGTTCCTGCTGCGGACCAGGGAAGCCCTGCCCGCCGGTAAACTGGATGCCACCCACTACCAGGCCCTGCACCGCCATCTGTTCCAGGACGTCTACGTCTGGGCTGGGCAATTTCGCACCATCCGCATCGGCAAAGGCGGCAACTGGTTCTGCTACCCCGAGTATATCCACGCCGAGCTTGATCGCACGTTTCGCGAATACGGAGACCCCGACAACATCGCGGTGCTCCCTATCGAGGCCTTCATTGATCGGACGGCGCACCTCCTATCAGAAATCAACGCCGTGCATCCCTTTCGGGAAGGCAACGGACGCACCCAGCTGACCTTCCTGACGCTGCTCGCTGCCAACGCCGGCTACGAAGTCGGTCTGGACTATTTCACCCCAGCAGCAACAATCGCCGCGATGACTGACAGCTTCGGAGGCAATGAAATGCCGCTCCGGGGAATTATACGCAGCGCACTGGGCTAATCTATCTGATACCTGGTGCTGAACTGAAGCCGTACGGTCCATCGGAAGTGCACTCGACCCATGGCAAGATATAGCTCGTATTACCGGCGGCCTCCGGGCAAGGAATCCCGATACAGTCTGGGGGAGCGCAGAGTGCTGGTGTCGGAATGCGACTACCAATTCAGCTTATACGAGGTGGACGTCGTCGTTTCGAACGGCCAAACCGGACGCCACGTCCTCGCGGTCCCCGTCGCGATTAGTGCGGTTTCCGTGACTGTCGGCGTACTCTTGCTGGAAGAAGACTCCCGGAAGGTCGACGCCGGGAACATTGAGGACCTCGCCTCCCTCGCCAACGCGGTGCAAGGCGGGTTTCAAAAATTCCGCACTTTCCCGGCGAACGAACTGGGCCGCTTTGTCCTCTAGCGACCCCATTTCGGCCGTTCGCAGATGAGTTGAAAAATCCCGAAAGCGGGCGCGCCTTGACAGCAGTATTGCAAGGGAGCATTGAGCCTGTGGTTGCTGACGCCCGCCGCTCGCCGGATCGTCCGATGGTGAAGTTCAGCCCGAGAAGACCCTGATCGCTCCTCTTAAGGCGGTTCATGGCAAAGCGAGCGCCCATGAGATGTTCCGCCCGAACGAGGCTACACTCATGCCACCCGCAAACCATGGGTTTACCCATGACCCGATCGCGAAGGTTCTCCTTCGCACCGCACTCCCCATTGTTTTCCTCACCAGCATCAATGGCCTTTTGACCCTCGTTGACGCCGTCCTTCTTGGCGCCTTTGTCGGTCCGCGGGCATTGGCCGCCGTCACCCTGATGTTCCCCGTGTCCATGCTGCTGCTGGCGCTCTCCGCCATGGTGTCATCGGGCATGGCAAGCATCCTTGCGCGCCAGCTAGGCGGCGGTCACCTGCCAGAGGCAAAAGCCACCTTTGCTGGCGCCCATGGGCTGTCCATTCTGATATGCTTCATCCTGGGCGTGGCTCTCCTGGCCTTTTGTCAACCCGTGATCGACGCCGTCACAGCGGACCCGGTGTTGGCGTCCATGGGAGATCAATTCCTGATGATTTCTCTCCTGACCTCGCCGATCATGTTCCTGGTTTCCGTCCATTCCGACGCTCTGCGTGTCGAAGGTAAAATTGGCTTCATGGCGCTGGCAGGGCTTCTCGTCTCGCTTGGCAATATTGCTTTCAACATCCTGCTCATTGCCGGCTTTGGACTGGGTGTCGCCGGATCGGCCTGGGGCACCGCAGCCGCGCAAGGCGTCGCACTTGTGGTGATGCTAGTGTATCGCCTGAACGGTAAGGCACGCCTGCCCGTGCCTTTGCCAGACAAGAACTGGCTGTCGCGATGGACGAGTATCCTTGCGCTGGGGGCGCCACGTAGCCTGGGATTTCTCGGGATCGCCCTTGGCGCGGCGGCGACGATCGCGGCTGTTGGTTTTCACGTTACCGCCGGCAACGACGAGATCATCGCTGCCTACGGCGCGGTTACGCGGATCATGACCTTTGCCTATCTGCCATTGTTGGGGCTGAACCTGGCCATGCAGGCTGTGGTCGGAAACAACTACGGCGCGGGCCATCAGGACCGCGCGGTCGCCGCCCTCCGCATGTCTGTGCTGCTGGCGCTCGCCTACTGCGGCCTGGTCGAACTGATCTTGCTGGTCTTTAGAGGCAGCCTGGGGGCTCTGTTCGTCTCCGATGCCGCATTGGTTGGGGAAGTCGGACGTATCCTGCCATTTTATGCAGCACTTTACTTTACCATGGGACCGACCATGATGATTGCCGGTTACCTGCAGAGCATAGGCGATGCCAAGCGCTCGGCCCTGCTGTCGGTCGCGCGAACCTACCTCTTCGCCATCCCGCTCACCTTCACGCTGCCATTGTTGATGGGTGAAACCGGTATATGGGCCGCTTTGCCGGTCGCGGACCTGATGTTGGTTCTGATCACGGTCGGGATCGTGTCACGCCGTGGCGGGAAATTTCGGTGCGGCTCGGTCGAAGCGGCCTAGCAAGGTGGATGCCGCTTTGCACCACCGCCTTCGATAGACACTCTCGGAACGGCAGCCGTTGTTATCTGCCGTTCCGAAAGCGGACTGTCCGCAACCCAACCCTGCCCCGCCCCCAACATTCAGCCAGCATTCACCAATGCCGTGCATAACTCCCTCCATCCCCGGCCCCGGGCCGGACCTGATCGGAGTTATCGCGTCATGAAATTCCCGCGTTTTGGCTTTGTCGCGGTGCTGGCCCTGCTGGCTGGCACCATGGCGGCTGCTGCCGCGCCAGCCACCACGTCCACCGCCGTCAATGTGCGCAACGGGCCCGCCAGCGATTATCGCGCCATCGGCAGCCTGGCGCGCAACGAGATCGTCGATGTGGGTCAGTGCACCGGCGGCTATTGCCAGGTCGTCGGCAACACCATCAGCGGCTGGGTCAGCAGCCAATATCTGGTGTTTGCCCAAGGCGCCCCGCCCCGGCCGGCTCCCGGCGCCACTTGGCCCCAGCCGGGTCCGCAGTATCCCCAGCCGCAACGCCCCGGTCCGCAGTATCCTCAACCAGGCCCGCAATATCCACAATACCCGCAGCCGGGTCCACAGTATCCGCAGTATCCCCAGCCCGGCCCGCAGTACCCGCAGCCGCCGCGGCCACCCATCGTCGCGCCTGCGGTCGACGACGCCGGCGCCTGCTTCTACAGCGAGCGCAATTTCCGCGGCGCGAGCTTCTGCCTCGACCAGGGCGAAACCCTCAACGCCTTCCGCACCTGGGACAATCGCATCCGGTCGGTGGAAGTGTTCGGCGGCGCCAGCGTTGATCTGTGCACCCTACGTGATCTTTATGGCGCCTGCGTCACCCTGCGTCGCGACACCGAGCGCCTGCCGGCCTCAATCGACGCGCGAGCTCGCTCCACCGAAGTCTACTAAAAGCATTCGGCTTCACTTCAACAATTTGGCCGGACGCGGAACTCTTTGCTTTCCGCGTCCGTTGCTCGGACAGTGAATAACAGCGGCCGCTTGTCTTGCTTCCAGAATGGAAGCGCTGCGGCCGTCTTGGGAGCCCTAGATGAATCGCAATACCCGTAAAATGCTGCTGAACGTCGCGACCGGCGTCGCCGTCGCTGCGACGGCCGCCGTTGTCTTCCTGCCCGCCGCCTATGCTGCCCCCGGCACCGTGACCAGCAACGTCAACGTGCGCTCCGGCCCGGGCACCAATTACGGCGTGGTAGACACCGTCCGTAGCGGCGCCCAGGTCGACGTCCAGCAATGCCAGGGCGGTTTTTGCTTTATCGCCAAGCCCGGCCCTGACGGTTGGATCTCGTCGAACTATCTCAGCACCGGCGGTGGTCGCGCTCCAGTCGCCCAGCAACCCGGCATTCAGCTGAACATCCCCGGCGGCCCGTCGATCAGCATCGGCAATGGTGGTGTGCAGACCCAGCCGCAGCGCCCACCGGTTGTGGAAGAACCCGATTTCGCTGGCGAAGTCTGCTTTTACGATCGCAGCCGCTTCCGTGGCGAAAGCCAGTGCCTCGAGCAGGGCGACAGCGTCCGCGACCTGGGCAATTTTGCCGACCGCATTTCGTCGATCGACAATCCCGATGGCCTGCAGGTCCAGGTCTGCTCCGAAGCCAATTACCGCGGTTGCCGCACCTACACCACATCAGCCTCTTCGCTGGGCGACTATGACGACTACATCGTCTCGGTCCGTGTTCGCTAAAGCCCCATCGGTATCGTGACGCAACAGGGCGGCTCCCTCACCGGAGCCGTCCTTTTTTGTTGATTATGGGCGCTGTCGGTGGTTTGGGTACAAACCTGACCTCAGCTCCATCCGGGATGACCACATGCATCGTTTCAGCGCCGCTCTCGTCTTCGTGCTGGCACTCTTTGCCGTCGCGGTCCCCGCTCAGGCCGCCACCGAATCCGGCACGCCGGCCTACAGCACTCGCGCACTCGAATTGAGCGCCGGCCCGGGCGTCAATTACGCCACCACCGGCGCCATCCCCGCCGAAGCCATCATCAAGGTGCTGCGCTGCCAGCGTCTGTGGTGCCTGGTCGATGGCCCCGGCGGCCGCGGCTGGACCAGCATCCATCACGTCGCCTTCGGCAAGCCACCCGTCGACCTGCTGCCCAATCCGGATCGCTCGGGCCGCGGCACCGTGTGCTTTTACACCGGCGCCAACTACACCGGCGAAAGCTTCTGCGTCCCCTCCGGCAAGACCCTCGAAGACCTCGCCCTGCTCGGCCAGGACAACCGCTTCATCTCGCTCCAGATCATGGGCTCGACCAAGCTCGACGCCTGCCGCGACCGCTTCTTCCAGTCCTATTGCGAACTGATCGAATACTCGCAGCCCGTCATGGACCAGTATCTGCAGCGCAATCTGTCGTCGGTGAAGATTTACTGATCGGCTTAAAGCTCGGACTGCTGACACACGCTGGCAGCAGCCCGGTTTCCTCTCCGTTGGTTCGGCGATAAGCTCGGCGGAACGTTGCAAATGCGTGCATCGTTTCCCATCTGAGTCGTCTCCCTGGACCCACGGTGAAATCTTCTATGGCCGAAAAATCCGCTCGCCCCGGCAAAGCCGAGTTTTCCATCGACGACTTCCTCGGCGAGATCGAGAAGGCCGAGGATCTCAAGGCCAACAAGCCCCTCTACGCCGAGCGCATGCGCAACAAGCGCGCACTCGACCGGGCCGACCAAAAAGTTGCCGCCGACGCAGCACAGGCTGAAGCCGATGCGGCCAAGGCCCTCGAGCAGGCCGCGAAGAAGAAGACTGCGCTCGAGAAGCGCCGCACCACCAAGTCGAGCCACGACTCGGTCACCGGCATGGCGCCCAAGACCAGCAAGACTAAGATCAACTCCGTCGAGCGCGTGGACTTCTCGGGCATGGGCGAAGCCCCGCAGGCCGGCTTTGGCCACATGCCGTCGCCCAAGGCCCTGAGCAAGCACGGCGAAAATCCCGCCGAGCGCCTGCAAACCGCCGTCTCCAGCGCCAAGTCCAAATCCGGCTCGTCCAAGACCGTTGAAGACGCGCAGACCGTTGGCGTCACGGCCACGGTCATGGCTCTCGAACAGATCATCCTGCATGGCCGCAAGGAAGTCGAAGGCTCCTCGCCCTGGATGCCGCATAAGGCACAGAACCGCCTCGAAAAGCGCGGTCCCGCCCGTCCCTTCCGCATGCAGACCGACTACAAGCCCGCCGGCGACCAGCCCACCGCCATTGCCGAGCTCGTCGAAGGCGTCAACAATGGTGAAACCGACCAGGTGCTGCTCGGCGTCACCGGCTCGGGCAAGACCTTCACCGCCGCCCAGGTCATCGCCGCCACCAATCGCCCAGCGCTGATCCTCGCCCCCAACAAGACCCTCGCCGCCCAGCTCTATGGCGAGTTCAAGTCGTTCTTCCCCGACAATGCGGTGGAATACTTCGTCTCCTACTACGACTATTACCAGCCCGAAGCCTACGTGCCGCGCACCGATACCTACATCGAAAAAGAATCCACCATCAACGAGCAGATCGACCGTATGCGCCACTCGGCCACGCGCTCGATCCTCGAGCGCGACGACGTCATCATCATCTCCTCGGTGTCCTGCATTTACGGCATTGGCTCGGTCGAAGACTACACGGCGATGACCATCGACGTGCAGAAGGGCCAGAAGATCGACCAGCGCGAGCTGCTCGCCAAGCTGGTGGCCCTGCAATACAAGCGCGGCGACACCGGCTTCGTGCGCGGCACATTCCGGGTCCGCGGCGATACCGTCGAAATCTTCCCCGCCCACTATGAAGCCGCCGCCTGGCGCGTCACCCTGTTCGGCAACGAGATCGAATCCATCACCGAATTCGATCCCCTGACCGGCAAGAAGTCCGCCGACCTCACCTTCATCCGCGTGTTCGCCAATAGTCACCACGTCACGCCCCGCACCACGATGAACCAGGCGATCAAGCTGATCCGCCAAGAGCTGCAATCGCGCCTACAGGAGCTCAACGGCGCCGGCCGTTTCCTCGAAGCCCAGCGCCTGGAGCAGCGCACGCTGTTCGACCTCGAAATGATGGAAGCCACCGGCTCCTGCGCCGGCATCGAGAATTACTCCCGCTACTTCTCCGGCCGTCGCCCCGGCGAGCCGCCACCCACGCTGTTCGAATACCTGCCCGATAACGCACTGGTCTTCGTCGACGAATCCCACGTCACCATCGGCCAGCTCGGCGCCATGTATCGCGGCGACTTGCGCCGCAAGGCGACCTTGGCCGAATACGGCTTCCGCCTGCCCTCCTGCATGGACAATCGTCCGCTGCGGTTCGAGGAGTGGAACGCCATGCGGCCGCAGTCGGTCTATGTCTCGGCCACGCCCGGCAAGTGGGAAATGGACCAGACCGGCGGCGTTTTCGCCGAACAGGTCATTCGCCCCACCGGGCTGATCGATCCCCCGGTCGAAATCCGCCCCGCCAAGGCGCAGGTCGATGACGTGGTCGACGAGATCCGCGAGACCAACAAAAAGGGCTATCGGACCCTGCTCACCGTCCTCACCAAGAAAATGGCCGAGGACCTCACCGAATATCTGCACGAACAAGGCATTCGCGTGCGCTACATGCACTCCGATGTCGACACCATCGAGCGCATCGAAATCATTCGCGATCTACGCCTGGGCGCATTCGACGTCCTCGTCGGCATCAATTTGCTCCGCGAAGGCCTCGACATTCCCGAATGCGGCTTCGTCGCCATTCTCGACGCCGACAAGGAAGGCTTCCTGCGCTCCGAAACCTCCCTGATCCAGACCATCGGCCGCGCCGCGCGCAACGTCGACGGCAAGGTCGTGCTCTACGCCGACAAGATCACCGGCTCCATGGAACGCGCCATGGCCGAAACCACCCGCCGCCGCGAAAAGCAGACGGCCTACAATATCGCCAACAACATCACGCCCCAGTCCGTCCGCTCCAACATCCACGACATCGTCGACAGCGTCGCCGAACGCGACCACGTCACCATCTCCATCGGCAAAGGCCGCGACGGCAAGGAACAAGTCCAGGTCGGCGCCAACCTCGCCGCCGTCATCAAGGACATGGAAGCCCAGATGCGCGAAGCCGCAACGAACTTGGAGTTCGAGAAGGCCGCAAGACTGCGGGATGAGGTCAAGCGGCTAAGGGAGATGGAGTTGGATACACTCGAAGCCGACCCCACGCGCTAGGTTCTATATCACGGGCCAAAATTCTATCATTTGGTGATCAGTTTAATGAAGTTTGTCTCGCCTCCAGACATTTTAACCGCCGTTATTCCCTCTTTAAAGGCAAAATCAAATGACCGGCCCGCCGCGAGAGCGTCATAAAAGCCACGTGAGAACTCAATCGCCGATTCATCGGGAATAGTCTCATCCATTGCAACTGTGATGGCAGCTAAGCCTTCTACTATCCCTAAAGCAGCTTCACATGCATTTAGTATCACACACCGAATTGTAGGATAAGAGCTAAGGAGATCTGCGATACTTTCAATGGGGACTTCTACTGCTTTATTTCCTTCGTCGACTAAAACTATGTTTTTATTATCTGCGTGACCCGAAAAATGTATAACATCATATTCTTTGTCTAGCAGTGCGCGTCTGAAATCATCTCTTGTTGCAGCAGGTAACTCGTCTATAAGAAATTTATCTCTATATCTGCCTCGCCGCAGAGCTTGGGTAACTGATCTACGCTCACTTTGTAAGTCTAGCCCACCAGCACCGTCGAGCGGGTTGCTAAAAACAAATAGAACCCTAACCGACTCCAGAATATCAGCTAGTTCACCAACTATCCCGCCGGTATCACGAATTTCCTGTTGAGCAGCATCATCAATCTGTCGCCACTGTAGTCGAAGCTCGTCCAACAAGTTCTGTATGGGCAGAGGCTCGCGTCGTGTGCCTGGTTCCCGGTTAAGGTCCCCCAGCTTAAGGGCCTCTGCTCGCAAAGAAGCGGCCAGTTCTGCGTTTGCCACTTCAACTCCGGCTGCAATCTTCAGGCATAGCTGAACTAACGCATGGTTTGTATCTCCACGGTCAAATGGCAGGCGCTCGGCTAAACCAGAGTAACCTCCCATGCTTTCAAGTGCCAAATAGCCTGCGCTCCGTCCTTCTGCGGCAAAGGCATCGAAATCAGAAACAAAAGGCTGTTCATTTTCTGAGATCAGAAGCTCTTTTGCCATACGTCCAACGGTCGCAAGCGGTATGGCAGGGCAAACTGTGTGCACAGACCCGGATACCGTGAGATAAATTCCCTTTGAAAGTCAAAAACGCGGCCTTCCTGAGCTTCCCGTATTCGATGCTCGTTTGCCAAACCCATTATATACGAAAAAGTGTCTGCAGCCTCTCCAAGAAAATAATGAGGGTGAGAGTCAAACACTCTTATTGCTTCTGACAATTCCCCCAACTCCTCAAGCAGACCGATTGAGCTTCTTCCGTTCTCACTTACACTTCGAGGATATATGTCGTTAAACATAGCTTGCCACTCGTTCAGGACTGTTGGCCTATCTGGCCAGTTCTGCACGTAGTATCGCGTCACCTCCTGATGATTGACAGTACTCTCGGTTCCACGGACCAACTTGCAAGCAGCCTCGTCGTGCGGCGCTCTACGACAATAAGGACAGACTTTTGGGAATTTTCTGAAGACTAAATCTTCAACGCTTTTAACTCTCATTTTGGATAGAAGGGGAAAATACCATCCTAGAGCCTTACAGAGCGCATCCGCAAAGTCTAAATTTTCTCTTTTCTTTTTTCTATCTACCAAAGTCAACATGCCGCAGACTTCAACAAAATGAGTAAAAGTGGCTTCTTTACTTCTTATGGAATTGCGATCTCCATAAATAAATGAGGTCATCTTATATAGCTGATCTAACGTCAACGGCGCCTTGGGCGCAACAATATCTATCTCAGCCAAAATTCTCTCCCCACGGAATGCTAAACATAATAACCGTTTGTAAGTGGTATCAATATTTTAAACGTATTATGAACAAAAATGTTCGACCAGTTGTTGATCTAAGCTATCGAAACGGGCTTTTAGACACTTGTCGCTCAATCGTTGCCTCTGATACTTTTCCTGTGATGAACGGTCCGAGAGTAAGACGCCCACCCTGCCTCCCCCTTGGCAGGGAGAGGGGCAGAGCGGTGACCCACCAGCCGCGCCACAAACCCGATCGGTCCCTCCCCTCCTTCAGGGGGAGGCTAGGTGGGGGTGCGGTGGTCCAGCGAACCCGGCATTCGCGGCGAGAACCCCCACCCGGCCTCCCCCTTGGCAGGGGGAGGGGCAGAGCGGTGGCCATACCGATCCAATCGATTACATGCCGGGTTCGCCGATGATGTCCCGTAGCAGGTCGTAGATTTCCGGACTGGCCTCCAGCACATCGTCATTGCCGAACCGCACCACGCGATAGCCTAGCCGCCCGAGATAGGCCGTCCGGCGCAGATCGCCGGCAATCCCCGCCGCATCGTAATGGCTGTCGCCATCGATCTCGAACACCAGCTTGGCCCGCTTGCAGACGAAATCCACCACAAAGGGCCCAATCGGCGCCTGCCGCCGGAAGTGCCAGCCACCCAATCGCCACGGCTCCAGCAGCGCCCAGAACCGCCTCTCCGCCACGGTCTGCTCGCGTCGCAGCCGCCGCGCAAAACTGATGCGGTCTTCCATGGGTGCCCTCCAAGGGAAGGCTAGCAGTTTGGCAGGGTAAGGTAACCCCCACCCAGCCTCCCCCTGTTCAGGGGGAGGGGTCGATTTGTGGTTGCCAAGCCAGCAGTGAACACCGAACTATGCAAACACTGGATCGATCCCTTCCCCTGACTAGGGGAGGTTAGGTGGGGGCCTTGCATCACCCCGCTCAATACCCCCATCAATAACATTCGTTAGACGCCCCTCCTCCACATTGCCATCCTCCTGCCATGCCCGACGCCCCACTCTCCAATGGCGGCCCGCCGCTCGATGACGATGCCCGCCCCTGGGGTCCCAATGGCATCGGCAATTATTTCGAATGGGCAGAGGCCAAAAAGAAAGCCTTCGACGCGCCTTACGACATCGTCATGATGCGCATCCGCCGGGCCGAAAAGCTGGGGCTCACCTACGAGGAGTACACTCTCGAAATCCTCGAACGCGGGCTCTACCTCAGCGCCGCCGACACGGAGCGCATCGCCCAGATCATCGCCAAGCGCCCTGTCCGCTACTGAGCCACGTCACACCCGAGCCCGCTCCACCCACTCCCGTTTTCCCCCACCAATTCCGAATGTGATCACGCCCCCGCTGGACTCTCGTCCCGACCCTAATTAGAACAAATGCAGAACATCATCCTGTCGAGGTCATCATGCTCACCTACACCACCGAACTGGCCGGCCGTACCCGTCGCGAGCTGCCGCTAACCCTGGCCGAGGCCAGCCAGATGGCCGAAGCGGGGTTTCGCTTTGCCGAATTCAACCCCGAAGGCAATCGCTATCGCCTGAGCCAGCCCTATGAGCTGGTGATGATCCCGGAACGCAAT
>Ga0247806_10001276_pt1 | contig 12629 bp, 9 predicted proteins | sample UWRJL059202B1_FD_179935 | JGI IMG/M metagenome (GOLD analysis project Ga0247806, IMG submission 179935) | Plant litter microbial communities from Arlington Agricultural Research Station in Wisconsin, United States - UWRJ-L059-202B-1 | ecosystem: Environmental > Terrestrial > Plant litter >... | reverse complement strand
CCGCACCGAGATCGTACTCAATTACCCGCCACCACCAAAAACGACCATCGACGACCGCGACAAGGATGGGGTTGCCGATGTGGAAGACAAATGCCCGGATGTTTTCGGTTACACAAGCAACAACGGTTGCCCGGCAGATGCGGTGATCGTACCTTTTCAAAGCAAACAATCGGCGCTGTATTCCATCTCTTACAATGTACTCGATAGTGTAGCCGCCGTGTTGAAAGAAAATCCATCTTACAGCATCCGCATCGAAGGCCATGCCTATACCGCCGAAGGCTCGGGCAATGTATGCGACCGCTTGTCGCGCGAACGGGCCAACATCGTAAAAGATTATTTGATGTCGAGGCGCGTATCCGCCGTGCGCATCGATTCCATTGAAAGCTTCGGCAGCACCCGGCCGCTCAACGCCGGTGATACTCCTTTGAAGGAAGTAGAAAATTCGAGGGCGAATATTATTTTGAACCGGCACCAGTAATAATTAGAAATTACAAATTAGTAATTAGAAATTGAGGAGACTGGGTGGGCGGACTTCTTTTCCTGTCAATAAATTATTTCTCCAGGATGCTTATTGGTAAAGGATTTTAGCGTTTCAACATTTTTATTTCCTTCTTTAGGTTTTACCCTGCGGGTGAAATATTGTAAATTTGCGGCGGGATAAAAATCCTTCTTCGTTTTTTCAGCGCCTTTATCTTCATCTACATGCAAAAAAAAATTCAATCTGCACTGATCTCCGTTTTTTACAAAGACGGGCTCGATAACATCGTAAAAGAACTCAGCCGCCTGGGCGTTACGCTGTACTCAACCGGCGGTACGCAAAAATTTATAGAAGACCTGGGCCTGGCCTGCGTACCGGTAGAAAGCCTTACCAGCTATCCTTCTATTTTGGGCGGACGGGTTAAAACCCTGCATCCATCCGTATTTGGTGGCATTTTGGGCAGGAGGGACGACGAAACGCATGTAGCTGAAATGAAGGAATACAAAATACCGGAGATCGACCTGGTGATCGTGGACCTGTATCCTTTTGAAGAAACGTTGAAGTCGGTAAACAGCGCCGACTTTACCGGCACTGAAGACGAAAAAGAAAAACTGGTGATCGAAAAGATCGATATCGGCGGCCCTTCCATGATCCGTGCAGCGGCCAAGAATCACAAAGACGTAGTGGTAGTAGCAGCGAAAAAAGATTACGGCGACCTGGAACAATTATTAAAAGAACAGGAAGGCGCTACTACGCTGGAACAACGCCGGGCTTTTGCGATAAAGGCATTCGATGTTTGTACGGGGTACGACATGGCCATCTCCAATTATTTCAACGGTACGCATTTCGCCGACCCGTTCAATAAAGAAAGATCGGTACTGCGCTACGGCGAAAACCCGCACCAGCAGGGCGTTTTCTATGGTAATCAAGACGAGATCTTCGATAAACTGCACGGTAAGGAATTGTCGTACAACAACCTGGTAGATGTAGACGCGGCGGTGCAACTGATCGCCGAATTTTCGGAAACCACTTTCGCCATCATCAAACATACCAACGTTTGTGGCATCGCTTCGCGTGGAGATCTTAAAACCGCCTGGGACACGGCGCTGGCCGGCGATCCCGAAAGCGCTTTTGGCGGCGTGCTGGTTTGCAATGCAACGGTAGATAAACAAACCGCTGTTGCCATCAATGAAATTTTCTTTGAAGTATTCATCGCGCCTGCATTTGAAGCCGATGCACTGGACATCCTGAAAACAAAAAAGAACCGCATCCTCCTGTTGCAAAAAACCGGCTTAACGGGTACGGACCAATCAAGGTCGGTATTGAACGGCATTTTAACACAGCAGAACGACCGGGGCAATTTTACCGAATGGAAAGAAGTAGGCGGCCGCGAAACCACTGCTGAAGAAAGAGAAGACCTGGTGTTTGCCAACATCGTGGGCAAGCATTTAAAAAGTAATGCCATCGCGCTGGTGAAGGGCAAACAACTCGTGGGTAAGGGTTGCGGGCAAACGTCAAGGATTGATTCGTTGCGACAAAGCATCGAAAAGGCAAAACAATTTCAATTCGACCTCAACGGCGCCGCACTGGCAAGCGATGCGTTTTTTCCTTTCGATGATTGCGTGAAGATCGCGCACGCGGCAGGCATCGCTTCCTTTATACAACCCGGTGGTTCCATCCGCGACAATGATTCCATTGAGTATTGTAAACAACACAACCTCGCCATGGTGATCACGGGGCTGCGGCATTTTAAACATTAATCAACTAACGGTCATGGCCGCTCATTTACCCAAAGGAAAAGCCGGCGGCTACCTCGCCCTGTTCATTACCAGTATCGTGTGGGGTACAACCTGGGTGGTAAGCAAGATCGGCATCCAGGAAGTTCCGGCGCTGCAAATGGCTTCCATCCGCCAGTTGCTGGGCGGACTTATTTTCGTGATCTTCTTCCGGTTTTATAAAAAGCTAGCGCTGCCCACGCTGAAGGAATGGAGCTGGCTGCTCATGATGGGCATCCTCATGTTCGTAATGGCCAACGGCCTCAGCACCTGGAGCCTGAAGTACATCCCCACCGGGCTGAGCGCATTGATCGGCGCCTTGTATCCATTGAGCGTGGTGCTGATAGAACGCGTTTTTTACGGCAGCCGCAACATGACGGCATTAACGATCGTCGGCTTATTATTGGGCGTTACCGGCGTCGGCATCGTGTTTTATGAAAATGCTTTTCATGAACACCCGCAAGGATTTTTATTCGGGTTATTGTTATCAGTCATCGCCATGCTGGCCTGGAGCGTGGGTACCATCTTCATTGCGCGGAACAAGGTAAACCTCAATCCTTATTACGCCACCGGCTGGCAAATGCTCATCGGTTCGGCGCTGTTGTTTGTATTGGCATTTTTTACGCAACCGCTGGTGCCGTTGCAGGATTTGTCGCCCAAAGTGTGGTGGGTGATCGCTTACCTGGTGTTGATGGGTTCGGTGCTGGCTTTCGTGGCGTTCATCTATTCCATGAAAAAACTGCCGGCTGCCATTGCTTCGCTGTATGCTTACATCAACCCGTTGGTGGCCATGGTGATTGCGGCCTGGGTATTGAAAGAAAAACTAACGATGAATATTTTCTGGGGTGCGCTGGTTACGCTGAGCGGCGTATTCCTGGTAAATTATAGTCTTAAAAAGTCGCGCGAAAAGATCAATTCCGAACCGCTGCAATAAATTTTTCGTAGGCTTCGCGCCATCCTTTGAAAGCGGGATCGGTTCCCAAAAAATTATTGTGCCAGATGCTGATCATGGTGCCGTTGGCTTCCCGGCAACTGTTAAGATAATACAGGCTTTCTTCCAGCGCCGCTTTGGCCGTTAATTTTTCTTCGTAATACGCATTGGCATCCATGAAGCAAAAAGGATGAACGCGTAAAAAGGTTTGCTCTTCCCGCTCCAGGTCGTACCAGTAAAAAGGCGCCGCCACCGAAGCCCTGAAACCGTTGATGCTGCCGTATCCCATGCTGTACTCCGATTTGATGCCCAGCCGGACGAGCCGGCGAAAATCTGCCGGTAAGTTGAAGCGTATGTAATGCTGCCGCGACCGGTAGATTTGCACTTCGCCCATATCGGCTAAATATTCTTTTTCCCTTTCCAGCAGTTCCGGTTTGTCGCCGCTCTGCCAGCTGGGGTGCAGGCCGATGTCGAACCGCTTTGCATGGTATTTCACCAGCTTCCACATGATGTCTTTGTGCGGCAGGATGTTCTTATCGTAGCGGCTGTTCTTCTCCGCCACCAGGAAAAAGTACAAGGGTGATAGCTGGTTTTGCTTGTGCAACTCTTCCAGCCATTTGTAGGTATCGAATGGATCTTTTTTAGCGCCCGACAAAACCTGCAGCCTGTTCAGCGACGGCGACTTTATAAAGCCCCCGATGTTCCGCGCCACGCCTTTGTATTTGTAAGCATAAGCAATGTCGATATCGTAGGTAGGCAGGAATTTAAAGGCCGGCCAGTTCGGTTGCAGGGTTGGGAATTTTTGTTGCAAGGCCGTTGCCAAATCTTTTACCCAACAATTAATGAGCGGCTTGTCTAAAAAACCGGCTTTGAAGGCAATGCTGTTGGTATGTGCGTAACGGCCGTATGCATCTTTCTCATAATGGCCATATTCTTCGTAGCGGGTGAGCAGGTAAAAGGCCGCCGAAAAAATATCGAAGGGATGATCGCCGCCGGTGGTTTTAAAAAATGCGTTTTTATTGTTGATCTCAAATACATCTATTTGTTGTTCGCGTATCCCTTCTTCAAAAAGCAAGGCATGGTTGCGGATGATATAGGTATCGAAGTCAAAAACAAGATCGCTGTAATTGATCTTCGGCCCTTCGTAGGTTTTAAAATATTCGCTGTCGATCACCAGCAGGCTGTCAAGTCCCATCAGCTCCCTGAACAGGAAATGAGAGATGTATTGCAGGCGGGGGGAGATGGTGTGGGTGTATATAACTATCACTGTCGGAATCAGAAATTTGCTGAATTGAAGAATGAACAGAATTTTTTTTAATTTATTTTTTTTCCTCATGCCAACCCCTCTCCTGTAGAGAAGTGAGTTAGCAGCATCACGCTCCAACTAAAGCTCTAAAAACGCTAAACCTTCTAAACATTTAGAAAACTGTTAGTCAAAACAACAGGCGATTAGCATCAACAACATTCATAACTCATAATTCATAATTATTTGTACCGCTCCTTCCACAATTCGTTAAACGTTTTCTTGCTAAAATCAATATCCGAGCGCTTTTCTTTCCAGGCTTTAAATACCGTGTTCACCACTTTGTTTTTCAGGTTGCCATTGCCCATGTTCATCATACTGCGGCGTAAACTGGCCATACGCCACACTTTCCAGGCCATACGCTCGCTGAAGCTGGTATGCCCTTCCGTTACCGATTCATGCCGGTTCTCCAGCAGCAGTTCGTGCAGGTTGATCTTCACCGCGCATACTTCCGTACAGTTGCCGCAAAGCGAAGAGGCATAACTCAAATGTTTGAAATCTTCCATGCCCTGCAGGTGCGGCGTGATCACGCTGCCGATGGGACCGCTGTAGGTAGCGCCGTACGCGTGGCCGCCGATGTTCTTATATACCGGGCAGGCATTCAGGCAGGCGCCGCAGCGGATGCAGTACAGGCTTTCTCTTTGTTTGGGATTTTGCAGGATGTTGGTGCGGCCGTTGTCCAGCAATATCACGTACATTTCTTCGGGCCCGTCCACTTCGTTTTCCTGTCGCGGCCCCGTAACGATCGTATTGTACACCGTTATCTTCTGGCCGGTACCGAATGTAGATAACAGCGGCCAGAACAAACCCAGGTCGGTGATCGACGGCAGCATTTTTTCAATGCCTACGATTACGATGTGCGTTTTGGGAAACGAACAACTCAACCTGGCATTGCCTTCATTTTCCGTAACGGCAATGCCGCCGATATCGCTGATGATGAAATTGGCACCCGTAACGCCTACTTCGGCCTGCACATATTTTTCGCGCAACACTTCGCGGGCCTTCAGGGTTAATTGTTCGGGTGTATAGTTGAGCGGTGTGCCCAGTTTTTCGTTGAAGAGTTTGGCCACGTCTTCCTTGCTTTTGTGCATCGCCGGCGTAACGATGTGGTAAGGCGCTTCACCATCCAGTTGCTGGATGTATTCGCCCAGGTCGGTTTCCACGCTTTCGATGCCATGCTGTTCCAGCGCATGGTTCAGGTGAATTTCTTCGGTCACCATGCTCTTGCTCTTCACCAGCGTTTTGCAGTTTTTTTCTTTGCAGATGGCGAGGATGGATTCGATGGCCTGCGCTGCCGTTTCGGCCCATATCACTTTGCCACCGCGCTTGCTGAACTGCATTTCAAATTCTTCCAGTTGCTGGTCCAGCGTTTCAATGGCGCGCCACTTCACGTTCTTAGCCCTTTCGCGGGCGAGGTGCACATCTTCAAACTGTTCCTTGCCTTTGGGCACAACGGAATTGTATTTGTTGATGTTGAAGTTGATCTTGCGCCGGTGTTCCAGGTCCGCTGCTTTCACCGTGCTCTTCGCTATAAATGTCTTTGATGTTTCGGTCATTTTATTTTTTTGTTGTCACCGGCTGTACAAAGCCCGGCTTCACGGGCAGTCTGTCCCGATTATTTCGGGGTCGCACGCTTGTACAGTGGTTCATTATTCAGTTTGGGTGAGTCACTCAATGCAAACGGTCAAAGTTAATTAAAATACCCGGCAGGCGGTATGCCCGTTTTCATCCTTTATTCCTTTCTTGGGTGCTTAAAACCAGTACATGAAAAAAATATTTCTATTCGCCCTGTTGTTCGCATCTTTCTTTTGCTATGCACAAAAAGCAAAACCCGTACCGGTAAAAAAGCCGGTTGCCAAAACCGTACCGAAGCCCGCTGTAAAACCAGATACGAATTTTACCATTCCGTTGATGGTGAAAAAAGAAGACGGCGAAATGTATTATTACGATCTTAAAAAAGGCGACCAGCTGGTTTACCATGTAAACGCCATGGGACAGGAATACGATTTCATCGTCACCCTCAACCATTATAGTTATGCATCCGGCATCGACTTTAATTATGAAATGACGGCCCCGGCCAATAAGCAGGGCCATGTAAGCATCAGTCCGAAAGCAAAGGCATCTTCCCGTAAATACCATAATTATTTTTCAGGCGGTGAATTAAAACTTACCGATGCTACTACGGTCTGGTTCTGCGACGATAATTTCGGCGACATGCCGAAAAAGAAAACGACGTTGACGATCGACAACGACGCCCCGGAAATATTCTACCGGCCTGCAAAAGACGAAGTGATGCCCGTGATCAACGTAAAAGGAAAAGAGATGCCGGTGGAAGGATTTATCGTGAACAACAAAGCGGATGGTTCGGGCGACAAAACCATGTGGATACACGGTATTTCCAGCAACCCGCTGATCTTAAAAATGGACCTGGGCTGGACGATCGAGTTGAAAGAGATACGTTGATGTTTTGAGTGAGTCACTCGCCCGGAGTGACTCACTCAAAACATCAACAATTCCTCTGGTAATACTTCTTCTTTTTGCTTGTCCCCCGAGTTCCGCTGCGCTCGTCGGGGCGCGGCAAAAAAAGAAGCAAAAAAGGACTCCCGGGGCCGATATACAGCCCGCCCTCGGGAAGCAGCTTTGCTCAACAGTTGTACTACTGTAGCTTCAGAATCGGAACGTTATTGTACGCTTCAAAATATAAGACTTCATTTTACACTATCAATTACATTACGAAGCCTACTTGTTGCCTTTTAGAAAGAGCGTTTGAAGCCTGGCCCTCGGAAAAATATGCGTTAAGAAGATCGTTGGGTTGGGCCTAAAGTAACTAACGAAGCAAACAGCTTAACGATACACGTTTATTTGACAGAAAGGGAATGAAAGCAAAGCTCAAATGCCGGGAATTATTCATAGCTGGTAAGTCACACAAAAGCACGGTTATATTCAACTGACCGGACTTTTTCATTCCGGCCCAAGCCAACAATCTTTAGCTTATTTTTCCGCAGGCCTTGACTTTTGCTTCTTTTGGTCAAGCAAAAGAAGAAAAAATTTGACCAGGATTTCCAACCAAAAAACGTCGGCTATAATCAATACGTTTTATTTCAATACACCCAATGCCTTCCCCACTTTTGTAAACGCTTCAATCGCTTTATCCAGGTGCCGTTGCTCGTGCGCGGCGCTCAGTTGTACGCGGATGCGCGCCTGTCCCTTCGCCACTACCGGGAAGAAGAAGCCGATCACGTAAATACCTTCTTCCAATAAGGCGGCGGCGAAGTTTTGTGCAACCACCGCATCGTACAACATAATGGGAACGATGGGGTGTTCGCCCGGCTTGATGTCGAAGCCCGCGGCGGTCATTTTTTCGCGGAAATATTTGGTATTGCTTTCCAGTTTATCGCGCAGTTCGGTGGTTTCCTTCAGCATGTCCAGCACCGCGATGGAAGCGCCGACAATACCCGGTGCCACGGTGTTGCTGAACAAATAAGGACGGCTCCGCTGGCGCAGCATTTCGATGATCTCTTTTCGTCCGCTCGTAAACCCGCCACTGGCACCGCCCAGGGCCTTTCCGAGTGTACCGGTGATGATGTCGATGCGGCCCATTACATTCCTGTATTCGTGCGTGCCCCTGCCCGTTTTGCCCAAAAAGCCGGAGGAATGGCATTCGTCGATCATCACGATGGCATCGTATTTATCCGCCAGGTCGCAGATCTTATCCAGTTGCGCGATCGTACCGTCCATGCTGAAGCTGCCGTCGGTTACAATGATGCGGCTGCGCAGGTGCTGCGATTCGGCCAGTTTCATTTCCAGGTCCGCCATGTTGTTGTGTTCATACCGATACCGTTGCGCCTTGCACAAACGAACGCCGTCGATGATGGAAGCGTGGTTGAGCGCATCGCTGATGATGGCGTCTTCTTCGCCAAACAAGGGTTCAAACACGCCCCCGTTGGCATCGAATGCCGCGGCATACAAAATGGTGTCTTCCGTGCCTAAGAAATCGGCGATCTTTTGTTCCAGTTCTTTATGGATATCCTGCGTGCCGCAGATAAAACGCACGCTGCTCATGCCATAGCCGCGGTGGTCGATGTATTTTTTTGCGGCTTCCAGCACTTTGGGATGCGACGACAGGCCAAGGTAATTGTTTGCGCAGAAGTTGAGTACCATTTTGCCGTTCACGATGATCTCCGCGCCCTGCTCGCTGCTGATGATGCGTTCTTTTTTATACAGCCCGGCGGTTTCTATTTCCTTTAATTCGGTTCCTATTCTTTTTACGAATGATTCGTTCATGTTGTAGGTTTTAGATCAGCAAATGTAGAAATAAAATTTCCTGTAACAGGTTGCACCATTTCTATATTTAAGTGGAATGCAGCCATGGGCTAATATTCTATATAAAGAAACAAAGTAATTATTTGTTTAATAAATACTTTTATATATATTTGCTGTACAAATCTGTATATATGAAATCGACACTATGCCTGTACTTAGCTGCACTATGTATTGTAATTTATTCCTGCAAGAAAAATGATAACGGCAACCCATTGCCAGGTGTTGAACAATCCAGGGTCGAAAAAGCCTCCGCCTGGTATGATCGACAAGTTAAAACAACGACACCGGCAACGCTGAACGATGCAGTTCAACTCAGCATGAGCCATGACAAGCCGGCCTGGGACAATGCTTCTTATTTTGCTGCGCAACATACCATCATTGTTCCCTTACAAACAGCAGGAAAGCAACCCGGCAATGTAAAAGCCGCCGGTTACCTCATCTTAAAAGAGACTGCCGCAGGCGATATTGAAAACGGCAGCTTTTATTATGTGCTTCCGTCCGCCGGCAATAAAGAGGTGAACATCAGTCCCGCTTTGTTCAGCAATACTATAAAAAAGGAAGCCTTCAGCGGCGCCATTATCCGCTACAGCCCCGGCGGCTACCTGTCTGAATCCCGGCATTATAATAATGGCGCACCCGAAGCAAAGGAAGACCGGCTATTGCACCGCACGGCAAAAAAGGGAAACGGCGAAACCCAGAACCTGGCACCGCTGGATCCCGGTTGTGCTTATGTTACGATCGACTGGTACTGGCAAACCTATGTGAACGGCGTACTGGTAAATGAAGAGTATGTATTTTCAACTACAGAAATCGTATGCGAGGGCGGCGGCGGTGGAGGTGGCGGCGGCAACCAACACCAGAATATCGATGAACTTTTTGAGCGCGGTATAGCTGCCGGGCAGGCCGTTTCTGAAAAAGTATCGGAAGAAACCATCAACATCGATGCAATGCACCGGGTAAAAAAATACGACTGGAGGTTTTATAAGAATCATGGTATCGGTTACATCGATTATTACAGCCGGGAGTACGGCTACCAGGAAAAACAGGCAAATGAAAGTTGGATGTTTACTTCGCTAGAGCATAATTCCATTTGGAAAACAGGCACTGCCGTAAATTGGGAACTCACCTGCACCATTGTTACCGCTACGCCTACCATTGGTGGCGGAGGGATCTTGCAAAGTTGGGCGAAAATGGAGTTGGAGTTTGACATGCACTATAAATTTCAATACGGCCAATTTAGTAACGTTGACGATGATAGAAAAACAGAAGGAGCTATATGGTATGCCGGATGGGGAACCACTATTCCTTTACCAGGAAATTAACCTGGCAATTCAAAGAGAATCAAGTTAAAAAAGAAATCAAGCACTATGACGAACCGGTTGTTTTTTTGCAGTTTTGTATGCCTTTTTACCCTCTGCTGCTGTTTTCATCCTTCAAAAGAAAGCAGGAATAATTTGTCGGGGATCAGAACAATCGGCATTTTCGATAGCCTGCCTTATTTTTCTGATTCTGCCGCCCGCCAGGAAGATAATTTTGTTTTTTATCCTCCTAAAGAACCCAGGCTTATTTCTTTTTATAAACAATACCGTTTTTACCGGATCCCTGCTTATAAAGACTGGGATATTATGTACCCTGTAAACGATTCAGTGTTGGAGGGGCGAACCTATAAATCGGATACCAACTATTATTATTATGCCCGCCAGGATACATCGCCAGTAATTTATCGCTTTCACTCATTGATAGATCCCGTGTTCATAAAATTACCGGTAGATTCCCTATACCGGAAAAATTCAGTTTACCGGGAACCTTCTGTTAACGAAGAACAGATTTGGGAGAACATGAAATTTGCAGGAACTCATACGAAAGGGGAACTGGTAACAGATTTGTATCTTGCCGGGCCGGGCCGGCAAGAAAATTACCCGGATTCTTTCTTACTGGTGTATTCTAAAAATAAATACTGGGATAGCATCCCCTTTGCTTTTTCCTACACTGCTGAAGCAAGAAAAAAAATGAAGCTGGTAAAATTCAAATTGGCTTCTCATAGCGACCCGGGTTCAAAAAATTTATTTTGGCAACAGCCACGAATGTTTGCGTCCGAATTGAAAGAAATACATCCCCCCAATGAAAAAGAATTATTAAATGCTTTTTTGGCATTTGAAAAGTTTTTGAATAACCGATAAAATCATCAACCTTATGAAATTTATTTTTTTGCTTTCAGGCATTTTGCTTTTTTCTTTTTACAATGCTGCAGCGCAACCCGCTTTTAACGACAACGGCAAAACGATGGAGATTTTAAAAAAAGCCTATAAATGCGAGGCTATTGAATATGAGAACTGGACCGAGGACGATGCTACCGACTCCTGCCTCACGGTTTGCCTGGTTAACAGCGACAAAGTGCCTTCCAAAAGCAACCTGGAGGAGCTTGTTAACCAGCTTAAAAGCATCGCTTTATCGGTAAGGAGTGCACTGGCAACCCCGGAGGATTATAATTCATTTTATATCATCTTTGTTAAAAAGGAGATCGTTTTTGGAAATGTAGCCCTGTCGCATACGGCAGGAGGGGTAATACCATGCGCAGAATTATAACAGCACTACTGGAACCAGCGCGCCGCTTTAGCTTCTTACGGTAACCCGCTGCCGTATATTCAAATAACAATTATTTTTAGGCATGAGAAAAATTTTCTTATTTGCCTTTTTTTGGGCTACCGCTACGACTGCTCAAAACGCAATTAAAAAATACGTACAGTCGCAAACGGTTTCCCTTACCCTGGAAGACCCGGCTAGTTTCGCCGCGATCGGCAACGCGATCGGCGAAGCAAGGGTTGTTCTGCTGGGCGAACAGGATCATGGCGATGCGGCGGCTTTTACAATGAAAACGGCGCTGGTAAAATACCTGCACGAGCAAAAAGGATTCAACGTGCTGGCCTTTGAATCCGATTTCTTCGCGCTCAATAAAGGGTGGGACGAATTGCCGAAAACCAGGCCGGCGATCGATAGCTTTTTGTACCACAATCCCTTTCCTATCTGGTCGTGGTGCCATACCATCAACGAACTGTTCTATAATTACATTCCGTCGACCTTTGAAACAAAGCGACCCCTGCAGGTGAGCGGCTTCGATGAGCAACTGCACGGGCGGTACAGTATACAGCAACTGGGTAATTACCTCAGCACAGAACTTTCAGGGGAGATCAGCAAGAACCGCAATAGCACGATATCGGAAACAATGGCCATTGGCCGGCTATCGGCGCTAACGAAATTCATCATACTGTCGTACGATAACCCTTATAATGCGGATAGTTGCCAGGCGTTCATCGACCTTGCAAAACCTTTTCTTACGATGCTCATCAGCCGGCATGGTTTCGACGACGAACGGGTACGCATACTCGAAAATGCAATCGCCGCTGCGGCGGACGTGCAACGTAACATCAAAAAAGATTACGTAAATTATTACAGGCGCGACGAACAGATGGCCCGCAACCTGGCATGGCTGGGACGCGTAAAATATAAGGGCGAAAAGATCATCGTTTGGGCGCACAATGCACACATTGCCAAAAACGCGGGCGAATTTTACAATGCCAGTTCCAAACAAAACCGCATGATGGGTAGCTGGCTGGATAAGGATCCTTCGCTGGCCGGCCAGTTGTACATCTTGGGTTTTACTTCTTTTGAAGGTCATTACCGCTGGGCCAATGGCGCCCCGCAACAAATTCCCATACCTGCCCCGGCGAAGAACAGTTTTGAGCGCTGGGTCAACCCGGCGTATAAATATGCCTTTACGGATTTTAGGACTTTCCAAAAGCAGCACCCGGGCTATGCCGG
>Ga0247806_10001274_pt1 | contig 12634 bp, 5 predicted proteins | sample UWRJL059202B1_FD_179935 | JGI IMG/M metagenome (GOLD analysis project Ga0247806, IMG submission 179935) | Plant litter microbial communities from Arlington Agricultural Research Station in Wisconsin, United States - UWRJ-L059-202B-1 | ecosystem: Environmental > Terrestrial > Plant litter >... | reverse complement strand
GTCCGCGATTTTCGCGCCGAGCAATTGTCCGTTCCTGTCGAGCAAAACCGTCGATGTACTGTCGCTGAACAAAGTATCGGGCAAACAATTGAAATACCAGACCAATCCAACCAGCAGCAACATTTGCCGGAGACGCTTGCGCAGTTGGCGCTTTTCCCGCCAGTACAACCTGCCTTTTTGAAACGATTCTTTGAGTACCATCGGTCAAATATAATGCAATCTGCCGGACCTCATTTTGGCTGTTTTATTATTCGCAGCATTCCGGATAGAAAGTGTTTCCTATCTTTGATTATCCAATTTGTCTGCTGTGTTCAGGATCCTTTGTATTTCCCTTGTCTTCTCTGTTTTGCTTCCCGCGGGAAGTGCGGCGCAGCAATACCATTTTCGCAATTATACCGTGAAGGACGGCGTTGCACAATCGCAGGTATTCAGCCTGTTGCAGGATCACCGCGGTTACCTCTGGATGGGCACGCGCGGCGGCGGGATCACGCGTTTCGACGGCATCAACTTCCATACATTTACAGAGAAGGACGGATTGGTCAATAATTACGTCTACCGCATTTGCGAAGATGCGCAGCACAACCTGTGGATTGGTACCAACAATGGAATTTCCTGCTACAACGGCGTGCAATTCAAAAACTACCAACCTGCCGGATATAACCTGCCCGTGGCGGTGCATGAGCTGGCTTTTGATGCGAAAAACCGCATGTGGCTCGCGACCAATGTTGGCATCCTGCTGTTTGAAAACGGTCAGTTCAGGAACATTTCAGAAGACCTGCAACAAGGACAGGAAATCATTTATTCGGTCCATGTATCCAAAAACGGGAAGATCTTTTACGGGACCGGGAAAGGATTTTTCGGCCTCACCGAAAAAAACAACCGCTTCTCGCTGGTCCGCTACAGTGAGCAGTCGCACTACATGCGCAATGCGATCACCGCGATCCGCGAAGATGCACAAGGCAAGATCTGGATCGGCACGTATGGCGATGGTGTGTATTGTTACGACAGCAAGGGCTTTTCCCGCATCGACTGGAACAATGCACTCTACAAACAAACCGTGCTCGCAATTGCTTTCGACCGGCAGGGCAATCTCTGGCTCGCGACACTCAACAAAGGCGTTGCGCAATACAATTTCCAGACACGCTCCTTTTCGTGGCTCACGGAAAATGAAGGTCTCAGCAACAACCACGTGCGCAGTATCATCCAGGACCACAGTGGAAGCTTCTGGTTCGGCACTTCCGGAGGCGGCGTCTGCAACTACCTCGGCAAGCAATTCACGACCTACGATAAATCCTCCGGGCTCGGCGGCAATTTCATCTACAGCATTTACCGCGATTCGAAAAAGCGGTTGTGGACGGGGACTTCCCAGAATGGCGTCAGCATGCTCGACGAAGAGGGCTTCTCCAGCTTCAATGCATCCAATGGATTTCAGAATGTCAAAGTAAAGGCGATTTGCGAAGATTTGCAGGGAAACCTCTATTTCGGAACGGATGGCCAGGGCATTTACAAATACGACGGCGAAACCTTTTTGCAGCTCGCCGGACTGCGCGATGTCTACGTGCGCGCAATCGTACGCGACAAGCAAGGCGATCTCTGGGTAGCCAGCGCGGGAAGCGGTTTACTCAGGCTGATCCCGGAAGAAACGCAGCTGACGGTACAAACCTACCTGTTCTCCGATGGTTTGCTGTCGAGCAGGTTGACCTGTCTGCACCTCGACCGGCAAAACCGCTTGTGGTACGGCACGGAAAACAATGGTGTCGGCTTCCTCGTCAACGGCGAGATCCAGGACCAGCATTTCCGCACGAAAGAAGGCATGCCTTCCAATTCCATCCGTTGCTTTGCGGAAGACCAAAGCGGTTATTTGTGGGTCGGAACAGCCGGGTCAGGCATCGCTTCTATTCGCCTGCAACGCCATGCATTTACCGTTTCCAGCTATGGATACAACGACGGGCTGACTTCAGCCAACATCTACCTGCTCACGACAGATCAGCAAAACAACCTCATTGCCGGCACCGAAACCGGGCTCGATTACATTTCCCTGAATGCACAGCGCAAATTCAAAAAGATCAAGCACTACAGCAAAGGCGATGGCTTTACAGGCATCGAAACCTGTCAGAATTCCGTTTTCAACGATGCAGACGGAACGATCTGGTTCGGAACGATCAACGGATTGTCGAAATACAACCCAGCTTACCTCTTGCGCAATCAGCAGGAACCCTTCACGCGCATCACCGATGTAAAACTGTTCTACGAAAGCATTGCCCAGACAGCCTGGAAATCGGCAATCGGCGACTGGAACGAGGTCCATACGCTGAATTTGCCTTACGATGAGAACCACCTCACCTTCGATTTTTTCGCGATCAATTTCAGCAACCCCGAAGCCGTGCGCTACCAATGGAAACTCGTTGGCTTTGATCCAGGCTGGTCGCCACTGTCGAAGGAACACAGCATTGTGTATTCGAACATCAGTCCCGGAAAATATACCTTTCTCGTGAAAGCCTGCAACGAAGATGGGGTGTGGAACAAAGAACCGCAACGGATTGAGATCACGATCGCGGCGCCCGTATGGCTGCGCTGGTGGTTTATCGCGCTGGAAATCATCACCGGCCTGGCGCTTGTGCTCCTGCTTTTCAGGTGGCAGGTCAACCGCGTGCGGCGCAAAGCGGCAGCGGCACAACAAAAACTCCGACTCGAAAAGGAAGTTGTCGAGCTCGAGCAAAAAGCCCTGCGCCTGCAAATGAACCCGCATTTCATCTTCAATGCGCTGAATTCCATCCAATCCCAGATCGGGACTGGCAAAGAGCAGGAAGCGCGGTATTACCTCGCGAAATTTTCCCGCCTGATGCGCCAGATCCTCGACAATTCCAGGAACCCGGTGATCACGCTCGAAGAAGAAGTGAACACGCTCGAAAACTACCTGCTGATCGAGAAATTCTGCAACGGCGAACGGTTCGATTATGCGATTACAGTCGCAGAAAACATCGAGCAGGATTTTGTCAGGATCCCACCGATGTTATTGCAGCCCTTTGTCGAAAACTCCATCAAGCACGGCATGAAATTCAGCGATGCGACAACCCGTGGACTGATCCGCATCGATTTCCGCGAAAAAGGGAACCTGCTGGAATGCTCGGTGACTGACAACGGCATTGGCAGGCAAAAAGCGGGCGAGCTGCACAAAAGCAGCAAGGAAACGTACCACCAATCGACTGCATTGCTGGTGACGCAGGAACGCCTCGACTTGCTGGGCGACGATAAACACCGCCAATCGCTGGAGATCATCGACCTGTACGATGAACATGGCCAGCCCGCAGGAACCCAAGTCATTGTCCGCATTCCACTTATTTAAAAAATATTTGCATGATCAAAGCCATTATCATTGACGATATCGAACAAGCCCGCGTAACCTTTCGCAAGGATCTCGAAGTCTACGCACCCGACGTGGAAGTCATCGCGGAAGCCGGCGGCGTTGTGGAAGGCGCGAAATTGCTGCGGCGCATACAGCCCGACATTCTGTTCCTCGACATCCAGATGCAGGACGGCAGCGGCTTCGACCTGCTCGATGTACTGACCGATATTCCGTTTAAGATCATCTTCATCACCGCCTCAGATGCCCATGCGATCAAGGCTTTTCGCTATGCGGCCATCGACTACCTGCTGAAACCCGTCGACCCGGATGAATTGACGAATGCACTCGATAAATTCCGCAGGCAATCTGTGAATGAAAATGAAAAATACAAATTGCTGAACGACGCGCTGAAAAATCACCAGAAGCCTACAGAAAGGCTCGCGCTACATTCCCAGGACAAGATCCACATTGTGAACATTGCTGAGATCATCCGCTGCGAAAGCAGTGTCAATTACACAAGCTTTTACTTCAAAGACGGCAAAAAAATGCTCGTCACGAGAACGCTGAAAGATTTTGAGGACCTGCTCGACGAGCTCGGCTTTTACCGCGTGCACCAGTCACACCTCATCAATACGAAATACATCCGCGAATACGTCAAAACCGAAGGCGGCCACCTGATCATGCAGGACGGAACAATGGTGCCGGTTTCTACAAGAAAACGACCGGAAGTGATGCGCATGCTGGAAGCACTGTGAAAACGTAAAAACGCTCCGCAGTAAATCCTGCGGAGCGTTTGTATTTAAATGAGCTGTCTCAGACAGCATCCAGGTTTAACCCTTCACAACTTCTACCCATCTACCGGGTACGCGCGCATTGATGAGGTTGTCGTACATCGCTTCCGAATAGACGGTGGGCAGGTAAAATCTGCCGAGATACGTCGCGTTCAGCTGGATTTTGAAAGTTTTGGTTTCATTCGCGCCCAACTCATAATAGCTGTACACGCGGTCGTCCCGGATATCCTGGTAACGCGCGGCACCGGCTGCGGTCGTTCCATCCATGCGCGCATTGTGTATCTCCCAGCCACTCGGGAAAATCTGGTTCAGCGTCATTTCTTTGTAGAACCCTTTTTTGCCGGGATTCGTGATCCGCACTTCTGCCACGAAGTCCATGCCCTGCGTCAATTTATCTGGTTGGATCGGCTGACCGTTCATGTCTTTGTAAATGACCTTCAGTTGCAGGTCCTTGAATTTGGCACTCTGATCGCCAACCAATGGGACTCCTTCGGTCATCACCTTGATAAACAAAGTGGTTTTACCCGTGTTTTTCAGCGTTACTGCGGATTGATCCGCAAAGTCCTGCTCGGTATAAAAAATCTGCGCAATGCGTTTGTTCGTACTTTTCACCTGTGCAGTTCCGCCCTTGAGCTTGTGCGAGAAAGTCACCTGGTTATTACCCGCACTGCTTCCCGCATAAGCACACATGGCCAAAAGACTGTAGGCAGTTTCCTGCGTGCTCATCCAGCTTTCTTTGCTCAGCCTGCCCGCGACTTCTTTGGCCAGGGATTGCGCTTTGGCTTTCTGATCGAGCAGGCTCAATGTTTCAAGGATCATCGCCTCGTCCCGCGTATCGGAGCCATAACTGTAGGACAATTCCCGGTACGGCTTCACATCGACAGGCAGTTTGGAAATCAACTTCAGCGCCACTTCATCCTGTCCGATGATTTTGTAAGCCGCCGCAAGTCTCCATTTCGCCGTAGCGGTGAGCGTACGTTCTTCGCGGAGCCTGTTCATGGCGCCCAGCTCAGGGTTGCCGCTCAATGCAAGTACAAACAGGCGGTAAGACTGGATCACTTCGTTCGTCTCCGTCCCGTGCGGATGCGTGTACATCCCGCTGCCGGCAATCCAGTTGCGTGACTTCTGCTGCTGGTATTTGACCCATTTCGCTTTCAGGTTGCCCGGCAGGGTGTACCCCTGCTTTTCGGCTTCCACCATGAAATGCCCTGCGTAGTTGGTTCCCCAGTCACTTTCTGTGCTTTCGCCCGGCCAGTAGGAAAATCCGCCATTCGCAGTCTGGAACAGTTGCAAACGTTTCAATCCGCTTTTGATGTTGCCCGAGATCTTCGTTTTTTGTGTTTCCTTCAGATCAATGAGGTTGCCTACATACAATTGCGGAAAGACTGCGGAAGTCGTTTGCTCGATGCATCCATGCGGATATTGCACGAGGTAATCGAGTCGTTTTTCGAGTCCGACCACCGGTACTGACGACGCTTCGATCATCGCTTTGTTCGTTCCCGCCAATCCTTTGAAATCGATCGTTCCGGTCCATTCTTTGCCCGGTTCCAGCATAATTTCAGTGCCTTCCACGACTTTCGGGTTCGGCGTGCGCACATCGATCTCGATTTCCTGTACGGCTTTTTCATTCCCGCAGGTAGCTGTTACTTTGACGGTCGCAATACCGATCTGCGGAGCGACTTTGAGCTTGAAATTGATCACCTCATCCCCAACCTGCTGAAAAGTCATGCTCTGTTGCGATGTGCCTTCTACAGACAGCAAACGGTTGACTTCGACCACAACTTTCACCTGCTGAATGTGTTTTTCCATCGCAAAGACGTTCACCGGCAGGTAAACCTGCTCATCGGGACCCAAAACACGTGGCAAAGTCGCAAGAACCATCAATGGCTTTTTGACTGCTACCGTTTTTTCAGTTGTGCCGTAAGCACCGTCCTGCTGGGCGACAACCATGACACGCACAGAACCAACGTAATTCGGGATGTCCAGCTGGTGATCGCGCTCCTGCCCTGCTTCGAGTACAAAAGGTCCGACAAAACGCACCATCGGCTTGAAGCGGTTAGCTTTCGGGCTTTTTCCGGCATTGGCCGCGCCGTCACCGCCGACACTCAGTAATTTATCCAGTTTTCCTGCATAAGCGCCAATCACGTGATCGTACACATCCCAGGTACGCACGCCCAAAGCTTCGCGGGCATAGAATACATTCCATGGCTCCGGCGTCCGGAATCCCGTCAGGTCCAGCAAACCATCGTCGACAACAGCGAGCGTATAGGTCATGCGTTTTCCTTTTTGTTCTTTGACTTTCACATGTACCTTCGATTCAGGCTCCCAGGTATCGGCAGTTGTGATAACCGGAGCCAGGTGCGTTTCGGGATCGTCGACCAATATCGGCACAACGCCGTACATGCGGATCGGCAAGTCATTTTTCGTGTGTGCATGCGGCTGTATCATCGTGATATAGACAAATGCATTCGGCGCCATCTCGGCAGTTGCCGGGAATTCGTGCACCATTTCGCCTTTCACGGTTTTGATCCAGTATTTCTGCAGGATTTTTGAGCGTGTCTCCACCGTGATCAAAGCCCTGCCATCCGAAGGTGCCGGGAAAGAAACGCGGATGTTTTCACCCTTCACATATTTTTCCTTGTCACAGGCAAAGTTCAGCATGTTTGCATGTTCATTGCCCGTCCTGTTTGCGCGGCTCCACGACGGCCAGTCGATCGTGATGACTTTCCCGGTTTGGTGTTTGCCCGCAGGATCTGTCACCGTAACCAGGTAGCGTCCATATTCCGGGTAATTGACCCTGAAATTAAATCCCGCTTTCCCGCCTTTGGCTGAAATCACCGTATCCTGCACAACCGTCGCACCGGAACGCGCCATGTAAGTCGCGAGGTCTTCTTCTTCCTGCTCGTACCACCAGCGCCACTGGATCTTGTAAATCTTGACGTGTAGGTTGGCGGTGCTCACCAATTCCCCTTTTTCTGAAAGTGTCACGACATCGATCCGGTGGGAACGGTCTGTTTCAAGCGCCGGATCGCGCGCCGTTTCAGGTGTATGCACGCCAACATACGTTTTGAAAGGCGAATAAGGAACGGTATTGCGATCGATGCTGAAGTCGCCGCCCTGCTCGAAAACTTTCGTGATGTAAGTCGCGCGCAGCATGCCCGGCGCATTTTGTCCGATGCGGAGCTTCGTGCGTACCGAAGCTTCACCCTGCGCGTTGAGATGACCGTCAAAAACGGTTTCTACATCAGACCTGTAGCCGCGCAATGGTGAATCGAAAGCATATTGTTTGTATTTGTCAAAAGACGTGACCGACTGATGCACGGTGACCTGCACATTCGCCTTCAGGCTTTTCGCGACTGCACCATGCAGCCATTTCACGGTCAGCTTGCTTGTACTGTCGTTTATTTTACCAGCCGATGGATCGAGGTAGATCTTCAGGCGGTTCGGCTTTACCGTTTCCACTTTCAGGATTTTCGAGAAAGTCCGGTTGCCGACATGCACCAAAGCCGTATAATTCCCTGTAATTGCTTCTGGACTCGTTTGCGTACGGAAATCGTACATGCCGTTGACATGCTGTATTTTCGTGACCTGGTAAACCTGTCGGCCATTCGGATCCTGCAATTCAAACTTCACAGGATGTTCCGCCGGTAAGTTCCGTGCCTTATTCTCCAGAATGAAAGTCAGGTACAAAGAATCCCCCGGTCGCCAGACGCCGCGCTCTCCGTAAATGAAGCCTTTCACATCTTTCTGGATCACTTCGCCTTCCACATCGAATTTACTGAGTGAATTCGCATAACCGTCGCCGAGCTTCAGATAGCCGCGCTGTTTGCCCAGTTTGGCGATCATCAGGAATGGCTTTTGCGCGAGCTGGGTTTCCAGCATGCCCTGCGCGTCGGTAGTTCCCGAAGCGATCAGCTGTTTCGTATAATCGAAATATTCAACGGTCGCGCCGGGAATCGGCTCGGTTGTGATCATGTTGCTGATGAAAGCATGGCCTTTTTTATCGGCGCCAAGCTTGAAGATCATCCCCAGGTCGGAAGCCAGGATATTGCGTCCCACGGCTTTTCCGTAATAGTAGTTCTCGTCGCAGGCTTCGTAATCGTCGCTGTAGTCAAACCAACTGTCGTAGCCGTCATCAAAACCGTAAGGGCTCCAGCTGTTTTCATTCCACGCCGCATCTTCATCGGATTCGGTTTCAGTCTGTTCATTTTCTGCGGATGTTTCTTCTTCGTCGCAATCGCAAACGGCGTAGGATTTCCTGAATTTGATCGAAACGCGGTAAATCGCACCGGGATCAGGCGTAATCCACTTGCTGAGGTCGAGTACATGCTGGTTCCATTGCTTGAAATCGGCGTTTTTATCCATTTGCAAGCTGACTTTTTTCTCGGCGATGACTTTCCCGAAACGGGTCAGCTCGTCGCGGCCATCGAGGTTGTTAACCTGCAAAAAGTGATGTACATTGGTTTCAAAGATCTTCACGATCCGTACATCCACCGCTTTCAGGCTGATCGACTCAAACGGAAAAATCAATCCGTTCGAATTCGGCAGGATCGCGCCGTCGCCTTTGATGCGCACCAAGGGTTTCGGGTCTTTAAAAGTGATGTTCTCTTCGTAGGCATTGTGCATATTGTCGCCTTCGATGTTGCGGATACCCGTGCTGACGGAAATCGTTTTATCGCCCGTAAAACGATGTGGCAGGTAAACGGTCACCACATTGTAAGCTGTTTTGTAAGTCAGCTTCTCCATCCCGGAAATCGAGATGATGCCGTCGAGATTCTGGTTATAGGCAATCGGCTCGCTGAAAGTCAGCTCCACAGATTGGTCTTCGCGGTCGACAATTCGCGTGTCAATGACTGAAAAATCGCCTAATGCCGGAATGACAATTTCTTCTCTTCCAACGCTGGAGGACTGGATGGGCGTGCCGTCCCAGCTAACAATCAACTGCCCGGCTTCGCGTTTCCGTTCGATGCTGTCCACGTAGAAATCGTACTGGTTTTCTCCGTAACCCGGAGTGATGTGCACCGGCAGTTCGACTCCATTGCGGGTCACAACCAGGGTTTTGGCGAGATGCGTCGAATCTTCATAATCGGTCGTTTTCAGCGTTCCCTCGAGACGTTGCCAGGTGAGGCTGTATCCATCCTGACTGCGCAAGCTCCCCGGTTCCACAAAAAGCACCTGCTGGAAGGTCGCAAACTGAAAATGGAAGTCGGCGTACTCGCCCGGGACTTTCGCAACTTTGTCGAGATCGAAATGCACTTCGTATAATTGGTTGGCCGGCAAAATTTCTGCCGGAACGAATTCGATCACGCGGTCATTGACCCAGACAGCTTTACCGGCAATTTCCGGTTCGAATTCGAAAAGTCCCTCCAGCACGGCCGAATCAGGTAATCCGACACCGCCTTCACGCATTGCCGTTGCCTGTTCCTGTGGAAAAGCTTCGGCCAGCTCAATGCGGATCGCACCTTTGCGGGTAATCATCCCGGAAGTGTATGCCGACACATATTTTCCATAGGCAGGGTCGACTTTGAAGATGACAGGTTTTGAATTGCAGGCCATCGCGACCAGTAGGTAAAAGAGTACGGTCGTTCCGTACAACCAAAATTTTCCAGTTTTCATATCGGTATATATTGATAATGCGAAATTCAGGTTTTTCTTTCGCTCCCGGCCGACACTTTGATAAGTTGCAGTTTGCGGTTTATTATGTGCGGCCATTTGAATATTATTTGATTTCAAATGTACAAAACAGGCTTCTGCTTATTTAAAAAATAGTTGATTTCGTACCCGGATGTCGTAATTTTGCAGAACCGCAACGAAAATAATAACACAGATGAAAAAATTAATCTTACCTATCCTGTTGTTCTGCAATACAATATCTGTATCGGCACAAGACGATCCAGCTTTCACAATGTTCTGGAACAATTACAATTACCTCAATCCCGGATCGGTCGGCCTGACGCACCAGCATCTTGGCAATGTGAGCTACAATATGCCGCAGAATGCGTTTCCATATGCATCCATGCAAGCCGGTTACGGTGCAAGGATCAAAGCGGTACACGGTGGGATTGGTGTCAACTACATCAACACTTCATACAGGCACTTTTCAGCCATGAACAAAATGAACCTGACCTACAGTTATCACTTGCAGGTAGGCCAAGGAAACCTCGGAATAGGTCTTGCCGCAGGAGTTTCTACGCTGAAAATGGATTACAGCTCATTGGGAGGAACCATCTCAGAACTCGGAACCGTGCGTGGAAGCACCTTTGACCTGAATGCAGGGCTGATGTATACGGTGCGTAATTTCATGGTCGGTATCAGCTCAACTTCAGTCAACGAACCTACTTACAGCCGTTTTGGATATAAAACGCCCGGCAATTATTACCTGGTGTCCTCTTACAACTTTCAGGTCGGTCAGCAACTGGAACTGAAACCACAGGCATTGATCAACTTTAACAAATATGGAACGCTTTGTAATCTGAACCTTACAGCGACGTATCGCCAACAATTCTGGCTGGGCGCATCTTTGGGCGTCGGCGCAGGTCACTTCATGCCTGGTGTGATGGCTGGTGTCGATATCGCCAAAAAAATCAGGATTGGTTATGCCTACACGACCGAAAAAAGCAGGCTGAGCGGGGTCAGTGGCAGGCACGAAGTCGTTTTGGGCATCCGGATATTTTAAAAATTAAACTGCAACTACACCTTTGCGGCCCGGTCAAAATAATTGGCCGGGTCTTTTTTTTGAATTACTGCTATTTAAAAAAAGAAGTGGATCAGTCGCTTTTAGCTACATTTGCGCGATTAAAAACACCTGATAAACGCTACACGCATGAAAAAACTGATTTTCCTATTACTGTCCTGCTATTCCATTTCCGTCCACGCGCAACAGGATGTCCACTTTTCGATGTTCTGGAATGCCTACAATGTTTTCAATCCGGCCTTCAGCGGGTTGACACATCAACACTTCGGCACACTCACCTACCGCAATCAATGGGATGGCGTGCCCGGCGCACCGAACTCGGTCCTGGCGACTTACAATGCAAAAGTCAACAAGTTACACGGCGGATTGGGTGTTAATTACCTCTATGACCACATCGGTTTTACAAAAACGCACGATGCCAACGTGACTTACAGCTATCATTTGCAGGTTGGAGATTCGGGTACATTGGCGTTTGGCGTAGCAGCTGGTATCACCCACTTATCTATGAACCCCGAGTGGATTCCGCCAACAAGTAATTACGATCCGCTACTTCCCGGGAAAACACGCGACATCAATTTCAACATGAACCTCGGGGTCATGTACCGATACCGCAACCTGCTGATCGGCATCAGTTCCACGAGTGTAACGAAGCCGGAGTTGAAGCTGAAGAATTGGAATTACACCAAAGAAAGACACTATTACCTGACCGGTGCGTATGCCTTTCAACTTGGTTCCCGTTTTGAGCTGAAGCCGCAGGCAATGATGCAAACCGATGCAGTTCAAATCAATTGGGACTTCAACCTCATGGCCACATACAACCGGAGATTCTGGCTTGGCGTTTCCTTTGAAACAGGCGGTACGACAGGTTCGGTCATGGCTGGCTGGGACATCCGCGAAAGATTCAGAATAGGCTATTTATATGAAAAGTCCTGGAATGTTTTGGAAAACATTTCCAAAGGCACGCACGAAGCTGTGCTGGGGATTTTGATCCGGTAATTGTTTTTAAAACTTCTTGAAATGATTACAAGAAACCTGATATACAAATTGTTACTCGTATGTCTGTTCAGCATCATCCAAGCTGTTCAGGCGCAACAGCCGCCGGTTTTCACGATGTTCTGGAACAACTACGGCTATTACAATCCCGCTTACAGTGGACTGACGCACCGTCATTTCGCCATATTAAATTTCAGGACTCAATTGAACACCGTACAAGGGCAAACAAATACTTTTATTGGAGGTTACGATTTGGCTACCATGACCAATCGCAATACCAACAGCGGTATTGGTATTCATTACTTGTATAATCAAACCCCGGATTTCAACATGCGCCGTGCAATTCTCAACTACAATCACGAAATTGAGATCGGAGATTCAGCCTGCCTGCGTTTGGGAGCTGCGATCGGATATACAAAAATCAAACTCGACAGCGAGTTTATTCCTTCCGATGGAACAGAACCGGCTGCCAGAAAACAAACACGATTCAACCTCAATCTCGGAATGATTTATTCTTGGCGCAGGCTGATACTAGGTTTCAGCTGTCTACAGGTGAATCAGACTAATTTCGACAAACTCCATATCAAAGAAACCAGTAATTTCATTTTTATCGGCGCCTATGATTTCGTGTTTTCAGACCAATTCAGCCTCAAACCACAACTCTTGGTAACTACCGATTTCAAACAGGCATTTTACAAGGCTAACCTCATGGCTACTTTCGGAAAAAAATTCTGGCTCGGTGTTTCTTACTCCGAAGACGAAATGGGCAGCATTATGGCTGGCTGGGACATCCGCGAAAGATTCAGAATA
>Ga0247806_10001273_pt1 | contig 12644 bp, 7 predicted proteins | sample UWRJL059202B1_FD_179935 | JGI IMG/M metagenome (GOLD analysis project Ga0247806, IMG submission 179935) | Plant litter microbial communities from Arlington Agricultural Research Station in Wisconsin, United States - UWRJ-L059-202B-1 | ecosystem: Environmental > Terrestrial > Plant litter >... | reverse complement strand
CCCCTACGATAATATTCCCAGGAAGTACAAAGATGCCGAGGCAAAATTCGGCAGGGATACACTCATGGCCTATGGCATCGTACCCTGGCATGTGCAGGTGATGCTGGGCCGCCTTACAGAAGCTTTTAAGGAAAAGAACTTTAGCAAGATCATGAAGAACAGCGCAGAACTCGGGCATTATATTGCCGATGCGCACGTGCCGCTGCACGCCAACAGCAACCACAACGGGCAATTCACCAATCAAAAAGGCATTCACGGTTTTTGGGAAAGTCGCGTGCCGGAATTGCTGGCAGAAAAAGAATTCGATTTCTTTATCGGCAAGGCCAAATACATTGAAGACCCGGGCGACTTCATCTGGAAGCGCGTACTGGAAAGCGCCAAAGCCTCCGATTCTGTTTTGAACATTGAAAGGGAACTCACCACGAAATTCGGCGACGATAAAAAATATGCTTTTGAAGAACGCAACGGCAAACTGATCCGCCAGTATTCTACTGCTTTTACGATCGCCTTCAACAAGCAAATGGACGGGATGATCGAAAGGCGCATGCGCCAGTCCATTTACGCGATCGCCTGCTTCTGGTTCACCGCCTGGGTAAACGCCGGTCAGCCTGATTTAAAAAGCATGGTAAAACAAAAATTCTCCGAAGCCGATACCAAAGAATTCGAACTGCTGAACCAGAAATGGAACAGCGGGGGAAAGATGCTGGGACGGGAGGAAAATTAGTAATTAGAAATGAGAAATTAGAAATGCAATGGAGCGTTTTAGTGGAAGAAACCTGCACATCGGCTAGAATAATTACTATTTACAAAAGTGTGGAGTCTATATAGTATAAAGAATTAGCACATCAGCATATTAGCTAATTAGCAAATTCAATTGAGCAATTTTCAAATTGAGCCATCGTCACATTTCCGTACCTTCGCCCCTTAATTTTTTCCATGAAACATAATTTTAATGCGGGGCCTTCCATACTGCCGAAAGTAGTTTTTGAAGAAGCGGCCCGGGCGGTGATCGACTATAACAATACCGGCTTATCTATATTGGAAATCGGGCACCGCACACCTGTTTTCCAGGCGGTGATGGATGAAGTGCGCGGGCTGGTAAAAGAACTGATGCAGCTGGATGAAGAACACGAGGTTTTGTTCTTGCACGGCGGCGCTTCCACGCAGTTTATGCAGGTGCCAATGAATTTACTGGACGACAAAGAATGCGCGGCCTTTACCGATACCGGCGTGTGGAGCAGCAAGGCCATCAAGGAAGCGAAATTGTATGGTAAGGTAGAAGTGGTGTGCAGCAGCAAAGACGCATCTTATAATTACATACCGAAAGATTTTGCCGTACCCAACGACGCGAAATATTTACACATCACCACCAACAATACCATTTACGGAACGCAGTGGCAGAAGATACACAAAACCAGCAATTCGCTGGTGGCGGATATGAGCAGCGATATCTTCAGCCGCGTGCTCGATTTCAACAGCTTCGATCTGATCTATGCCGGCGCGCAAAAGAACATGGGTCCGGCCGGTGTAAACCTCGTGGTGGTTAAGAAAAGCATTTTGGGAAAAGTGAAAAGAACTATTCCCACCATCATGGATTACCGCAACCACATTAAAGAAGGCAGCATGTTGAATACGCCGCCCGTGTTTGCCATCTATGTTTGCCTCCTTACGCTTCGCTGGCTGAAAGAGAACGGCGGTGTAGCGGCGATGGAAAAGCTCAACACTGCAAAGGCAGAAATGTTGTACAATGAAATAGACCGGAACCCTCATTTTGAAGGCACGGCCCAAAAAGAAGATCGTAGCAAAATGAATGTGTGCTTTATTATGAAAGATAGCACGCTGGAAGAGTCCTTTTTAAATTATACCAGGGGGAAGGATATTGTAGGCATCAAAGGCCACCGGCTCGTAGGCGGCTTCCGGGCATCGCTCTACAACGCCCTGCCCATCAGCAGTGTGGAGGTATTGGTAAAAGCCATGCAGGATTTCGAAGACCTGCACAAAGGATAATTAAGCAGCCGTTAACATAAAATAGCTTTATGTTTACAGCCTTTATTTATTATTTTCAACGATCCGTACACCCTTATATAAATGCAGCACTATGATCAACATTACTCCATTTAAAGCCTTGCGTCCTGAAGCCCAGTTGGCCAAACAGGTTGCCTCCAGGCCTTACGATGTGCTCAACAGCAAAGAGGCCAAGGTAGAAGCACAGGGTAATCCGGCCAGTTTTTTGCACATCACCAAAAGCGAGATCGACCTGCCGGAAGATACCGACATACACGAACAAGCGGTATATGATAAGGCAAAAGAAAATTTAGATGCTTTTGTAAGCCGCAATATTTTGTTCCGCGAAAACAAAGCCTGTTATTATATATACCAGCTCGAGATGAATGGCCGCAGCCAGGCCGGGCTTGTGTGCGGCAGTTCGGTGGATGATTACGAAAATGGTCTCATCAAAAAACATGAGTTTACCCGTCCCGAAAAAGAGCAGGACCGCATCAACCATATTAAAACCACGGGTGCGCAAACAGGCAATGTTTTTTTAGCCTACCGAAACGTGGCCGACCTCGACAGGTTGATCGGTGAATGGAAAGACAGTCATAACCCAGTGTACGATTTTATCGCCGACGATGGCATCCGCCACGCCATCTGGATCGTGAACGACGACGATACCATCAGCAGCATCACGAAAATATTTAAAGAACTGGTGCCTGCCACTTACATCGCCGATGGTCACCACCGCGCTGCTTCCGCTGCCAAAGTGCGGCAAGCGCTCGGCACCGCCGCACCGGCCAACGCAGATTATTTTTTAACGACCCTGTTCCCGGCAGATCAGCTCGCCATTATGGACTATAACCGCGTGGTAAAGGATCTGAACGGGTTGAGTAACGCTGATTTTATACAAGCAGTAGAAGAAAAATTCACCGTAGCAAAAGCGGATAAGGCCGTATCGCCTGCCGCGCTCCATCAATTCGGCATGTACCTCAACAAACAATGGTACAGCCTAAAAGCGAAGCCCGGCACTTACAGTGAAGATCCCATCGGTATACTCGACATCAGCATCCTGTCGGGCAATATCCTCGATCCCATCTTAAACATCAAGGACCAGCGCACCGACAAACGCATTGATTTCGTAGGAGGCATCCGCGGCCTGGGTGAACTGGAAAAAAGGGTGGACAGTGGTGAAATGGCTGTTGCCTTCAGCCTTTACGCCGTAAGCATTCAGCAATTGTTCGACATCGCCGACAGTGGAAATGTAATGCCACCCAAAAGCACCTGGTTTGAACCGAAACTGAGGGATGGGTTGCTCACGCACCTTATTAGCAGTTAGTAGTGGGCAGTTTGCAGTTGGCATGTTTTAAATTTAGATCATTATGATTTTTTACGCTTACTGCCAACCGCCAACTGCCAACTGGATTCCGCCAACTATGCACCGCCAACTGTCCTTCTGTTAAAAAAAATCACTGTAACTTTAAGCAATGAAACCACTCGTTCTATCCCTCGCCTTTTTCTTTACCCTCGCGGCCGTTTCGGCGCAGGATGCAAAACAATTGCAGGAAAACGCGCGGGCGTTCATGAAGCAGAAGGATTTTTCAAACGCCATACTCGTACTCAACCGTGCCCTGTTGTTGCAACCCAATAACATAGAGATTTCCAAAGACCTCGGGCTCAATTATTACTTTGCCCGCGATTATAAAAAAGCACTGGAAGTATACAAGCCTTTACTGGAAAGGGACGAAGCGGACGACCAGTGCTTCCAGGTAGCGGCTGATATTTACAGCGCGCTGGGCGATAGCAAGGAAGCGGAAAAAACGTTGAAGAAGGGCATTAAAAAATTCCCAAAAAGCGGGCCGCTGTACAATGAAATGGGCGAACTGATGTGGGCGCAAAAAAATTACGACGCCATCAAGCAATGGGAAAGAGGCATAGAAGTGGATCCCGGCTTTTCGAGGAACTATTACAATGCGAGCAAACATTACTACCTCAGCACCGACAAAGTATGGAGCATCATTTACGGCGAAATATTTTTGAACATCGAACCGATGGGCGCCCAATCCCCGGAAGTAAAAACGATATTGTTGGAAAGCTATAAAAAATTATTCGCCGACGCCGATCTTGAAAAAGGCAGCAAGGAAAAGAATGGTTTTATGACGGCTTACCTGAAGACGATGAACAAGCAGAGCCAACTGGCGGCGACGGGCCTCAACACGGAATCTTTGATCATGATCCGCACCCGGTTCATCCTCGACTGGAACCAGGATTACAAAAGCAAATACCCGTTCCGCCTGTTCGACTGGCAGCAGCAACTCATCCAGGACGGCCTCTTTGAAGCCTATAACCAATGGATATTTACGGCCGCACAAAACCTGCCGGCTTACCAGGCCTGGACGAATACACATGCCACCGAATACAACGAACTATCGAAGTTCCAGAAGGGGCGTATTTTTAAGATACCTGCGGGGCAGTATTATCATTAAACACACCTCATCCCAACCCTTCTCCCCAAGGGGAGAAGGTAGCTGGCAGCATTTTTCTCCATCCGTGTAATCCGCTGAATCCGTGTAATAAAGATTCGTGTAATTCGTTCCAATTCGTGTATTCTTTTTAAGAATTTGTACTAACTTGTCACAAATCATTTTTATGGAAGAACAACGCGATGAAAAGCTTTGGCAACTCGCCAAACGCCGGGCCGATTTTCAAAACAGCCTGATCGGGGCCGCAAGCACCATCGCCATTTGCTGGGCCATCTGGTATTTTACATCCGGCCGCAAAGGACACAATACTGAAATGCCCTGGCCGGTATGGGTAATGCTCGGGCTGGGCATCGGGTTGCTGTTTAAATTTATGAAGGCTTACAAAACCGACAAGGACACCATTGCCGAAAGGGAATATGAAAAGCTGAAGAACAAAGGACTTTAAGCTATTACTACATAAGAACGAACGATTGCGTATGAATGAACATTCAAGGTTATTTGATTGTATTGACCTGCAGCTGCAAAAATTCCCGAAGGCCGACATGATGGCCGGGAAGGAAAACGGTACCTGGAAAAAATTCAGTACCGCCGAAGTGAAGGAACAGGTTAATAAACTAAGCGCCGGCCTGTTGAAGCTGGGCCTCAGCGGACATAACATGGAGGTAGAGCAGCAGGATAAGGTGGCCATTATTTCGCGCAACCGGCCCGAATGGCTGATGCTGGACCTGGCCTGCCAGCAGATTGGCGTGGCGCTTTGTCCCATTTATCCCACCACGCACATCAACGAACTGGAATTCATCTTCAATGATGCGGGCGTAAAATACATATTCCTCAGCGGGCAGGATATTTTCGAAAAAGTAGATTCCATCCGCGGCAGGATACCAACGCTGATCAATATTTACAGCTTTGACGAACTGGAAAAAGTAGATCACTGTAAAAAAATTACCGATCCCGTAGAACCGGCGGATATTCAAAGGATGGAAGAAATTAAGAAAAGCATCCTCCCCGAACATTGCGCCACCATCATCTACACATCAGGCACCACCGGCACGCCCAAAGGTGTAATGCTGAGCCACCGCAACATTGTAAGCAACGTTTATAATTCAAAACGCACTTTCCCTTTCGACGACGCGCCGGAATCGAGGGTATTGAGCTTTCTCCCGCTCAACCATATTTTCGAGCGCATGGTATCTTATATCTACCTCAACAGCGGCATCTCCGTTTATTATGCCGAAAGCCTGGAAACCATCGGTGATAATTTAAAAGAAGTGCAGCCCGATCTTTTTTGTACCGTTCCGCGTTTGCTGGAAAAAGTTTTTGAAAGGATCATGTCGAAAGGCGCCGAACTCACCGGCATAAAAAGAAAATTATTTTACTGGGCCGTAGGGCTTGCGGAGCAATACGACATTCAAAAAAGCGGCGGCCCCTGGTACAACATGCAACTGGCCCTTGCCAATAAACTCATCTTCAGCAAATGGCGCGAAGCCCTCGGTAATAAAGTAACCACCATCGTAAGCGGTGGCGCGGCCTGCCAGGTAAAACTGATCAGGATATTTACGGCGGCGAAAATAAATATTTACGAAGGGTATGGTCCAACGGAGAACAGCCCCGTGATCAGCGTGAATTGTAAAAAGAAAGGCGGCACCAAATTCGGCACCGTGGGACTGGTGATAGAAGGCCAGGAAGTAAAGCTGCAGCCGGATGGCGAGATCTGCGTAAAAGGCCCGAGCGTAATGATGGGCTATTACAAACGGCCCGATCTTACAGCCGAAAACATCATCGACGGGTGGCTGCATACGGGCGACATCGGTGTATGGGAAGACGGTAAATATTTAAAGATCACCGATCGGAAAAAAGAATTGTTTAAAACCAGCGGCGGTAAATACGTAGCCCCGCAGGTGATAGAGAACCGGGTGAAGGAAAGTCCGTTCGTGGAACAGATCATGGTGGTGGGCGCCAACGAAAAATTTGTGGGCGCATTGATCGTACCCTCGTTTCCTAATTTAAAAGAATGGATGAAGCACAAGGGCCTGCCTTTTACCACCAACGAAGATGTGATCAACCACCCGCAGGTACTGGAATTGTACCGCGAACTGATCGACTCTTTCAATAAATTTTTTAACCATGTAGAACAAGTGAAAAAGTTTGAACTACTGCCTTATGAATGGAGCATCGACAGCGGCGAACTAACGCCCAAGATGAGCCTGAAAAGAAAAGTGGTGATGGAGAAGTATAAGGATGCGGTGCAGAGAATTTACAGGTAATAGGGATTAGGTAGTATTGAATAAGTAATAGGTAATATTTTCTTCGGTAGCAAGGAACTTCTAAACCCTCTAAACTTTCTAAACCCTAAACCTCCTACAAATACCTTTTCAGCAATTCCGGTAACAAATCAAACGCTTTCGATTTATCGATGAGTTGCTCGGCGCCCGCGTCGCTGCAGGCTTTCAGGTAATAGCTGCTCGTCATGTTGCTTACCATGATCACTTTCACCAAAGGATAACTGTTTCTTACTTCTTTCAACAGTTCAATGCCGTTCCTGCCCGGGAGGTGAATGTCTGCCAGCAAAATATGTATCGATGAACCGGGGAATATCAACATCGCTTCTTCATAATTACCGGCTGCCAGTATGTTGCCAACGCCCGGTATGTCCTGTAGCATTTCGAGCAGGCGCTCAATAATAAAGGGCGCATCATCTACGACCAGTATATTTTTGGGCTTAAGCTGCATTGTATAAATACGAATCCCAAAGTTATACAAGCGCCGGGGCTTTACCGTAGTTGAACAAATAGCTGTTCTGTAGTTTATGTACTACTCATACAGTAAAATTTACACATTTCACACTTTTTTCGTTCATTGCAACAGCGAATAAAATCAGATGAGCTTATATTCGATCGCGTATTTCGTAAGGTCGGGATTGGTCTTCAAATTCATCTTACCCATCACGCGTGCCCGGTAGGTGCTGATGGTGGTAACGCTCAGCGATAACATGTCGGCGATTTCCGAAACGGATTTACCACTGGCGAGTAATTTCATCACATCAAATTCACGGTCGGATAACTGTTCGTGCGGCGCTTTGTCCATATCGCTCGAAAGCGTTGCGGCCAGGTTTTCCGCTACGGCGGGTGAAATGTATTTCTTGCCCAGCAATACTTTTTTTACGGCTTTTACCAGTTCGTCGGGTGCCGAATCCTTGCTGAGGTAACCGGAAGCGCCTGCTTTTAAAACACGCAGTGCATAATGCTCTTCGGGATGTATGCTGAGGATGAGTACCGGCAGGTTGGGATAACTGTGTTTGATCTGCAGCAAGGCATCCAGCCCGCTGCGGCCGGGCATCGAAAGATCGCTCACCACTACATCCCAGGGGTTCGACATGATTTTTTTGATCATGTCTTCCGCGTTTGCTACTTCTTCGATAAAGGCGGAGGAAAACTCTTCCAGCAGTATCTGTTTCAGCCCGCGCCTGACCACCGTATGATCATCTGCAATTAATATCCGGATCATTATCAAAGGGTTTATGGGTTAAGAGTGGGGTTTGTCATCCAGGGTAAACTAATTCTCCAGCGGAACAGTGATCAGCACCGTAGTACCGCTGCCTGCCCCGCTGTTGATCTCGTATTTCCCACCCATCAAGTTAGTGCGTTCTTTTATACCGAGCAAGCCCAATGTTTTTTTAGCCGCGGCTCCCTGTACGTCAAAACCATCGCCATCATCTGCCACCATAAGATAAAGCTGCCCGTCCTTTTCGCGCAGCGAACCGGTAATTTTTCCCGCATGCGCATGCCGTGCTACATTGGTTAGCAGCTCCTGGTAAATGCGAAACAGGCCAATGGAGATGGGCGGCGATAATTTCCTGCCATCCACTTCGTTGGTAAATACCACTTTTATGGAAAAACGTTTTTCGAATTCTTCACTTTGCCATTCCATTGCTGCAGCCAGCCCCAGGTCATCAAGAATGCTGGGCCTTAATTCCGTGGCGATCTTCCGCACTGTTTTAATGGTATCATCCACGAGCTCCAGCGTACCTTTTAATTTTGTTTTGATTTCATCATCCGCATCACCCAGCCGCCGGTTCAGCCAAAAGAGGTCCATTTTAAAACCGGTGAGCTGTTGTCCCAGTTCATCGTGTATCTCCCGGGCGATGCTGGTCCTTTCTTCTTCGCGTATATTTTCGATGCTGGCCGCCAGGCGCCTTACATCTTCGTACGACTGGCGCACGAGTTGTTCGGATCGTAGTTTTTCCGTTACATCGATGGCCAAAACCAGTCGCACCGGTTCGCCCTGGTAAAAGGTATCGTGGCTCGATATTTCCACATCGATGAGGCTGCCGTCTTTTTTTATATGTTGTGTGCCGCCATGCGCACGTTGGGTGGTTATGTCGGCGATCTTCATGGATAAAAATTCCTCCCGGCTGTAGCCGTAGTTATTAATGGCCGCTTCGTTCACGTCTAAAAATTCGAAGGTGGCCAGGGAGAACATCCACAGCGGCATCGGGTTGTCTTTAAATACCTGGCGGTATTTTTCTTCCGAGCGTTTTAATTCTTCGGCGGCCATTTTAACCGAAGTGATGTCGATCATAGAGCCGATCATGCGGTACGCCTTGCCTTCTGCATCGCGCATGATGAAACCGCGGTCGTAAATGTTTACGTAACTGCCATTCGCTTTTTTAAACCGGTATTCCTGCGACCATATATCCTGTGTGCCATGGATCGATTCGAATATATGGTTCACCACCTGGTCTTTTTCCGCCGGGTGGATGCGGTCCATCCAGTAGTCCAGTTTTATCTTTTCCGTTTCTTTGGGATAGCCCAGCATGCGGTAAAAATTATCGTTCCACCACAGGCCGAAATCCTGCAGGTCCAGGTCCCACACGATGTCGCTCGTTGCCAGGGTTACCAGGTTGAAGAGTTCGTTCGCTTTCTGTATTTCCGCTTCTGCCTTTTTGCGTTCGGTAATGTCTACCATGATGCCCCTTAACTGCACCGGCCGGCCTTCTTCGGCGATCACGGTCACGATGTCCTGCAGCCATATTACCCGGCCGTCCTTTGCAATCATGCGGTACTCAAACTGGTGGGGTTTCAGGGCTTCGGTGGAAGTGCGGCAGTAGTTCACCACCCAGTCCCGGTCTGCCGGGTGTATGTGTTCCGCCCAAAAAGCAGGGTCGCTTGTCCAGTCTTTTGCCGGGTAACCAAACAGTTTTTCCACCTGCCGGCTGATGAAATTAAAGCGGAAGGTTTTTGCATCGGCTTCCCATACGATCCCGTCGATGGTATTCACCAGCGAAGCATAATTTTCCTGCGAACGCATCAACGCTTTTTCCACGAGCCTGCGTTGTGTAACGTCCCTTGCAATGGCCTGGTAGCGGCCGTCGGTGAGCATCTTGGCGCTGATCTCCACGCTGATCTCCGTTCCATCTTTGCGCAACAATTTCCGGTCGTCGATGAAAACGGTTTCGTCGCCGGTGATGTAGGTTAGGGGTATGGGTTCCCGGATGAGTTCTTCTTTCGTCATCAGGTCGTTGTATTGCATACCCATCAGTTCTTCGCGGCTGTAGCCCAGCATTTTGCAGGCCGCTTCATTCACTTCCAGCAGGCCCATATTTTTGTTCACGATGAAAATGCCGTCGGATGCCTGTTCAATAATGGTACGGAAATTCTCTTCGCTTTTTCGGATCGAATTTTCGAAGTGCTTACGTTCGGTGATGTCGGTAACGGAGCCGAATACACGCAGCGGGTTCTGCTGTTCGTCATACACCACGAAGCCCCGGTCCAGCACAATGATCTCGTTGATGCCGTCGGGCGACATCCGGTATTCGATGGACCAGTCGGGCAGGTGGTTGTCCAGCACCTGGTCGAGGTTCGCCATCACCATTTCCTTATCCTCTTCGTGCACTTTCGATATCCAGGCATTTTCCGTGGCGCCTGCTACGGGGTCCATGCCGCAGATCTTGTACAACGCATCGCTCCACCACGAAGACCGGCCGGGCATTTCCATTTCCCAAAGGCCATCGTTCGTTGCCTTTACGATCTCGCGGTACCGTTCGCTTGCATGCAGCAGTTTTTCCGCTACCCGCCTCCGCCCGGTGATGTCGCGGAGGATCCCCATGAACCTGCCGTCGCGCAGCATTTTGCCATTTGTTTCCACGTATATTTCCGAGCCGTCACTGCGCCTTAGTTTTCTTTCGCTGGTAAAGGACCTGCCGGAACGTAATTCAACGTACCGCGCAGGCAATGCTTCTTTGTCTGCTTTGTCAGATAATATATCCGAACCTTTCATCTGCAGGAGTTCTTCGCGGCTGTAACCCAGCAGCCTGCATGCGCTGTCGTTCACTTCAATGTATTTGCCTTCCTGGTCGGAAATAAAGATGCCGTCCGATGCCTGCTCTACCAGGGTACGGAATTTTTCTTCGCTCAGGCGGATGGCTTCCGCTGCTTTATAACGTTCCGTGATGTCCCTCACAAAACCAATGATGGTATGCGTACTCGCCATTTTTGCGTTGATCTCCACGTCCATCACCTGGCCGTCTTTACACTTTAACTTTCTTTCGTACAACAGGGTTTTTCCCGCGATGAGGTCCTGCAATCGTTGCGGCTGAAACTGGTCGCCTTCCGGTATGAATTCAGATATGTGGCGGCCCAACATCTCCTGCTGCTCGTAACCCGCAATGCGGCACATGCTGTTGTTCACTTCCTGAATGGTGCCCTGCAGGTCGATGAGGAGGATGCCGTCCGATGCCTGTTCCACCAGGGTCCTGTATTTTTCTTCGCTGTCGCGGATGATGCTTTCTATTCTTTTCCGTTCGGTGATGTCGCGCACGAAGGCCAGGATGGTATCGTTCTTCAGCTTGATGGCGTTGAATTCCACTTCTATGATGCTGCCTGATTTTACGCGGAACTGCCGGGTAAAGAGCGCGGGCTTCCCGGATAAAAGTTGCGCATATACTTTTTGGTTGATGACGATGTTCTCCACCAGCAGGTCGTTGAGCGAAAGGTTGGCGAGTTCTTCCTTCGCATAACCGGTCAAACGTTGCGCGCTGGAATTGAATTCGTGTATGCGGCCGTCGAATGAATAAACGAATACACCTTCGGAAGCCTGCTCGATCATGGAGCGGTATTTTTCTTCGCTTTCGCTTAACTCCCTTGTTTTTATTTTCACCTGCTCTTCCAGTCCTTCGCTGAAACGGTGCAATTGTTCTTCCAGCAATTTCTTTTCGGTGATGTCGCGGTGCACCACCACGCAACCCGATATTTCCTTACGGGTATTGCGCATCACCGAGTAGGAGGCCTGCACCGTAATGGGGCTGCCGTTTTTTTTACGGTATTGTATTTCCTCCATAAAATAACCGGTGGAGATGAGTACGCTGATGATCTTGTCGCGTTCGGCAACGCCCTTTGTTGTTTGCAGTTGCTGAAGGAAATTTTCGCCCAGCACTTCCGCTTCTTTATAACCATACATGGCTTCGGCACCGTGGTTCCAGCTCTGGATGATGAAGTTGAGGTCGGTGGAAATGATCGCGTCGCCGCTTTGCGCCACCAGCCCGGCGAGGTAACCGATCTGCATTTCTGCGTTCTTGCGTTCGGTGATGTCGCGGTTCAGTACCACCGTGCCGGTTACGTTGCCCGCATCGTCTAACAGGGCAGAAGCGCTGACAAGGATATCCAGTTTTTTGCCCGATTTGCTTTGTTGTATCACTTCGGTGGTTATGAATCCCTGCGCTTTGAATTCATTCGTGAGTTCCTGTAAGGAGGTTTTAATGTGCGCGGTATGCAGGAGCATTTCTACATTTTTGCCGATGGCTTCTTCGGCTGTCCACCCGTAAATATGCTCGGCGCCGTGGTTCCAGCTTTTGATGTTGAAGAAGGTATCGGTGGAGAAAATGGCGTCGGAAACATTTTGTACCAGGGAGGCATTATAGCGCAACAGTTTTTCGGCGGTATTCCTTCGTTTTATGTTGCGGTCGATCACGAAAAAGCAGGTGAGCAGGATACCGAAAAAAGCAATCGCCATGATGAAGAATTCGGTGGCGGTTGCCCGGGCGGTTACAGCGCGGTTGATATTGGAAGCGCGCAGTAATAAGCGGTCTTTTTCTTCAATAGACAGCACGAGGGTTTTAATGCTGTCCATGAGGCGGAATCCTTTCTGCGTTTGGATCAGCGCTGCCGCGGTGTC
>Ga0247806_10001272_pt1 | contig 12645 bp, 11 predicted proteins | sample UWRJL059202B1_FD_179935 | JGI IMG/M metagenome (GOLD analysis project Ga0247806, IMG submission 179935) | Plant litter microbial communities from Arlington Agricultural Research Station in Wisconsin, United States - UWRJ-L059-202B-1 | ecosystem: Environmental > Terrestrial > Plant litter >... | reverse complement strand
CCGATTCGTATAAAGATTTAACTTTGAGATATAAAAATAATTTTTTGCCATTACAACTTGACATTACCGATAGAAAAGCAGTATTTGAAGCAGTTAATACGGCAAAAGAGCATTTTGGCCAATTAGATGTAGTCATCAACAACGCTGGTTATGGTGTTTTTGGTGCGGTGGAAGAAGTTAGTGAACAAGCCGCAAAAGACGTTTTTGACGCCAATGTTTTCGGCACATTATGGGTAACTCAAGCAGCACTTCCAATACTCAGGGAACAAAAAAGCGGACATATTATCCAACTATCAAGTGTTCTTGGTATATGGACGTTGCCAACATTAGGGATTTATAATGCTACCAAATTTGCTGTAGAAGGCTTAAGTGAAGCATTAGCGAGTGAGGTTGCAGAATTTGGAATTAACGTTACTCTCGTGGAACCAAATGGATATGCCACAGATTTTGGAGGAGCATCTGCTGTACAAAGCGAAGCTATAGCAGCCTATGACAACCTGAAATCAGGGTTAGGCGACGCAGAAGGATTAACGGCCGAAGATTATGGTAAACCGGAAGCCACCGTACCTGCAATCCTTAAACTCATAGATAGCAAGAACCCTCCATTGCGATTATTCCTTGGAAAGGTTGGACTTAGAAAAACTGAGCGTATTTATAGCGAGAAACTCCAGACCTGGAAAGAATGGAATGATGTATCTGTTGAAGCGCACGGCTAATAAGCAATGCTGAAAATATTCCACCGGTAGTTTCTATAAATACCGGTGGATTTTTTTATTTAAATTCAAAACAATTGATATAAGGTGTATTAGAACAATCAATTTAACGATTATAGCTTCACTATTATAGCCAAGCGTAACAAAATTATCTTCATACAATAACTTTGCTCAGCAAATTACAGTAAAAGATAAAACTACTTTTAAAAGTACCAATTGCCTTCATAGTATCATCAGCTGATACTAACCTTTTAGCACAAGAAAAACTTCATAAAGGAGCTAAATAGTGATAACACAATATATAGTTCCTTTTGGAATTTAAACGCGAGTACTGAAAAAGCTATTATACATACTTTGTTAGTCCAACGTAATTTTGTGCTACAACAACCCACATATGAACTATTCTCTTCACTTAGCACAACTTACATTTGCTAAAACAAAGATGGTTAATACATATAATTGTAGATACTTTTTATATAACATTATCTAAGCATCAAAGAATTAAAGAACTGTCTTAAAAATAATAGTAATAAAAAAAATACAATGGAAATCAAAACAACCATTATAGATGATCTATCAATCAACTATGCACAGAGTATAAAAAATAGTGCCGAAACACTTTTACTACTGAGTCCCCTACCTGAAAACTTACTGGCTTTTGTGCCAATTTGGGAAGGTCTTGTCTCAAAGTATAATATTGTAGCCGTTGATCTGCCGAATTTTGGTAAGTCGCAGAGCCGGCCATCTTTACTATCCCCAAAAGCTATGTCTGCTTTTATTTTTAAGATTATGGACCATTTCAATATAGATGCTACTCACATTGTAGGCCCAGACATTGGAACCACAGTAGGATTATTTGCTGCTGAGGCACATCCTGAAAGGGTAAGAAGCGTTATCGGCGGAAGTGCAGCCTGCGTTTTCCCTATACAATCTGCAGGTATTCTTACAGATATGATAATGGATCCTACCCTTGACGGGCTTAAAAAGTACGCATCGGCAGATATTATAAGCGGCGCGCTTGATAATATTTCAGTATTTCAGCTTCCAAAAGAACGCAAGCAGGATTATATTGACAGTTACGCTGATGGAAGGTTTTGGGATACTATGCTTTTCTTAAAAGCACTGCCCAAAGAACTTCCGTCAATGGATTATACAAAATTAGATACACCTGTCCTGATCTTATGGGGTAAAAATGATCCCTTGGCAATCGTAGAGAATGGAATAATACTGAACCAGCAATTACCCAAAAGCAAACTATACATATTGGAAACAGGCCATTATGTCTGGGAGGATGAGCACGAAAATTATCTAAAACACCTGATTAAATGGATAGATGGAGAATATTTAGATGTATGATAAGTCTAATGCAGTACGATTGTAGATTGCGAATGATAACTCCGTTCCTATTTATGGTCTGCTAAGAGTTACACATAACCACGGCGATCTACGATATGCATCGCCTACTACATAACAACGATATAAAATAATCTTTAAGAATAAAAAATATGAATATTTCAACTCAGGAATTAGTAAACAAAGTTATAACAGCTCATGGCGGAGCTAATGCCGCTCCATTTAAAACTGTAAAACTACATACAAATATTGGTGGTGTAATCTGGTCTGTAAAAGGACATCCCGGCGCCCTAGAAGATGTAGAATTTACCGGATCTTTAACTGAGCAAAAAGCTTCTTGGAAAAATCTTTTCCAACCAGGTTATACATCAACCTTCGAACCGGGAAAAGTAGCTTTATTTGATGACAATGGCATATTAGTTGAAGAACTGGAAAATCCAAGGGAATCTTTTATAGGACATGGTGTTGAAACGCCATGGACCAAAGCTCAACTTGTATATTTTTCAAGCTATGCTACCTGGAACTACGCTACTACACCTTTTAATTTTCTTGTCCCAGGTGTAGAGATTACACAGCTTGAAGACTGGGTTGAAAAAGGGGAAACCTTTCAAAGGCTCGAAGTGATTTATCCTGACGGATTTGCCACGCATAGCAAAAGACAGGTATTTTACTTTGGCGCAGACGGACTTCTAAAACGCCACGATTATTGGCCGGTAGTGCTTGGCGGATCGTCAGCAACACAAATTATCGAAGGCTACAAAAATTTTCAAGGAATTAACACTGGTACAAAAAGGAATATTTATATCCTAAATGACGCAGATAACAGTTACGGGACAGATCCGATACTGGTATCAATTGACATCCTGGATGTACTTTTTGAATAATATTATATTCTTAGTCAATATAGCGTAAGTCCATTTTGCTGACGCTATATGTGATGAATCCATGAATTTCCCACTGCTAATATTGAACTGTTTACCGACGGAGGAATGACACAGATTTAAATATCCCGGTTTGTATAATATTTGCAAAATCTCCTTCACAGGGGATTTTGTTATTTTAGCTTTTTGCAGCGACAACTGTTAGCATAATTAAATTTGTTCAACTAATTGATGAAAGCGATGGAAAAAGAAATATTAACCCGTGAAGAATTCTATGCGCTGGTTTGGCAAATACCTGTAAGTCATTTGTTAAAAAAATATAACCTGAAACAGCAAGAATTTCAATCTCTATGCAAAAAATTTGATATTCCAGTACCTGGAATAGGATACTGGACAAAGATTATAAATTAAAAACTTGTCCAGCGCAGAGCCCTGCCAACCTCTCCCATTGCGGAAGAAATAGAACTGAAATTAAGATCCGCGCAAGAAAGTACATCTAAGTCTTCGAATGACTCGGCGGTTCTTGTAGTTCCCGGGAATGCATCGTCTCCCTGCTGAATTAAATACTGATTTTTTAATACCTTTCTTATCGTAAAGAACGGTTTGATAGACCCAAATTTTTCATCACTTATTGGTGTTATTTCTTCAATATGCTTTCTTAGCTTTTGCATAAATCATTTTTACCTTACCAAAGATAGACGATTATTAAAAAACGTGATTTAATAGCAAAATATAAACAATTTATAGCTTTACTATAACGACAGAATCTAACTTAATTTAAAAATAATGAGCCCGGTAAAATACCGAGCTCATTAATATCAAAAACTTAATCATAAATTTGTCTAAACTTTTGGTTGCACTCTAAGCATGGCAAGCCTCTTTGCTATTTTTCAAATTCCCCGATTCATGTATAAATTCTTTAGTAATAAATAGATTACTCCCTCGTAGCCGAAATATGTGAAGGTAATTCTGCTGCTGCTGCATCGTCTGCCAACCAAATCAACTCTCCAGCAATCGGTTTTAAAAGTTGCGATGGATATTTTTCTGGATTGTATACTCCCGAAATTACCTGGCCTAACGCATGTGCTTTGTTAGCACCAAAAACCAAGATTACATTTTGCCTGGCTTTGTTGAGCAATGGTGCGGTTAAAGTGATGCGGTACATTTGCTGGGGTTTTAAATAATAGGCGGCAACCCATTTTTTTTCCTCTTTCAATACTTCTGTTCCCGGAAATAATGAAGCCGTATGGCCATCATCGCCCATTCCTGAAAGAATCAGGTCAAATTCTCCGGATTCGCCCAGATATTTGCGCAACAATTCTTCGTACTGTTCAGCATACTTCTCAGGCTCGGTTCCGGCTACCCACATCGGGAAAATATTCTCTTTAGGAATGTTCACTTTATCAAGTAATAATCTATTGGCCATCCCGGCATTGCTCTTTTCATCCTCAATAGGAACCCAACGCTCATCTCCCCAAAACACGAAGGTTTTTTGCCAGTCTATGGTATATTGTGAGCCGGACAACAATTCATATAATTTGGCCGGAGATGAACCGCCCGTCATTGCCACTGTAAAGGCCCCTTTCCTGTCAATAGCCTCTTTGGCAGCAGCCGAAAAAATCTCAGCCGCTGCCTTACTTAATTTCGCGGCATCTTTAAATATCCTGATCATCTTATTTATGTGTTTTTTGTGCATTAAGCGCCCAAACATGTCCCTGCCTTGCTATTAGCGCCTCGGCACTTTCGGGTCCCCATGTTCCGGCAGGATAATTAGGAAAGTCAAGCGAATCGCGTGTTTCCCAAGCCTCAAGTATTGGCGTAATCACATCCCAGGCTTCAACTACCTGATCCGATCGCATAAACAAAGTAGTATCGCCTTGCATAGCATCCTGAAGCAATGTTTCGTAGGCTTCCGGTGTCTGCGTAGAACAATTATCATAATCAAATATCATTTCTGCAGGATTCAGGTTCATTTCTAAACCTTGCTTTTTAGACATGAAGCGCAACCTGATATCCATAGAAGGTTGAATATTGATTGTTAACCGGTTTGCCATAAGGCTGTCTTCCTGAGTTTTTGAGAATGTAGAGTGTGGCACAGGACGGAACTGAATGGTTATCGACGATATTTTTTCCTGCATCCTTTTTCCGGTGCGCAAATAAAAAGGGACATCCTGCCAACGCCAATTGTCGAGATAAAATTTGATTGCTGCGAAAGTTTCGGTATTTGAATTAGCATTTACCTGCGGCTCGTCGCGATATCCAGCAACTTTTTTTCCCTGCATCCAACCTTCGTTGTATTGGCCACGAACAGCATAACGGTGCACTTCTTCGGGGCGTATCCGACGAATAGCACGCAGCACATCAACTTTTCTATTTCTAATCTCTTCAGCATCAAAAGAAACTGGTGGCTCCATAGCAACCATACACAATATTTGCAACAAGTGATTTTGTATCATATCGCGCAATGCCCCGGCACCTTCATAATAACCACCGCGATCTTCTACACCAACTTCTTCTGCAACGGTAATTTGCACATAGTCTATGTAATTTCTATTCCAAAGCGGCTCAAAGAGGGTATTAGCAAAACGGAAAGCCAGGATATTCTGCACCGTTTCTTTTCCAAGATAGTGGTCTATACGGTAAATTTGCTGTTCATCAAAAGTTTCAACAAGCATTTTATTGAGTTCAATTGCCGTTTCCTTATTGTGCCCAAATGGTTTTTCAATAATAATCCGGTCTGTAGTAGGATGGTCGGCAAGTTTTGATTCCTTGATGTTGAGCATCGCTGCTTCAATAAACTGTGGCGAAACAGAAAGATAAAACAACCGATCGGCACGCACAGCCCATTGCTTATCAATAGCATCCATTTTAACAGCGAGTGCTTTATAAGATTCCAAATCATTAATATCCGAAACTACATAACTTACCGATTTCCTGAAGATTTCCCACTTTTCAGGATCTGGTTTTCCAGTACGCGAAAATTCTGTAAGCCCTTTAAAAAGATGTTCTGTATAATCGTCATCGTTCAATTTTGTGCGTCCAAGACCTATTAAGGAGAATTTTTGCGGCATCCATCCATCCAGGAACAAATTATAAAATGCCGGCACCAGCTTGCGGTTTGCAAGATCTCCGGTACCTCCAAAAATAACGATAATTGTTGGGTTGATATGTTTAACTGAAGGCATTGTGTGTTGTGTTTGTTGTTTAGTTTTTATAGTTATTGCCAAATGGTATGGAACGACCCTTCTTTATCGGTGCGTTCGTATTGGTGTGCTCCGAAGAAATCGCGTTGTGCCTGAATTAAATTTGTTGGTAAAACGGCACTTCTGTACCCGTCAAAATAACTCAATGAAGACAATAGCACCGGAACAGGAATGCCTTTATCAATGGCTAATTTTGCTATTGTACGCGCATTGTTTTGACGGTTAAGAACTTTTTTTGCAATATTGGCATCCAATAAAATATTCGGCAATTTTGAGTCTGCGGCATACGCAGTGCGGAAACTCTCTAAACATGCAGCGCGGATAATACATCCGCCTCTCCATATTTTTGTAACTTCTTTTAAATCAATTTCGTACTGATATTCTTTAGAAGCAATGCTTAATTGCGCCAAACCCTGTGCATAGATGTTTATCATTGCAAAGTAATAAGCTTCTTTAAGTGATGTGCTAATGCTTGAAATATCAGTTTTTTCATTAGATGAAACGCCCTCTAAAACCTTTGACGCTAATAAACGTTCTTGTTTATGAGAAGAAAGATTTCGCATTGTAACAGCCGAATCTATGGACGGAACCGGTGCCTGCAAATCCATTGCGTTTTGCGAAGTCCACTTTCCGGTACCTTTAGAACGCGCCCAATCGGAAATTACATTTACCAACAAGTCTCCGGTTTCTTCGTCTTTAAACTTTAAAATATCAGCAGTAATTTCAATCAGAAAAGATTGCAATTCGCCTTCGTTCCATTCTGCGAATAATTTTTGAATATCGGCATCGGCAACTCCTAATCCGCGTTTAAGCAAATCATAGGTTTCCGAAATGAGCTGCATAATTGCATACTCAATTCCGTTGTGCACCATTTTAACATAATTTCCGGCAGAACTGTTGCCTAAATAAGCAACACAAGGTTCGCCGTTTACTTTGGCCGCAATTGCTTCAAAAATAGGGCGTAATCTTTCATATGCCTGTTTATCGCCACCCGGCATCATACTCGGGCCAAAACGCGCGCCACTTTCGCCGCCCGAAATTCCCATTCCAAAAAAATGTATTCCTTTTTCTCTAAGTTCAGCAAACCTGCGGTTAGTATCGGGAAAATAAGAATTACCGCCATCTACAACAATATCACCTTTTTCTAAAAATGGTAATAAACTTTCTATGGCATAATCTACAGGCTTTCCTGCCGGAACCAAAAGCATAATCGCCCTTGGTGTTTTTAAGGATTTGGCAAAATCCTCAGCAGAAACAGTTCCGAAAACCGATTGCCCGGGTTGTGCAGCCGCTTCAAAAGCAGCAGCTTTTTCCGGGCTCAGGTCGAGTCCGGCTGCAGCGAAACCATGGTCGGCTATATTGAGCAGGATATTGCTGCCCATTACGCCAAGTCCTACAGTTCCAAAATCGTATTGATTCATGTAATGTGATTTAATTATTACTGTTGTGTTTGTTTTCTAATGCTATTACTTTGTCGAGGCGTCTTTGAAAACGCTCTCCTCCGTCATATTTTGTATGGATAAATGTTTGAATGAGTTCCCATATCAGGGCCGGGCCTAAAACACGTCCGCCAAGGCAAATCAAATTCATATCGTCGTGTTCAACACCTTGGTGTGCCGAATAATTCTCGGTAATCAAAGCTGCACGAACGCCTTTAATCTTGTTGGCTGCTACAGAAACACCAACGCCGCTTCCGCAAATGGCGATTCCTTTTTGAACTTCAGCTTTGGCAATAGCTTCGGCTAACGGAATTATAATATCGGGATAATCATCATTACTATTATAAGTAAAAGCGCCATAATCTTTAACATCAAACCCAGCTTCGGATAGTTGTTTAAGAATAGATTCTTTTTGTTCAAATCCGGCGTGGTCAGCGGCAATTCCTATCTTCATTGCTTATTTGTTAAGTAGCGCTTTTGCTCGTTTGTAAACATTTTCTATCATAAAGCCGAAATGCTTCAGTACTTCTTCTCCGGGGCCAGATTCGCCAAAGCTATCAATTCCAATAACATCGCCTTCTGCCGTAACATATTTGTACCAGGCTTGCGTTATTCCGGCTTCCACAGCAAGACGCTTATGATTTGAAGGAGGCAAAACACTGTCTATGTAAGCTTTTGATTGTTGTTCGAAAAGTTCAAAAGAGGGTAAGCTTACTACGCGTGTTGCAATACCTTCTTTTTCTAATTTTTCCTGTGCCCCAAGAATGAGTTGTACTTCAGATCCCGTTGCTATTAATATCAGTTCTGGTGTTTTATCAGAGTCGCTCAAAATATAACCGCCTTTAGCAACATTGGTTGCCGGGGCAAATTTTTGCTGATCTATTGTAGGCAATTTTTGTCGGGTCAAAATCAATGCGACCGGGCCTTTTTCACGCTGAATGGCAATGCGCCATGCTTCGGCAGTTTCATTAGCATCGGCAGGCCTAATTACCGTAAGGTTTGGTATAGCACGTAAAGCGGTAACATGCTCAACCGGCTGGTGTGTAGGGCCATCTTCGCCCAAAGCTACACTGTCGTGTGTAAAAATATAGGTAACAGGTGCCTGGGTTAATGCAGCGAGTCTAATCGCACCGCGCATATAATCAGAGAACGTAAGAAATGTTCCGCCATATGTACGTACACCGCCATGTGCAGCAATTCCGTTCATAATTGCGCCCATTGCATGTTCGCGCACGCCAAACCAAATATTGGTATTGTTGTAATGCCCCGGTTGAAAACTATCGTCGCCTTTTCCGGGGGTACTGTTAGAACTCGCTAAGTCGGCAGATCCGCCAATGAGCCAGGGGATATTTTTCTTAAGAGCATCCAGTAACTTGCCTGAAGCTTCTCTGGTAGCTAATGGTTCGTCTACTTTGAATACCGGAATATCGGCGTCCCAATTTTTGGGAAGTTTACCTTCAAAACTGGTTATAAATGCTTCCGCTTGTTCTGGATTTGCTTTTGCATAAGCGTCAAATTTCGATTGCCATACCGTTTGCTCTTCTTTTCCTTTAGCAATGTGCGTATCAAATAACGCTTTTGCCGCTGCCGGAATGTAAAATGTTTTATCAGGATCCCAGCCCAAATGTTCTTTGGTTTTTTTGAGATTTTCTTCGCCAAGCGGGCTACCATGAACTTTATTGGTACCTTGTAACGGACTACCAAAACCGATAATTGTCTTGACCGAAATTAGCGTGGGTTTTTCCGTTTGCTTTTGTGCAGCAAATATTGCCTGTTCTATTTCGTCGAGATTGTTACCGTCATTTACTGTAATCGTGTGCCATCCGTATGCTTCAAATCGTGCGGGAACATTTTCTGTAAATGCCAGACTTGTTGGGCCGTCAAGCGAAATAAGGTTGTCGTCGTATAAATAAATAAGTTTGCCGAGTTTGAGATGTCCTGCCAATGATGCCGCTTCTGAAGCAATGCCTTCCATCAAATCGCCATCGCTCACAATTACATAGGTATAATGGTTAATAACTTCAGAATTGTACTTTTCGGCTAAAAATCTTTCGGCAATTGCCTCGCCCACGCCATTGGCAAAACCTTGGCCCAGTGGCCCTGTGGTCACTTCAATTCCGGGAATTAATGTCGATTCGGGGTGTCCGGGTGTTTTAGAACCCAGTTGCCTGAAATTTTTAAGTTCTGACATCGGAAGATCATAACCGTAAACATGCAGCAAGCTATATAGCAATGCCGATCCGTGTCCGGCAGACAAAATAAAGCGGTCGCGATTGGGCCATAACGGCTGATTTGAATTGAATTTTAGAAACCTGCTAAAAAGCACGTAAGCCATAGGCGCTGCGCCTAACGGCAATCCGGGATGTCCTGAATTGGCTTTTTGAACCATATCTACCGATAAAAATCGGAGTGTATTAACGGCTAATTCGTCGTCATTAGAAAACTTTGATTGTGCCATAGTATTTATTTTAATCCCAAAGTTAATATATAGACTGCTGATAGCAATAAAGTATTTGATAAAAATGAGTTTGGATTTTGTATTCTTTAAGCGCAGATAATATCATTTTTTGACGCATTTTAAATCATTAAAAATTTGATGGGACTTAGAATGGCAGGAGATCTTTTAATAATTATGGAAGGCACTATTAGGTATTAAAAGCCAGCTGGGTGCAAGCACAATTATTATCATAACAATTACTGACAGAAAATTTTAATTTGTGTAAATCCGGAAGTATTCAATAGTTGAAATTTTATATCAATAAGATTTGAAATTTCAAAATTTTCTTACCCATTTGCTAAAAGCTCTGCTACTTCAATTTCTCTATTTAAAAGATTCTCAAGCGGGTTCATAGTAATCTCATTCAAAACGTTTTCTAAAATTTTATCTCTCAATTTATTACTTACATATTTGCCGGTATCAGGTAGTAAATTTAAAGCATTTATTATTTCCTTTTCAGATGAATCCTTGCTCCTGAATAGAGATACCCATAGTCTTGGCTTCTTACCTTTTATGGCTCATGCCCTATTGATTTGAGGTGATCAATCAATATGTTTTGCCTTACTTACATTGAATTTTTAAATAACTACTTTCTTTTTCTTTGTACAATAAAAAACAGGCTTGTAAACACAGCCTATTATATAGATGCATTTGCCAGCAATTTAAATCATCCATGAAATGGTTCGAAAATAATCCAGACAGGGTTACTTGATGGGACAAAGAAGATAAATTCTTCTTTGTCCCTTTCTTAATTATGTAAAGCAAAAAATGCAATCAGAAATTTTAAATGGCTGATAATATCATATTGCAATTCATAAAAAATTGATTACTTTGCTTATAACTAATCAATTTTACAATGAAAAACTACAGCATTTACTCCGCTATTGCACTATTCGTTATTGCTGCATCATGCCGAAATAACGATACGCCTGCTAAAGTACCGCTTAGCAAAGATATAAAAACAACACAGCATTACAATCAGATTAAAGAAATGACATGGCTGGAAGGCACATGGCAAAACCAAACTAACGATGGTTTGTTTACAGAACAATGGACAAAAGTAAACGACTCTGTTTTTACTGCTGTTAGCGCGCTTACAAAAGACAAAGACACCTTGTTTTATGAAACTGTTGTTCTCGACCAAAAAGGTGACTCGCTGCACTATATTGTTACTACACCTAAACAAAATGATGCAAAACCGGTTTCGTTTACACTAAAAAGCTTTACAGCCAATAGCTATATTTTCGAAAACAATAAACACGATTTTCCGCAGCGTATAACGTACACTAAAGTAACTAACGACTCATTGATGTCCGAAATATCAGGCAATCAGAATGGTAAGCCTGCGGTAGAACAATTCCCTATGAAAAGGAAACAATAACGGTTTTTACTTCTTATTTTAGCGGTACAAAACCACCCCATGGATATTATAGAAACCACTGTTTTTAAAAAAGAAGATTTTAACCGCAACCCACTGGCGTATGGCGAATATGATAATTGCAACTTTATAGAATGTAATTTTACCGATGCCAACCTTACCGGTTTTATTTTTAATGAATGCCGTTTTGAAGACTGTAACCTGGGCATGGCTAAGGCTAAAGGCACCGCTTTTAAAGATGTAACTTTTGTAAATTGCAAGCTGCTGGGCTTTAACTTTAGTATTTGCGATCCTTTTCTTCTTACCTTAAAATTTGAGGGTTGTAACATGCAGCTTGCTTCGTTTTACCGGTTAAAAATTAAGGGCACAAAATTTATAAAATGCGGCCTGCAGGAAGCTGATTTTAATGAAACTGACCTTTCCGGAGCTACGTTTAGCGACTGCGACCTTAACAAAGCGATTTTTCAGCAGGCCATATTAGAAAAAGCAGATTTCAGGACGGCTTATAATTATTCGTTCGACCCAGAATTAAACCGCATTAAAAAGGCCCGTTTTAGCCGCGAGGGTGTTGCCGGGCTATTAATGAAATACAATATTAGCATAGAATAATCAATAATTCTAAACACTTACCTGTTTATTAGCATAGAATAAACATTACATTCACAGATTATTCTTACCTTCATACTACAAAACAACCAATCGTAATATGAAAAGAATACTTTTATGCACTGCTTTGTTTATTAGCATTATAAGCTGTAAAAAAGAAAAGACCACAGAAAATACCACTACAGAGATTGTAAAAGACAGTACCTCTGCAACAACCCCTACAGCCGATACGGTGCCTGCTAATGGTACTTTTGACATTAGTACCATTCCCGTTTCTGATAAAGACCTGGGTAAATTTCCTTACCTCAACGCACCCGACACCTATAAGTATGGCTACGGCGATGATGGTATTAAAGCAAGCGAAATATCAGAATTTGATAAAGAATATTTTGCCGTAAATGGTAAGCTTATTGCCCAGAAAGGTAAAACTTGTAAAGTGCGTATTGAGAAAAAACAGGCAACCGGACCTTTTAATAGTTTGGTAGTCGAGAAAAGTTACGAGAAAGCAATCCTTGCGCTTGGTGGTATTCAGGTTAATAATGTGCCGGTACCAAAGTCGGAAATTGACCGCATAG
>Ga0247806_10001270_pt1 | contig 12675 bp, 11 predicted proteins | sample UWRJL059202B1_FD_179935 | JGI IMG/M metagenome (GOLD analysis project Ga0247806, IMG submission 179935) | Plant litter microbial communities from Arlington Agricultural Research Station in Wisconsin, United States - UWRJ-L059-202B-1 | ecosystem: Environmental > Terrestrial > Plant litter >... | reverse complement strand
TCCTTTATCTTTTTTTAGAGTGTTCATAGGAACTTTTTCCACCTTTCGAATGAACTTATTTATGCATAACATGCTTGTGTTTAATAGTAGCCGACGAATACATATTTGTCTAGGCAATTATTAGACGTTGATGCCGTTGACCAGGCCGTAGATAGGCAGCAGAATTGCTCCCACCATACCACCAGCAACGATCGCCAGAACAACCATCAGAATTGGCTCGATTGCGGTCGAGATAGTCCTAATTTGCTCGTCCAGCTCCTCCTCGTATACCTGCGCCACCTTACCGAGCATTTCGTCGATCCGTCCCGACTGCTCGCCGATTTTAATCATCTGGGGCACAAGTAACATAAAGACAGTTTCAGGCTCCAGCGCAGTAGATAACGCCTTACCGCCCTTGACCTTATCGGCGGCACGAATGATGCTTTTTTCAACGACGGTATTATTAACGGCCGTTCCGGTAATTCGCAGCATATCCAGCATACTCACACCCGTTCCTAGCAAGGTTTGACCAGTTCGAGCAAAACGCGCCATGTACAGTTTCCGGATCATGTTACCAAAGACGGGTACTTTGATCTTGAACGTATCTTTCAGTTGGATACCACTCTCGGTTTTTAGATACTGCAGCAAAAAGAAGATAGCGACTCCGACAATAATAATCACGGCCCACCAAAAGCGTAGCAATATATCAGCAGCGGTCACCATGATAAGTGTCAAGAAAGGTAGTTCCTTGCCGAGGTCCTCATATAATTTTTCAACCTGTGGGACAACGGTGAACAACATAAAGGCCAAGACCCCACCGATAACAAACAGCACGATAAGTGGGTACGTTAACGCACCCTTGATCTTGCTCATCATCGCGGCGTCTTTTTCTTGTTGGTTTGCAACGCGCTGCAACGCTTCGTCCAGCGTACCCGACAACTCACCAGCCGAGATCAGTGAAATAAAGACACCATCGAATACGGTCGGGTGTTTACCGAAGGCGATCGAAAGTGATTTACCGCCTTCGACGTCGGCAACAATTTCTTGCACAACTGATTGTAATTGCTTGTTGTTAGTTTGTTCCAGCACGGTGTGCAGGCTTTGGCTGAGGGGAAGGCCAGCACCAATCAAGGTGGCGAGTTGACGCGTAAAGACAACCCTGTCCTTGGTTGTGATACGGCCCGTAATACGCGAAAGAAACGAGCCGTCACCAACTTGTTCACGAATAGAAAGTGGTACGAAGCCCTGCTTGACCAACAGTTGCGCTGCGGCGCTCTCAGACTCCGCCTGAAGAGTTGCTTTGACCAGCTTGTTACTGGCGCGGTCACGTGCTTCGTAAGTATACTTCTTCACGTCTAACTAGCCCCTCATTAACCTTTCAAATTCCGTCAGATCCACCGCATATTCGCGGGCACTGTCGTAGGTCACTGTCCCTGCTTGGACGAGTGCAACGAGCGTTCGGTCCATCGTCTGCATACCTTGATCGGCACCGGTCTGAATAATGGCATCAAGTTGGTGCGCCTTACCTTCACGGATAATGTTACGTACGGCTGGGTTAGCAACCAAGATTTCAGCTGCAACCACTCGCCCGCCACCGATTGATGGCACCAAACGCTGCGAGACAATCGCCATCAAAATGTTCGATAGCTGCGCACGAATCTGCGGTTGTTGGTGGGGTGGGAAAACGTCAATCATACGGTCGATCGATTGTGCTGCCGAGTTAGTGTGAAGCGTCGCAAAGACAAGGTGTCCAGTTTCAGCAATCGTAATCGCTGCCGAGATAGTCTCGAGGTCACGCATCTCACCAATCAACACGACGTCAGGGTCTTGACGAAGACTTGAACGAAGCGCCGCTGAGAATGAGTAGGTGTCGTAGTGAACTTCGCGTTGCACAATCACTGATTTCTTTGACTTGTGAGTAAACTCAATTGGGTCTTCGATAGTAATGATGTGGTTGGCTTTTTCGGTGTTAATCTTGTCGACAAGTGCGGCAAGTGTGGTTGATTTACCAGATCCAGTTGGTCCTGTCACAAGCACGAGGCCGCGTGGGTAATCAGCGAATCCAAGAACAACGTTTGGCATCCCAAGTTCGGTAATTGATTTAATTTCATTCGGGATCAAACGAAGGGCGGCGGCCAAGTTGCCGCGTTCGTGGAAGGCGTTAACACGGAAACGACCGAGTGTTCCAAAGGCGAAGCTAAAGTCGAATTCCTTGTCCTTGAGAAGGATTTGGCGTTGGTCTTGGTCAAGGATCGCAAAGACAAGCGTCTCAACTGACGCTTCATCAAGCGGGTTAAAGCCAGCGACTGGTATCAGCGCCCCGTCAACGCGCAGCATTGGTGGCAAGCCCACCTGCAAGTGAAGGTCGGACGCACGGCGCCGGACAACTTCTTCGAGGAGTACTTCGATTCGTAATTGTTGGTTGTTCATATTATTTCCCACTCATCCTTTTTTTCTTAAGCCGCATCCGACGTGACCCTATTTACTTCTTCGATCGTTGTGACGCCCGAGAGTGCTTTGAGGTACCCATCCTGACGCATCGTAATCATACCCTGAGACACTGCTAATCGTTGGATTTCTGAGCTAGCTGCCCGTTTCACAATCAAATCCTGGATATCCGGGTTGACGTCCATTACCTCAAAGATGCCGGCGCGACCACTGTACCCATGCGGTGTCTGAGGAGTATCAATACCTCTGACCAAAGTATAAGCGCTTTGGCCCGCGAGGGGAAGGTCTTTGTAGCCCAAATCTTGCGAAACACGCGCAACATCTTCTTTTGTTTTCGGGAGTAGATGGCCAATAGTCGCCATGATGTTCTGCGTTTCAATCGGCGACGACTGATAGGTTTCACGTTTGGTGGCAACGCGGCGCACCAGACGCTGACCAATAATAGTGTTCACCGTACTGGCAATCAAGAACGGCTCGATCTTCATATCGAGCAAACGGGGCAAGACACCAGCAGCGCTGTTGGTGTGTAGCGTACTAAAGACAAGGTGTCCGGTTAGGGCGGCTTGCACGGCGAGGGCGGCCGTTTCACCATCACGGATCTCCCCCACCATCACCACGTCAGGGTCTTGACGCAGGATCGAACGAAGGCCGTTAGCGAAGGTCAGACCAACCTCAGCATTAACCTGAATTTGATTCACTCCGTCCATCTTGTACTCGACTGGGTCTTCGAGCGTCACAATATTCACACTGTCATCTTTAATTTCTTTAATCAGGGCGTACAGACTAGTCGACTTACCTGAACCAGTTGGTCCAGAGGTCAGGATCATGCCGTTTGGTCGCTTGATGCCGTGACGAACAACGCGTAGCCCACGACCAGCATAGCCCATCTCTTGAATATCAAACGAGTTACCCGTCTTGTCTAGCAAACGAATCACAATTTGTTCACCCCAAACAACCGGGCTAATGGCGATACGAAGGTCAACTTCTTTGGCGGCAATTTTGACCGTAAACTGGCCATCTTGTGGGACGCGGTGTTCGTCAATTTTCAAGTTCGCAAGAATCTTGACGCGACTAACAAGTGCTGGCTCGATGCTTTTTGGTAGTTGCATAATTTCACGCAGCACGCCGTCGACACGGACGCGAATCTTCAAAGTATTTTCAAGTGGTTCAATGTGAACGTCACTGGCACGTGATTTGACGGCGTATTCCAAAATCTTGCTCAGCGCCTGGCTAATTGGCGAGTCCTGAACGATCGTCTTGACGTCACTCGCCTCTTCGGCGCGCGCTTCGGCCTGCGAAACCGCAGCTGCCTTGTCGACACTTGAAAGGTCGGTCCGGTACTGTTCAAGGACGTGACGGACGCCCGCTTCTGAAGCCATAAAGACCTTGAGTGGGCGTTGGATGCGGTTTGCGAGGTAGTCGACGGCCTGGACGTTATTGGCATCAATCATCGCAACAGCGAGGCGGTTTTGGACTTCAGCGAGCGGCACAGCCATAAAGCGTTCGGAGATATCTTCGGGCAGGAGGCTGAGTATGTTCTGGTCAATCAACGTATTTGTCAGGTTGACGTACGGTACACCCGACACCTGGGCAATGGCGTGCGTCAATAATTCGTCGTCAATAATAGCCTGTTCCGATAATAGGCTAAACAGTGGCTTTTTATCAGCGACCGAGCTGGCCTGGGCCTGCTGCAAGACAGCACTATCAACCAACCCCTCTTCAACGAGAAGCTTGATTAGCTTTTCTTGGATGTCATCGGTAAGTAGCGGCATATACCTGGGTCCCTACTGCGCACTATTAGTAGTGTCGCTCGAGGCTTCTCCGGTTACGACGGGCGTATCTTCGGTATTGGTAATATTGACTTCAATGGAAGGATTGATGGCAGTATCATTAAAGATTTTACTATCTGGGGTTTCAACAGTACTAGTGATAGGATCTATCGTTTGCACCTTAACGCCCTCTTCGGCAACATTGCCGAAGATACTACTCGCAACAAAGTACGCAATACCCACACTGACCGTGGCGATCAAAATAATCATAGCGATATCGGTTTTTTTCATGGCTTTATTACCTTTTCGTATAGGACGACATTTTTAGTTGGCTCGTAGAAGGCACGGGCTTGTACAGTCAAAAGCTGCGCACTCCCCTGGTTTTCGATCTGTAGGTTGATAATGTCAATTGTACGGATAGAACGTTCCAGATTCTGCAGGGCCTGACGCAGTGCATCTTGGCTGCCGCTAACTGCGAAACTAAAGGTAATCTGATTTACCGCTTCTTCCGTGGCCGCACCAGATTCGACAGACGTATCAAGGAGTGTTTCAATACCTGTGACAGGTTCAACTTGGAGGCTTTCAATCGTCAGCCCGGGAATACCGGCCAGTAGCTTGTTTTGCAGCGAAGCACCGAGTGCCAGTGAGTTGGCATCGCCTGGTAGCGCGTCCAAAATCACCTGAACGGCTTGGTCTGTATCTTTTGCACGAGCCTTCATGAGGCTTTCGTTGGTGTCGAGAACACGAACTTGTGCCTGCAACTCTTCAACCGCAGCGTTGTTGGCACTCAGCGTGCTAACCGTTGCATTTTTAGCCGAAAGGACTTTTTCGCTAAAAAGCAGTTTCTGGCCCAAAAATACAGAGGCCACAACAGCAAAGCCTACCAGCGCCGAAGCACCGGCAATCCACAAGAACATCGTGCGGTTCGCTTTTGAGATTTGTGAGCGTTTACGGAACGCAGTGTTCGTTGGTTTCATTATTCGGTCTCCTCTACATCAGCGGCGCGGTCAGTGAAAATACTTTTTGGAATACCGACATATGAGTCAGTCACGTTACCACCATCAACAAATACAATGACAGGATTGGCGACTGATGGCGAAAGTAACTCTTCGGTGTAATTAAAGACAATTGTAAAGCGCAGCACCTTTGTACCGGTCTCATTTTCGCCAAAGCTAATATTTGACAGGCTTAGGTTGGAAGCGAGTGGCACTTGTTGTTGCTTGCCTTCACTATCGTTGTAGCGAACATGGGCGGCATCAAGCGTCTTCTTGAACGTCTCGAGTGCGGGATAGGTTGATGTTTGACCTTCAAGTGATATATTCTTGTCTGTCGAGTTCACAATCAACTTTGAAACCTGCACACTATTTGGTGCGGGTGGAATCACGGCTAACAGCAGGTCAAAGACGCGTGAATTAATACTCTTGTCGTCGTTGAAAGCGCTCATTTTTGTCAGCTGATTTTGAATTGTCAGCATTTTTGAAAGATCTTCTACGGAAGCGAGTTTACTGCCACCGTCTTTAATCGCTTGATCGGCAATATTGTTGCGCACGGTCTGCACAGCAAAGACGTAGATAGAAAGTACCGCGACAATAGCGACAGCCACAATCGAGGTAATGATAGCGCCCGAAACAACGGCTGATCGAATGCGACGAGCACGGATGAGCTCTTGCTTAACATCTGGAATCAGGTTAATTTCTATCATTTTTTGTTCTTTCGTTGCGCAAGCCCGATAACGGTTGCGAATTCAGAAGCAACGGTCAAAAGCTGCTGCTGATCAGCCTGAGCGACGCGAACTTTTTGCCACGGGTTGGCGATGCTTGATGGAACACCTGTCTTGGCGGTCACGTAGTCGCCGAATAATGGCACAATTGCACCGTAGCCAGATAGCAAGATGCCGCCAACAGGAGTGCTTGGGTAGCGTGTCTGGAAGAACTTGATCGATTTCGTCAGTTCCGTCGCAAAGCTATCAAGGGTTGATTCAACTGCGCGGTAGACTTGGCCTTCCAGGCGGTCAGGCGCCAAACCAAACTTCAAAATAAACTGGCGCGCTTGGTCTTCTTGGACGTTCAGGTTCTGCACTGCAGCTTTGACGAGCGAACGGATACCCATAGGGATCGTACGGACGAGTCGAGGGCTGTCACCAAAGGTAATTGCAAGGTCAGTCGCCTGGTCGCCAACATCAATGATCAGGCGGGCGTCAGGGATACCAGCAGGTAGTAGTGAACGAACCATCGCCAATGGATCCGGTTCTGAGGCAATCACATCAAGGCCAAGGCTTTCGATAAATTCAAGTCGTTCCTCAGCATAGGCGTTCGATGTACTCGCGAGCAGCACTTCCTGCTGTTTTGGATCGTGCAGTGACGTTCCTAGGAGCGCCCAGTCCACTTTCGCTTCGTTTGCCGCCATTGGCACGTATTGGTCAATTTGGTACTTCAGCGTGCTCTTTAGCTCTGCCTCTGGCATGACCGGAAGTTCAATGACTGTCGTAAATGTCTTGTTTGAAGGAAGCCCAACGACGACGCTCTTTGATTTGATGCCACTCTGCCCTACTGCGGTCATGATAACCTCACCGAGCTTGCGAAGGCTTTCGGGTGAGTTACTTGATGCTGTCTTCTCGTCAATTGGTGCGTATCCGAAATGTTCAAGTGCCCAACTATCAGGACCAGTCGAAGAGAGTTGCAATACTCGGATCGCATTTGTCCCTATGTCTAGTGCAAAGAAGTCGCCCACGCCTTTTAGTAATGCCATATTGTCCCTCATTATACCGAAAGCATAAGCGTAAAAGCAAGCCGGAATGTCTTAAAATCGTGGCGGTAATTCGCGTTCGAAGACAGTTTCGAGTCGTCCACTCTTTGAACTTTGGGAAATACCCCATAAATAAGCGTCTGGTCGAAGATTAAATACTTCCGCAGGATCACTCGCCGCATCACCCGATCCCGAGCCAGCCGTGCGCAGCAACAGCAGTCTTCCAGCCATTACAGGTCCGTTAACCGTCAGTCGAGCGCCACAAACGCCGATCGTCAAAGAGGCTACCGAGTTACCAACATCCGAACAGGTGTTCAATGTACCGCTGGCAATCAACCATGAATCAATCTGGGTTACCGAACTCAGGATATTGATCGTCCCAGCAATGATAACCACCTGAGGAATGTTATCAACACTATTCATTCCACCCGTGCCGTAGGTAATATTATCTGCAATCGTCACAGTACTACCCGGCGCATTAATCACTACTGATCGGCCAGGGGCAATAGTACCACCGGTAATAGTCAGGTTGCCCGGGGCCTTATAGGTCCCATTCAGACCCGTGAGGCTTGTTGTACTAGGGAGTGTTATTGACGAGTTGGTTGCGAAGGCGCCAGCAACGTCGGGCATCGTACGGTTGGTCCTGTAGCCCCCCATTGATGCACCCGATGAACAGGCTGAAGTATTTGGTGTATTTGAGAGCGTCATGAGTGATGCACCGCAGATCGTCTGCGTTGCAATACCGCCAGCATAGGCAGATCCTGAGCCGATCCCCTGTACGGAGCCCGTCGCAGTTGCGGCATACTCAGACCAAGAGCCGTAGACCTTTGACTCCCTGACCTGCGAGGTTGCCTGGATAGTAATTTCGTCGATTAGCAGACCGGTGTGTGATGAGGTTGACTGGACCCAGACCTCAAGGCTGTTTTGACCATTCTTGAAAACATTATTTTTATTAGTAGAAGTGGCCTGCGCCCCGGGTGCCCAGCCTGGTGTTTGCCAGTCGCCGAGTTCTTGGCCGTTAACAATAAATTTAATCCTGTTATCGACACCACCTTTTATGTTGATGCGAGCACTATCAAGATCAACGCCGGCATTAGGGTCAATCGTAAAACCATTGTCGAGTTTAAAGACATAGATGTTGGCATTGTCCATATCACCAGTGCTATAGAATGTCGGGTCGGTACAACCAGCGAGATTGCTATAATTTTGTCCGTACATATTTTGGCTAATCCAGCGGGCGCTCGAACTCGTACGAGACCACACGTATTGACCGCTATAAAACTGTACGTCAGGACTCCAGTCACCAGTGACTGGGCGGTTATTGGTTGAGTAGTACCCTGCTTTAGTGCCATCACCGTTCTCGGTAATAGTACGTGGCGCAATGCGCGGGTTAGCACTCGTCGTCGGGACAGCAATCAGCGATGAGCCGTTTGATCCCACGGCTTGCTGACAGGTATTGCCCGTTTTACTCGGAGGTCGCATAATTCGATCAAGATTCCAGTGTGGGTCGGCGGCGTTTTGCCCAAGCTTTTGACCTGCGTTGTTCACACCTGTTTCCCAAAGACCACTAAATGCAGATTGTGGCGCGATGGTCGAAGCTACCTGCGTTGCCTTCTTGGTGACGGATGTCTGGATAGATGAGGTCGGTACCGCACCAGTTGCACCGGCGAATTTTCGCCCTACCATCAAATCGTTACCCAGTATTTGCACCTTTGGACTTTTTCCCACCGTGACACAGAACGGTGCACTATGGCGCCATCCGCTATAACTTTGTGTAACAGGTTTGACTGACAATGCATAGCAAACCCGAGTGCCGATAGGAAGATCACCAATGTCTTGCTGCGCAACAGACAAGTTCGTCACACCTGTCCCAAAGGCGTTTGAACTACTGCCGATAGACCTTGCGCCGTTTCTAAAGTACTGTTCGGGGTCACTCGTATTCGTATTACCGCCAGGTATTCCTGCGCCAGGCGCAAGCGTAAAGGCAACAACTCGCCAGTCAGCAGAGCTGCTCGTAGTTGTTCCCGAATTCCTCACTGACGGAGCGAGCACTACCTTGCTATCCTCAGTGGTTCCACCTTCGATAAACTGAGGCGTTCCGCTAATTGTCGGGGTTAGATCGAAGTTAGGCCCTGCATCACGGACAACATTCACCTCAACCGGGGTTGCGTAACACCCTCCATTCACACGGTCTGGATCGGAACTAAAGCAACGATAGATATCGATCGTAATAGATTGGGAGTCTTGTTGGCCGCTATTATTCGTCGCCAGGCCTGATACGTTTAGATCAGCCCCGATGCTACCACCCTTCGAAGACCATGAATAGCTTGCGTTGGGGACCGTTCCTCGATTGAGTGATTGCGAGCTAAGATTTGTTAAACGTCCACCATTAGGACCTCGCGCACCTACTTCAAGTGCATAGACTGTGTTGCCGTTGTTGGAGCTTCCGCAAGAGTTCACCGAACCGCGCAGGTTTACCCGCACCGTATCAGCGGTCGCGTTGATATTAACTGTTGCCGAGTAGTAACCGGTAGTGGTCGGTGAATCGTCCGAGGTATTGAACCACATCGCGCCACTATACCCTGCCGCATTACAGGCATCACCAGCGACCCTTTCAGGGCTATTGCAATAGGGGCGACTCTCTGGGCAGTTGGCGGCAAATGAATCTTGTGCGTTGCCAACAATATTGAACAATGAAGCCGAGAATACAACAAAAAAGACTACTAGTAACTTGGCACCCAAGCGGCGTCCAGTCATAAGACTAGCCTTGCCCACCACTACTCTCGTTTTTCTTTGTGCCAGGATTACTTAGGATAGTAATATCGTTTTGCATTGATGCAATTGAGCGGACTCCGTTCAATTGACTGGTTGCATAAAGATTTTTTGCCGCCAGACTCTTTAGGGTGTCAATTTCCTTTTGGGCGTTGGTGACATCTTTTTGCTCAATATAGTAAGAGTAGCGAATGTATGTACAGTTTGGATCATTTGCGTGCCCACCTGTCGCACTCACAGCATCAAAAGCAGATTTAAGTGTAGCCTTCCGCTCATCCATGGTTGTTGCGGTACTGGCAGCATTAAATTTCTTGATCGTTTCTTTGCTACAGACGCTCGATACAACCGTTACTGGCTGCTCGTCACTTGACCCAAAGGCGAAGACAAGTTGTTTAGTTGCTAAGAGATAGCCAGCCGCAACCACTAGCAGAACAAACAGTGCCGTGATGACCCAAAATAACTTTGGAATAGATTGTTTTTTGGTGGACTCAACGTGAGAAGAAGACGGATGATTCATGTGAGGAATTATACCATAACCAGCATGCGATTGGCACCATCATCTCCACCCCTGTTATGATATAATACGTGCATATGAGTTTATCTATCGCTACGCTGAATTTCCAAACCAATACGTTGCGACCGCTAATCAAGAAAGCGTTGGTTTAAATGTTAAGCATAGGTATAGCAAAGTTTTAACACAACCTATCTCCCCTATACCGTTTGAACTAAAGCTTGCTATGCCAAAGCCTGACCGTGGAGGTCGTGGCTACTCCGATGAGTTAATCGAGGAATTACAAAAGCAGCTTGCCTGAACAAATATTTTGAACGAAATGCCCACCCTGTTAAAACAGAGGTGAATGATTTAAAATATAGGGTATGAAAGATGAACTTCTTCAGCAAATACTCGCTTACTATTTCAGCTCACGAGATTTCAATGGGCTGCCTTTAGGTGGTGAAGCTACCGAAGAACAGAAAGCAGCAGCAATACAGCTCACCGAAGAAGGTCTTATACAGGTTGTGTCAGATGCAGACTACCCTAACCCTCACATTCGTCCTTGGGCGTCTAAACGCACTACAGAGCAACAGGTCGATTCAATAAAGAAGCTGAACAAAGAAAGTTACCAGTTAGCACTCTATCCTATGCCCGTCGCTCTGAAGTCTTACAAGAAAAAGAAACGCTATCCTGGTCAGCCTTACCGACAAGAAATGGGCAAAGGCAGAGGCACGCTTGAGCCTGCATACTTCCGATTCGATGTGCTAGAGCGGTATCGCAATGACCCAAAGTTTCACTTTTCCTACTGGGACTTTGGTGCCTCAACTGGCATTGGCGATGAAGCATATATGGACGATGACGAACCCGTTGGCGAAAAGACAAGCATTCAACATATTGGATTTGCTTATGACCTATCTGGGTTCGACCCCGAAAAGCCCGACTCCCCTATCATTAGGCGAGTTGCCGCATTCTACGGCGACCTTGCAGATTTAAGCCCAACACACCAACAGCACTGGAAGACGTATGAAGTGAAACCTGACGGCCTTGAACCCCATCCAGCGTGGTTTATGTCGCAAATGGGTCAATTCCCTGACGGTATCGGTCCTTTTGAAAAGTTGTTTTCTGAACTAGAAAATATTAGCGACCTATTCAAACGAGCTTTTGGGAAACCATTGTTCAAGATTACTCAACGCCCAACCGATTTCGGTTGGATTCTTCGTGCATCTCAACAAGAGTGGGATAGCTTCGTTCACGAACTAGATAAGGTACTATCGGACAATATTGACCACAAAGCACTTACCGCTGCAGGTGTTTCTCGTAAAGACGATGACGGTGAAGATAACGGCTCTCTCACTCGCTTAGAACAGTTCTTAACTAACACTGGATTGACAGCAGAAAACGCTAAGGAGATTTTGAAACCCCTTAGGGACGTTAGGCTTGCAAGACAGAAACCAGCTCACGAGCTTCGAAAAAACGTTACAGACAATACTTTTGTACATAAGCAGATTGACCTGCTTGGTGATGTAAACGACAGCTTGCACCGACTTCGCCAATGGCTTAGAAAGCACCCTGCGAATAAAGACTGGAAACCTAAACACGACGTGCAACGTGGCTATCGAATGTAGTGAATTATTAAATAGTTATTAACTTTTGAATAATCTTTGGAATTACATCTGACTCAAATGCACGCACGAGCGCACCATCATTAAAGCGGTCGTTGCGCATCACAGCCGTTATTAGCTTAAGTGCTATTTCTACATCAAGCTTGTTGTATTTACCGTCATCATTAAGTGCATACCAATCACGCCCTTCCTGCCATTCAGTCCAAGCAAAAACAACAACTAGTTGCTTATCGTACATAAATTGGACAAATTCTTGGATTAGCAAAGACTGCTCAATCCAAGGAAAGATTAGCGCACCAGACTCCGTACGCTCATCATCGTGTCGTATACCCCATTCGCCTCTGTGAGATTGTATGCGAGCGTTAATGTTCTGTAGCTGTTGAATATCATTGTCAGACATTGATTTAAAGTTATCTACAGCGTTTTGAATCTTCTTGTTTTCGTCCAATTGTATCTCTCCTATTAAGCGAACTTATTGCCGCACTTCAAACACATTCGCAGTGTTTTTGAGCGCACTTTTTGCTCAAGGTGTGTATTACCGTGAGGAAGTATATTTGCAAAAGCGTCAGTAAGTTGCGCTTGGCTATTCACTTCAGTGACCGCTTGAATCTTATCGCTACCACATTTAGGACATAGCCCTTCGGCTTTACGCTCTGCTTCAAGTGCAAGCCGTTCTTTGCGTGCAGTTTCAATACGCTCTTTTTCAAGCTTCTTGCCAGCACGCTTGGCTTGTTTGTTTGCTATCCAATCACCCCAATCTTTCTTATGCGCTCGTATGATAAAGATGTCGATAATCCAAAATGGAATTGAAATGATTAAACCGTTTGGGACACCTCCAAATATTGGA
>Ga0247806_10001268_pt1 | contig 12679 bp, 10 predicted proteins | sample UWRJL059202B1_FD_179935 | JGI IMG/M metagenome (GOLD analysis project Ga0247806, IMG submission 179935) | Plant litter microbial communities from Arlington Agricultural Research Station in Wisconsin, United States - UWRJ-L059-202B-1 | ecosystem: Environmental > Terrestrial > Plant litter >... | reverse complement strand
CCGTTTATCGCCTATCTAACTCAGAGCGCCACCTTTTCACCAGCTCTGCGGATGTCAGAAGCCAGTACATCAATAGCTTCGGATACAAAGACGAGGGTATCGCGTTTTACGTCTATTCAAATACAGGCACGGGTCGCATACCTGTCAAGGGCCTCCAACACGACGATACGTTCTTCATAACAAGTTCTGGCCGAGAGGCTCTATACTACGCCTCCGAGTATAGCTTTCATAATTTTGGAACGATATTTTATACAGATCAGCTCTCAACAGACCCAATTCCTGTATACCGGATCACTCGAAACAACTCAAGACTCTACACCACAAGCAGTATAGAAAAAGATAACGCATTAGCTCGCCATGGCTTCTCTGACGAGGGAACTATTTCTATGAACGATAGTGGACCAAACGATGCAAACTTACCGACATATCGCCTCCGAAGCCCGTACGGTGGGTATGTATACACCACCAGCAGGACTGAGCGCGACTACGCAATCGTCAACTCTGGACATATGAGCGAAGGTATCGCATTTTACGGATTACTATGGTCAGACTCACCAGTTTACAGGGCTACTAGCTATCAGAATTTGATGAGAATATATACATCCAGTCACTTTGAGTATAACAACGCAGCCAATGCATATGGCTATAAACTAGAAGGTATTAGCTGGTACGGTTACTAACCGACTACGGAGCGTGTGTGTATTTGTCAATAAAAATTCCCGGGTGTACATAAGTAACACCGTTGTCGGAAGATTCATATGTCTTCAGTTTTTGAGCCCACACGACAACACCAAACAGTCGCTCAACCGCATGTGCTGTCGTGCCGTCAATTTGCCCATGCTCTGACTGAAAGTCGTCGGGCATCAAGTTCAAATCCAAAATAGGCGCGATAGCCTCAACCTTAACCCAGAACATAGTGCCTCCAAAGTATGGATATTTTTCTGAATTATCAGTAAGCCGACGAGCTGTTTTTAAGTCGTACGAACGCATCAAAAGGTCTTCTAGTATCAACTTGTTACTGCCCATGTGACGCTTCAGTGAAACCAGGTGACCCGATGGGCCAATCATTCCAGTCGAATTTTTTTCCAGTTTAGATATGATTAAATTAACTGTTTCCTTGTCTGGTAGCAACCCATTCAAAACGTCAGAGAACCAGCTAGAGCCATCATTACGGTGCTTGGACTTCTTGCTGTGGATCTTGAGGATATATTCATACCCAGCAGCTCTAACGCGCTTTGCTACATACAGAAAGGGCAGTACATCCCGTCCTCTGTTCGGAAGAACATATGTATACACCAGTGTATCGGGGTTATCGATCACAGGCAAAAAGTCGGCATCGCGAGCATTTAAGGTGATAAACAAATCGTAAGGTACGGTAATATTTTTTAGTTTTTCCTGGATCTCTTCCCAGAGATCAGTGTAATAGAGGTGAATAACAACAGCCAATTTCTTATCCCCACTCTTCTTCACCATGTATTTAGGGAAGGCTTTTGCGTTTTCTTTATTCTTACTATGCGCCGACAGAGTCTCTACCGTACGGTTAAGGACTGCATGCCCTAGGTGCATAGATGGCTCCATAATTGCACCCTCAGCCCATTCATTCCATGCGTTAATAAATACCAGCGGAGATTTCGTTTTTGCCGATGCTTTCGTTATAATTCGGTCGAGCCATGAGGCATAGATATCTGGACTTGAGTTTTGATAGACAAAGCCTTTTCCTTTTTTACGAGCGTCGTTGTCCCACGAAGGCGTCACGCAAGGATAGGTAGGAAAGTCATGGGCGTATTCTAGTTTATCGTTAAGCGCAATTGTTCGATAGTCACCAACGATGCCATCAAAATTAACGTCCAGTAACTTGGCGCTCATATCCACATACGGGAACATACTATCTTTAAAAAGCTGTGTTTTAAAGAAGGCGCTATGTGGTGCAAAGTCTAAAGCAGCATCAAAACCGTACTCTCTCGGGTCATTATCGTCAAAGCTTAGATACGTGACAAGCTGCAGGTCTTTACCGTGCTTCTCCTGGAAGTACTCTCTCCAAATTTTTGTATATCGAGCAGGGTCTTTTAATTCAGAGGCTCTGTATACCATTAGTACAGGTTTTCCATCTTCGGTGATATACCGTTCGTCAAGCAGGATATGCTCCACTTCTTTAATAAATGCGAGCGGGTCTTCTTCTCGGTACTCCTGTGCGATAATCACTTCGCTATCACGTCCATCCCAGCGTTTTGTCCAGTTTTCATTAGCCCAGCAAATTGTAAAATTAAAATCCCATTCTTTATGCGCGAGGAGCATATTTAGTGGATCTTCCATGAGTTTTTTACCACTAAACCAGTAGTAATAGAAACAAAAACCATAGACACCATACTTTTTAGCGAGTTCTATTTGTTCAAGTAACTTACCCTCGACTCTAAGGTCATAAAAACCCAAATCCTTAGGTAGGATAGGCTGTTGGTGGCCGACGAATCGAGGCTGTCCGGTCGTAACATTATTCCATTCCGTAAATCCCCTGCCCCATGCTTTATCATTTTCGGCAAAAGGATGGAACTGTGGAAGGTAGATAGCGACAGTTCTGGCGTCATCTTCGTGGTGTTGATAAGTTGGCTCAAGCCTGTCTTCGTAATACGTTTTCTGTCTATTCTCTAAAAGATTAACGTGTTCTGGGTAGTTATTAGATAGGTCTTTATTATAAAGCGTCGCAGGAAGGTGCTCTAAACTAAACGTCACTCTGGTTGAGTAGAGTTTTTTAAAGCCACTTCCTTCATTGATCTCTATAAAAAGGTCACCTTCGTCAAAAACAATTTCCTTCTCAAACCCACAGTTTAAACTTTTTTCTTCAGGTATTTCGGGGTATGACTTCACGACATCTACGCGTCGCACAGTAAGATCAACAGGATAGACTTTTTTATTATTCCTGATCTGAACTTCGAATTTCTTGCCATTCTTAGAAACAATCCAGCCTTCAACCGTTAGCTCACGACTATCGAGCACTGGCTTTCTAGGGTTGTCGATATTGAATGTATAGTTTTTGCCGACGCTCAAATACTCTTTGACTCGCCTTTTGAGTCCCCGTGATATTCGTAATGCTCTGCGAATATTATGTTTTGGGCTAATCAGACTGTTCATGCTTTTACTTCCATTCTGCCGTTACTTTTATTGAAGTTTTCATTCAAATAAGTATCCGCATAGCCGACATAGGCGTTATCATTCTCGTACACGGGCGTGTCTACTGTCGAGACCTGGATATAGGGTGTATAGACATGCCTGTAGCCGTCCTTAAGACTGCCGACAGCGACATCTACCGAACTAACCGATTCCTTAAAATACTTCTTGTAGAAGGCTTTAGAAACCGCATAAACAGAGTCCGCTCCAGCACTCACATTTCGCCTGCTTTTTGCATACAGGCCACGAGTGTAGTGATCATCTTGTAGTGGCATATCCTCCAGCATATTAACCACGCTCTTAGCTCCGTACCCAATACCAGCCCCAGCACTTCTAATTGTCGCAAGATCATCTTTTAGCAAGACGGGGTAGACGATACCTACATTATTTATTTGAGTATCTGCTAGCGCAAGACGCGCCCAGTCGTCACTAAGGCTCAGGATTTCATCGTTAATAACCATGACGCTAGTACCTTTAATAGCATCGTCTAAATGCGTGCCCTGCATAGAACTTCTTTCGACAACTTCATAATCAGCTCCCGGGTTCGAGGCAAAGATTATGTCCTTGATTTTGTTCATCTTTACAGGGTTATCGGTTGTGATAATAACGGTCAACAAAGAACCACCCCGTGGCACATACTTGATCGTGCGGTGCTGTTTGATAATTCCAGTCACAACTTGGCCGGACTTGCCTTGCCTCTCGACATGATCTTCTAACAGTTTTCGTTGAGCTTCATAAACGTAGGGCTTTGCATCTGTGTCTGATGCGGTAGAATTTTCGTGAATCCTCCAGCTATAGAGTATCTTCGGTAGGTGGATGATCTTATCGGTTTTTTCGCCAATTCGTATGAATAAATCCCAGTCTTGGGCGCCTTCGTAGCCAGCCCTAAACCCATTAATGTCATTCATTAGTGTGCGTCTAATTGTAGAGAAGTGGGTGATGTAGTTACAGCTTTCAAGAAACTCTGGACTGAAGTCGGGTTTCAAGAAAGGATACGAATGGATCTTTCCCGTGCCATCAATCTTATCTTCGTCTGTGTATATCAGGTCTACTTTTGGGTTATCTCGAATCGCAAGAATTGTTTCATATAGAGCGTTGGGCCACAAAATATCATCGTGATCCATTAGTGATACAAATTCGCCTTGGGCAATCTCGAGAGCGCTATTTGTTGCTTTACTGATATGGCCATTCTTTGGACGTTCAACCAGTTTTATCCTGTTATCCCGCTTGATGTACTCATTGATAATACGCACAACAGATTTATCTGATGAGTTATCATCTGAGATACACAGCTCCCAGTTCGGGTAGGACTGCACAATAATACTTTCAATACATTCACGGAGGTAGATTTCAGGCGTATTGTAAGTCGGGAGCAGAATGCTAATAAGAGGATCTGATGCCTTGATATCGCGCTGCTGAAAATAATATTGTTCTATCGTTGGATAAAAAGAGCTTAAATTATACAGCTCTCTTTGGGTGGCATGGTGAACATAGCTAATAACCTGGTCTTTCGCCTTTCTAGCAATTTTTTTTGTGTGTTTATTGCTATTTACTACCTTTTTTACAATGTTAAACGATAGTTTCAAAGCGTCTCTTTTTTTACTCATAAGCTAATTAACACTCCATTTATTGTCCATAATTGAGATACCTTGGACCTTTGTTTCTTGTTTTATAGTGAAGGTCGCTTGTTTAGGCATGTAACGAAGAACTTTTGTTGTTTTCTGGTTCATAACAGCGAGGGTTATGTAATAAGATCCAGGCAGAAGTGTAGGCGATAAATCAACTTTTATAGTATTCAACTTGCCTGTAATTCGCTCAACACCGGCGTTTGTCGTGTTTGTTCCAAAAACATACGTTCCATCAGAGGTGAATATTTGAAAACCGATACCGTAAGGCTTGATATCATCCTCGGCTTCGATGGTGAAAGATACCGAAATATCATCCTTTAAGCTAAGGATATTAGTCTCGATGCCATTACTAGTAAGGTGCACATTCTTAACAATATAGTTATGTTCTTTGGCTAGTTTATTTTTTACTTTTGTAAGGGATCCGCCGAAATTGTCTTCGAGGTACCTATCGGCGATACTGCTCGGGTTACCCTCAAGAACGACCATCCCGTCGTCAATCATAATCGCGCGTTCACAAAAGCGTTGTACAGCAGACATATCGTGAGTAACCAAAACGATCGTCTTGCCATTCTCTTTTAACGTTTCAAACGTTTCATAACATTTTTGCTGGAATGAAGCATCTCCGACCGCTAACACTTCATCAAATAAAAGAATGTCGCTTTTTGACTGGATAGCAATCGAAAATGCCAACCTAACTTGCATACCACTTGAGTAGTTCTTTAGCTTTTGGTCCATAAACTTTTCAAGTTCCGCAAAATTAACGACGTCGTCGTAGATCAGGTCAACCTCCTTAACACTAAAGCCAAGTAAAGCACCATTCATATAGATATTTTCGCGACCCGTAAGTTCTGGGTTAAAGCCAACCCCCAGCTCAATAAATGGTGTTAAGCTACCGTTAATTTCAATCGTACCTTTGTTTGGTGTGTATATATCGGCGAGCAATTTCAAGAGCGTACTCTTTCCACTTCCGTTTCGTCCTACAATACCGAAGAATTCGCCCCTTTTTATATCGAAGGAGACATCTCGAAGTGTATGCTGTATTTCGTAGCCTTTTTTTCTCTTCAATGTATTAACAAGGTGTTGCTTAAGGCCACTACTCTTTTCATGTGGTAACTTAAAATCCTTATATACACCTTTTACGGATATAGCTATGTCGTTAATGGTGTCCATTTATATGTTCTCCGCAAAGTATTTTGAGTTCTTCCTAAAGTAGAGGACTCCGCCAATAAAAACGGCCAGCACGATCGCTACAGGTATTAATGTAAATAGCGGTGACCCAAACAGTGAACTTAGCGTATCAGTTTCATGTGTAATTAAGGCATACCTAGCGTCTTGAATTGCTTGTGCTACGGGGTTCATGAGCAAGACCTTTGCGGCTAGCTCACTTTTTTCAATAACAAGGGTCAACGGATAGATAATTGGTGTCGCGTAGAATGCGGCCTGCATGATAATCTCCCATATATGACTTGTGTCTCTGTATTTAACGTTCAGCGCAGACAGGAAGAAGGCAAGGCCCAGCGCAAATATATACAACTCAATTATATAAAGTGGGAACAAGGCTATCGAAGCGTGTATCTCAACACCATTCATCGCCATCAACACACCCACAATAACAAGGTTGAGTGTGAGGTTAATCAGAGCAGAAATGGTAGTTGAAAGGACAATAATATACTTTGGGAAACTAATTTTCCTTATTAAATCTCCACGACCAATAATAGACCCGAGACCTTGGTTGGTTGCTTCTGAAAAGAATGTCCACAATATAATTCCGAGGAGTAGATATACCGCGTAATGTTCAATAGAGCCTAGGCGTATCAGAACACCAAAGACAACGTACATAATAGCAAATAAGAAAAGTGGTTTCAGAAGAGACCAGGCGTACCCTAAGACAGATCCCTGATAACGCAGCTTAAAATCAGTAACAACAAGTTCTCGAAGCAAAACACGGTTTCGCTTACTAAATATTTTAGAAAGTTTCATAAGTTCAGAATTAATTATAAGATAGAAGCACTATTATGACTAGCGTTCTCATCGTTGTATTAAATTGGAATGGCATCAAAGACACTCAAATGTGCCTCGATTCGCTTTTAAAACAGGGGTACGATAATTTTCATATCCTTGTTGTAGATAATGGTTCTATCGATAATTCGCTTTCAAAACTGCTCGCTATCGAAGCAAAACACGAAAATATTACCGTCATCGCCAACCCCAAAAACAAAGGGTTCGCCGGTGGCGTCAACACAGGTATTACCTACGCAGTCGAACACAGCTTCGATACTGTTGCCCTATTTAATAACGATGCTATTGCTGATAAAGAGTGGCTATCTGAACTCGTTAAGGGTCTAAAACAAAAAGACACCGCCATTGTTACCGGGCTTTTACTACACGAAAACGGCAAAACAATCGACAGCACCGGAGACTACTACTCCATCTGGGGCATGCCTTTCCCTCGCAACCGCGGCGACAAGGCAACCGAAGTGGCGCATTCAGGCTTTGTCTTTAGTGGCTCGGGTGGTGCAAGTCTATACAAAACTAGTCTTTTTAAGGAAATCGGTCTCTTCGACGAAAGCTTTTTCGCCTATTACGAAGATCTCGACGTCAGTTTCCGTACGCAACTCGCAGGCTATAAAGTCTACTTCACCAACAAGGCAATTGCCTATCACAAACAAGGCGCCACAAGTAAGAAGATCCCCGGCTTCACCGTCTACCAAACGTTCAAGAATGTTCCATTACTCTTTGCTAAGAATGTTCCCTCGAAGCTATTATTCCCGATTGGGATTCGCCTATTCCTCCTTTACGGCCTTATTTTCGCCAATGCCGTCAAACACGGCACTGGTATACCTGCACTAAAAGGGTGGTTAGCCTCGATCGGCTACTTCTGGACGCGGAGTTTGTGGCTACGAATCAGTATCCAACGAAATAAAAAAGTTGATGCGGCCTATATCAGCTCGGTTATCTTGCACGATTTACCGCCCGATCAGACAGGAATGCGCAAGTTCCGAAAGCTTTTCACTGGTAAAATAGATTGATGGATAGCGACAAGACAATTGAACTTGCAGCGCAGCTAAACGGGTACGAGCCCGGCTTCCTGCCCGAACCATTGTTTGTCTCGATTGCTCGACTTGCAGTACTGACAGCGGTAGAATGCATCCCCCTTCGCCGCGCAGCTGACGGTACAATAGAGGTGTTACTATTTAAACGACCCGACACAGATCCTATCTGGCCAGGCATGCTACACACCCCCGGCACGGTCGTTCGACCAAGCGACGCGACACTCGAAGATAGCTTTAAACGCTTATTTAAAGACGAACTGGGTAATCAACAGACATATGTTCCACTCTTCATAGGGACTGATCTCATTCACCACAAAAGAGGCGGCACAGTGACGTTAGAACACCTGCTACGGGTTGATCAAGCGCTGGGTGAGGGCAAATTCTACGACGTCGACAATATACCCGACCACTTCATTTCACAGCAGCGACCGATGGTTCAGCGAGCGGTAGAAAGATTCAAGGCGCTATGAAACTCCTCGAATACGAAGCAAAACAACTCCTCGCGGATGCAAACATCCCAACACCGACCTCTGTCATTATCACCAAATCCTCAGACCTCCCTATCACTTTTCCATCTGTCCTCAAATCCCAAGTACCGACCGGTGGTCGCGGTAAAGCTGGCGGCATCCTTGTTATTAATTCTCTAAACGAACTACAACCTGCTATCAACACCCTCTTCGCCCTCGAGATTAAAGGCTTTACCCCGCACACCCTCCTCGCAGAAGAAAAGCTCGCCATCACCAAAGAGCTCTACCTTAGTGTCCTGATTGATCGCGCTTCATCCAGCGTCCAACTTATCGCCCACATCAACGGTGGCATCGAAGTCGAAGACAACACCGATTTTCGCACATGGTCACTCGATAACCCTAACTTTGAGACCCTCGGACAAGAACTAGCTGATTATTATCAACTACCAGATCAAACCTTCGCCCTGCAGGACCTCGTCGAAAACCTTTATAAATGCCTAATCAAAAACGACGCCACACTTATCGAAATTAATCCTCTCGTCCTCACTACAGACAATCAACTTGTCGCTGGTGACTGCAAGATGACACTCGATGATGCGGCTGCCTTTCGTCACGAATGGGACTTTGAGCAAAAACCAACCGAGGCCAACTTCGTGACAATCGATCCCGCTGGCAATATTGCGACCATCGCCAACGGTGCTGGACTTGCCATGGCGACGGTTGACGCCGCTTTTGACGCCGGGTTGAAGCCCGCCAACTTCCTTGATATCGGTGGTGGTGCCAATACCAAAACATTATTAAAGGCGTTTAATAAAATTGTCGAATACGAAAATCTTCAGGCAATCATTATTAATATCTTTGCTGGTATCACCCGGGCCGATGAGGTAGCCAAGGCTATTGTTGCGGCCAAAGAACAGATTACCAACCTCCCCCAGCTGTTTATTCGCCTCGCAGGCACCAATGACGAGGCCGCTGCCAAGATTTTAACCGATGAAGGCATTACGATCATGCCGAACCTCGAATCGTGCCTGGCAGCAGCTAAGGCGGTAGTCCATGGATAATCTATTCGCTGGTAAAAACGTCATCATTCAGGGAATTACCGGTGCCCACGGCAGCTTCCAAACCAAAGCCATGCTCGCGGCAGGTACCCATATCGTCGCCGGCACCACCCCTGGCAAAGCCGGCCAATTCGTGGAAAATATCCCCGTCTATAATTCCATCAAAGATCTCCAACAAGACCACCCTGTTGATATATCGGTTATTTTCGTCCCAGCCGCCTATGCCAAAGGAGCTATCCTCGAAGCCATTAGTGCTGAAGTTACTTTAATTATCTGTGTCACCGAAGGTATTCCCGTTCACGATATGTTAAAAGTTAATGAAAAGCTAAGAATCTCAAAGAGTGTCTTGCTTGGCCCCAACTCCCCCGGCGCACTACTGCCAGGTGTTAATAAACTCGGCATTATCCCTGCCAGCATGTCACTGCCCGGCACGGCTGCTATCGTGAGTCGCTCTGGCACACTGACCTACGAGACTATGGCTGGCCTGACCGCAAAAGGCATCGGCCAAAAATACGTCATCGGTATTGGTGGTGACGTCATCCACGGCATGGGATACATCGAGTGTTTGCAACTATTCCAGGCCGACCCCGACGTCGACCAAATCATCCTTATTGGTGAAATCGGAGGTCAAGAAGAAATTCTCGCCGCTGACTTCATTAAAAAGTCGGTAAAAAAACCAGTATTCGCCTATATCGCTGGTCATCACGCCCCCGAAGGTGTCCAGTTAGGCCACGCCGGCGCCATCCTTGGATCGGCCGCTGAATCAGCTGACAGCAAGACCAAAATACTTGCACAATCGGGTGCCAAAACTGCCAATAGCATCGCCAACCTTGTAAAGCTTGTTGTAGGCTAATAACCCCTGTAAGTGCTATACTAATGACAATGAAAAAAATCAGTATTCTCATCCCCGCCTACAACGAAGAAGCTGTCCTGGAAAAACTCTTCGCACGCCTCGGCAACCTAGCGAATAACAATAAGAAATACGAATTTGAATTCTTTTTCGTGAACGACGGCAGCCGTGACGATACGCTCGAAATTATCAAAGATTACGCCGAAAAAGACGAGCGCGTCGCCTACCTCAACCTGTCTCGTAACTTCGGTAAAGAAATCGCCATGATTGCCGGCCTTGATAACGTCACCGGTGACGCGGTTGTTATCCTTGATGCTGATTTGCAAGATCCACCTGAACTTGTCCCAGAAATGATCACCTGGTGGGAAAAGGGCTTCGATGATGTCTACGCAAAGCGCAGTAGCCGCCTTGGTGAATCATGGTTTAAAAAACTGACCTCTAAACTGTTCTATGACACCCTCCAAAGTGTCACTCGCATTCCGATTCAAAAAGACACTGGCGACTTCCGCCTTCTTGACCGCCGCGCCGTCGAAGCATTAAAGCAAATCCGTGAATCACAACGCTACACAAAGGGGTATTTTAGCTGGATTGGCTTTAATAAAAAAGAAATCACCTACAAACGCGATGCCCGTGCGGCTGGCGTCAGCAAGTGGAACTACTTCAAATTATTCGACCTTGCGATTGAGGGTATTGTTTCGTTTAGCACTGCCCCTCTTCGCCTGGCAACATTTATTGGGAGTTTTGTTGCCTTTGCAACCTTTGTCTACCTTGTCTTTATCGTCATCCGCACGATCTTCTTCGGTACTGACCTGGCTGGCTACCCGTCAACCATGGCTGTCATCTTGTTCCTGGGCGGTGCCCAGCTACTATCTTTAGGGATTATCGGCGAATACATCGGCCGGATCTTTAACGAGACAAAACAACGACCATTATATCTAGTAGAGGAACTGCACATTGGAACTCGCAAAAAAACACGCTGAAAAAATTAGGTTTGGGATTGTCGGCATTGCCAACACCGCGCTCGACTTCCTCTTACTATTTATTTTTGTTGGCCTTGGTGTCGACAAAATTGCCGCTAACTATCTTTCGACCAGTGCTTCGTTAGTTTTTAGTTTCTTTGTCAATAAGTCATTTACGTTTACTTCAACGACCGGCAATGCTAAAAAACAATTCGCTCTATTTATCATCATCACGCTTATCGGCCTATGGATCATCCAACCAATCATTATCGCCGCTGTCTCGACGGCCCTCGCGGGTACAGGCTGGGCTGACGGCGCGATACTGTTCGCTGCCAAGATTATCGCAACCACCGCGTCACTGATATGGAATTACGTTTTTTACTCGCGTATCGTCTTCAAAAAAATAGAACAAACAAAGGATAGCAAATAATGCACATCGTGATCGACGCCCGTATTATTAGCTCGACGACTGGTCGCTACGTCGAACGACTCCTGACCTACCTGCAAGAAATTGATCACACCAATATATATACGGTGCTTGTTCGCTCGAAAGATGAAACCTACTGGAAACCAACAAACAAAAACTTTATCGTTCAGGTGGCTGATTTTAATAATTATTCTGTTGCCGAACAATTCGGCCTCAAACGGCTTTTAAAGAAACTACACCCCGACCTGGTGCACTTTTGTATGCCACAACAACCCGTTTGGTATAGCGGTAAAAAAGTCACCACTTTTCACGATTTAACACTGGTCAAAACCTATAATTCAGACAAAAACTGGCTCGTTTTCCATGCCAAACAACTAATCGGCAAATCGGTCTTTAAAAAAGTCGCTCGTGATAGCGACCATATTATCGCCATTAGTGAATTCACCAAAAAAGAACTCCTCGATTTTACCAACATTCCCGAGGAAAAAGTCACGGTTATTTACGAATCAACCGACGTTGCACTCGGCGCTTCAAAGTTATATACGCTTCCCTACAAAAACTATATTTTGTACGTCGGCCAACAATCTGACTATAAAAACATTAAACGCCTTGGTGATGCCCACCAAAAGCTCCTCGAAACCTACCCCGACCTTGGCCTTGTGCTTGTCGGGAAAAAGAATGCCAGCGCGCTCACCAACGAAGCGTATTTTAATAGCAAACACTATAAAAACATCCTCTTCACTGATTTCGTCGAAGACGATCAACTAAATTGGCTCTATTCACACGCCGGCGCATACATCTTCCCCTCACTCATGGAAGGCTTCGGACTACCAGGCCTCGAAGCAATGGGTCATGGCACTCCCGTCATCAGTAGTAACGCGACCTGCCTGCCTGAGATTTACGGCAACGCCGCTCACTATTTCGATCCGTTAAACGTCGGCGACATCACGCGCGCCATTACCGAAGTTCTTGGCAACGAAACACTACGCCGAGACCTGTCTAAACGCGGCTACGAGCAGATCAAGAAGTATTCCTGGATAAAGATGGCCGAACAGACTCACGCCGTCTACGAAGA
>Ga0247806_10001267_pt1 | contig 12686 bp, 19 predicted proteins | sample UWRJL059202B1_FD_179935 | JGI IMG/M metagenome (GOLD analysis project Ga0247806, IMG submission 179935) | Plant litter microbial communities from Arlington Agricultural Research Station in Wisconsin, United States - UWRJ-L059-202B-1 | ecosystem: Environmental > Terrestrial > Plant litter >... | reverse complement strand
ACTCCCTCAACTAGACGGCGCGGAGCATCCGGAACTCAGCTTTCTGCTCGCGCGACGACGGGCCATACGCTGACCATATCCGCTGCTGCCTACGATGGGGGCATGCGCGTACTGATCGTCGAAGACGAGTTGTATCTGGCCGAAGCGATCCGCGACGGACTCCGGCTCGAGGCCATCGCGTCTGACATCGCCGGCGACGGCGACACCGCCCTGGAGAACCTGGCGGTGAACGAGTACGACGCCGTCATCCTCGACCGGGACATCCCGGGCACCCACGGTGACGACGTGGCCCGCTGGATCGTGGCCTCCGGTCTTCCCTGCCGCATCCTCATGCTCACCGCCGCCGACCTGCTCGACGAAAAGGTGCGCGGCTTCGAGATCGGCGCAGACGACTACGTCACCAAACCGTTCGAGTTGCGTGAACTCGTGATGCGGCTGCGCGCCCTGGGCCGCCGGCCCGCCGAGGGCGCCCCGCCGGTGCAGGAGCATGCCGGCCTGAAGCTCGACACCTTTCGGCGCGAGGTGTACCGCGACGGCCGGTACGTCGCGCTCACCCGCAAACAGTTCGCCGTGCTCGAGGTGCTGATCGCGGCGCGTGGCGGCGTGGTGAGCGCCGAAGCCCTGCTCGAGCGGGCGTGGGACGAGAACGCCGACCCGTTCACGAACGCCGTGCGCATCACCATCTCCTCGTTGCGCAAACGACTCGGCGACCCCTGGCTGATCCACACCGTGGCCGGCGTCGGCTACCGGCTGGACGCCGCGGACGACGGCGTCAGCGGGCGCTCATGAGCGCCCGCCTCCGGCTCACCCTGAGCTACGCCGGGTTCCTGCTCGTGGCGGGCATCGCGCTGATGGCGCTCGTGTTCTACATCCTCCGCTTCGTGCCCGAGGGAAACCTCAACAACGAAGGCCCATTCATGCCCGATCGCAGCGACCTCCTCGACGCGCTCTGGCCGCGCACCTGGCAGGTGCTGCTCGTGCTCGTGGTGATCGGGTTCGGCGGCGGCTGGTTTCTGGCGGGCCGGATGCTGCGGCCACTGCAGCGGATCAACAGTGTCGCTCGCCGCGTCGCCGCCGGGTCGCTCGACCACCGGGTGCGCCTCGACGGCCCGCACGACGAGTTCCGCGAGCTCGCCGAGACCTTCGACTCGATGCTTGACAGGCTGCAAGGCTCGTTCGACGAGCAACGACGGTTCGCCGCGAACGCTGCACACGAGCTGCGCACCCCCTACGCGATCGAACGCTCGATGTTGGATGTGGCCCTGGCCGATCCGGGCGCGCTGGACATCGACCGGCTGCTCGGCCGGCTGGACGAGACCAACCGGCGCGGCATCGAGGTGGTGGAGGCGCTGCTGGCGCTGGCGACCATCGACTCCGGCCGCGCGATCGATCACAGCCCGCTGGACGTGGCCGAAACAGTGGCCGACGTGCTTCGCGAACTGGGCCCGCTGGCCGACGAGGCCGGCATCACCGTCAGCCGGGTGCTGGGCGAGGGCGATATCGACGCCAGCGCCACGCTGGTGCGCCAGCTAGCGGCAAACCTCGTGCTCAACGGCATCCGCCACAACACAGCCGACGGCTGGGTCGAGGTGCGGACCGAGACCGTGGACGACGGAGGCGTGGAGATCTCGGTCAGCAACTCCGGCCCCCTGGTGTCGCCTGCGCTGCTCGGCACGCTGACCGAACCCTTCGTTCGAGGCGTGGGCAGGGTCGCCACCCGCACGGCCGGACCGGGCCAGGGGACGGGCCGGGGCCCGGTGGGCAGCGGTCTCGGTCTCGCCCTCGTCGCCCGCGTCGCCGACGTGCACGGCGCCGTGCTCCAGATCGTGGCCCGCCCGGCCGGCGGCCTCGACGTGACGGTGCGTTTTCCAGGCCCCGGCTCGGCAGGCGCCGCCGCGGAGTGAACGGCGGGGTATCGGGAGCGTATGTCTTTTCTGAGACGGCACCGCAACAGCGCCCCTGTTGGACTGATGTCTTCCAAGAGAGAAGGAGACGCAGCCGTGTCGAAGAAAACAACCGTGGTGATCCTCAGCCTGGTGCTGCTCGGTGGGCTGGTGGTGGCGACAGTGCTGACGACTCTGCCGCGCGATGACGCTGCATCTGGCGCGGTGTGGCCGGATGGGACCGCCGTTGGGGTGGCCGACGGGTTCATCGACGAGGGCGAGGCGGTTTCGGCATTCGCCGACGACCTGCCCGCTATCGCCAACCTCGAACCGGCGCTGCGGTCGGCCATGCAAGACGCCGCCCGCGACGCCACCGCAGACGGCGTCGAGTTCGTCGTGACAAGTGGTTGGCGGAGCGCCGCGTATCAGCAGTCGCTGCTTGACGCCGCGGTGATCGAATACGGCAGCGCGGAGGTGGCCGCCGAATTCGTGCTGCCACCGGACAGGTCCCAGCACGTCACCGGCGAAGCCGTCGACATCGGCCGCACCGATGCGAACAGTTGGCTCAGCCAGCACGGAGCCGACTACGGGCTCTGCCAGACCTACGCCAATGAGATGTGGCACTTCGAACTAGCGACGACCCCGGGCGGGGAGTGCCCGGCCCAAATCAGCAACGCTGCCGGCTGAACGACCACCCTGTGCGCCGGGCACAGAAAACGGCACCGACCCCTTGCGGAGCCGGTGCCGTGTTTTCTGGTGCTGCCTACTTGCGACGACCGGTGACCGCGCCGTAGATGACGAGCACGATGATGGATCCACCGATGGCGAGAGCCCAGGTGGACAGCGAGAAGAAGTCGTTGATACCCACGCCGAAGATTGCTCCGCCGAGGAACCCGCCGACGAGGGCGCCGACGACACCGAGCACGAGGGTGATCAGCCAGCCGCCGCCGTTGCGGCCGGGGAGGATGAGCTTGGCGATGGCGCCGGCGATGAGGCCGAGAAGAAGGAATCCGAGGAAGCCCATGGGTGTGTCTGCTTTCTGTTCGTGGTACTGACTGTGGGTGGGTGGGAAGAAAAGACTGTGGGTCAGGCGGCGAGAGAGCCGCGCAGGTAACCGGGCCGCGGGACCCGGCCGAGGAAGGTGCGGGACGTGGCCAGATTGAACGTGGATCGGGTGCCCGAGTCCGGCGCAGCCAGGTGCACGGCGAGCGCGTCCTTGGCGGCCGGGATGCTGCTGCACTCGGCCACGACGGAGCCGGTGCTGCTGCGCACGCTGAAGTGGCCGTTGACGAACTCGACCAGACCCGCGTGGTCGCCGTTCTCGGTGGCGACCCAGAGGTTGCCGGCGGGGCTGGACCACTGGATCGCGGTGGAGCGGTTCTCCCCGCCTGATTGAGTACCGAACACCGTCATCACGTCCCCGTTAGCTAGTTGGTCTATTAGTTCGTCTGTCTAGTAATAACGTACATGAACCAAAATACAATGCACAAATCGCCGAGAATCCGCTAGCTGGGAGGGTCCTTGGACCTCTGCCCGACGTCTTGTTAGTGGAACTAGTATTTGTAAATGGCATATTCGGTACAGGACGCGGGCACGCATTACTGGTACTCCGACGACGCCCAGCGTGAGCGCAGCGTCGCCGTTCTCGAGGCAATGCGCACGTATCGGGCGGCAGAGGCCGCGATGCGCAGCCGCACCCAACGGTCCATGGGCCTGGGCGAGAACGACCTCCTCGCGCTGCGCTACCTGCTCATAGCCAAGCAGGACGGCCGAACCATCGGCCCCAAAGAGCTGACGGCATATCTGGGTATCTCCAGTGCCTCGACCACGGTGCTGATCGACCGCCTGGAGCGGTCCGGGCAGGTGCGCCGGGAACACAGCCCCTTCGACCGTCGTGCCCTGATCCTGGTTCCGACCGCCAGCACCGACGAGGAAATCCACGCCGCGCTGGGTGACGTGCCGGCCCGGATGGTGGAGGTGGCGAACCGCCTGGACCCCGCAGAGGCCAAGGTTGTCATCGACTTTCTGACGAACATGCGGGCAGCGGTCGACGAGATCGACGCGCACGCCGCCGCCGGCACACCGCCCACTCCGTCTTCCCCGGCTCGTTGACCACGGAGAATTCGGCGGAGCCGTTCATCGCGCCCCACGCCCACGACGTGATCGCAACGCTGCTCGAATACAGGCTGGCCGAAGAAGCCATGCGCCGCCGCACCCGGGACTCCATGCACATGGGCACGACCGACCTGCAGGCACTCCGTTTTCTGATCAAGGCACAGGGCGAGGACCGGATCGTCTCCGGCCGCGACGTGGCCGACCACCTGGGCATGACCTCGGCATCCGTCACGGCGCTGCTGGACCGGCTGACCAAGAGCGGTCATGTGCAGCGCACCCCGCACCCCACCAATAGGCGCAGCAACATGGTCACCGCCACGCCGGGCTCCGACGACGAGGTGCGCCAGACCCTCGGCGCCATGCACGGCCGCATGATCGAGACGACCAGAGCGCTCAGCCCGGCGGATGCCGCGCTCATCGAGCACTTCCTGGTGTCGATGACGGAAGCCGTCGACAGCATCGACGCGGGCGCCGGAGGCCTCCGCGCCCACTGATCCGTCGTGTTTCCGACTCGGTCGAAACTGAAGGGTAACCACCGGATCGGGAATAGATGGGCGGCGCACGCGTTGCATCCACTACTGCGTTGATCGACCGATCGACAGTGGGAAGGGTGAGTTGTACGCCGATCTGAGTTCTCGCGCAGATGACGACACCGTGCACTTCGAGCTGTTCTCGTCGTCGTTCTGCGGTGCCTGCCGGCAGACCCGGATGGCCCTCAACCGAGTGCTCCAACTGGTGCCCGGCTCCACGCTGACCGAGGTCGACGTGGCCGGAGACCCCGCCCGCGCCGAAGCCCTGAACATCGAGCACACGCCGACGACAATCATCCGCGATGCCAGAGGGCGCGAGGTGACCCGGGCCACAGGTGTGCCGTCGCTGCCTCAGATCCTGGTGGCCACCGCCCGTGCCCGCGAAGCACCGCAGACCTCGAACCGCCGCACCGAAGGAGCCCGCCCGTGACAAATTGCCCCGTGACAGACCGCCCCGTGACAGACAGCCCCATGATTACGAGTGCCAATGCAGTCGGCACGACACTCAGCTTGCCCGAAGAACTGCAACTGGCGCTGCCGCTCATGACCGGTCAGCTGCGCTTCGGCTCGATGGACATCGCCGTCGCCGCGATCATCGACCTCGCCCTGCGTGGCCGGATCGTGGCCACAAAATCCCGCTTCGCTCAGCCGTCGAGCGCCAGGCTCACGCTGGTGGATGCCGCCCCGATCGGCAACGCGCCCCTCGATGCGGTCATGCGGGCGTTCGTCGCCCGCGGCAAGCCCTGGAAGGCGTACTCCGCCGTGACCGAGCTGTGGGCGACGGCGTCGGAAGCGACCACCGCCAGCCTGGTGGCCAGGGGCGCGGTCAGCGCCCACGGCTTCCTGCGGGACCGCGGCGGCCGGCTCGAGCCGCTCGATCAGGAGCTGCGCCACGCGACCATGGTGCGCCTCGACCGGGCGCCGTCGGCGAGCGACCCACTGGCCACGGTGCTGTTGGACATCCGACAGCACTCCGCGTGGGGCTGGACCGCCAAGCCCGGGCAGAGAAAGCCGCCGCTGCTCGGTGACTACTCCGAGAACGTGGCCATCACCGCCCGCGGTGCTCTGAGCGCGCTGTACATCGCCACAGGCTCCGCGGTCTGACCCGCCCCCCAAAGGCGAGCGGCTCCTTGGGTCTACTTCTTGGAGAAGTCGTTCGGTTCGAGGCCGGCGATGCGACGGGCGTGCTCCTGCAGCACGGTGTCGTCTACCTGGTGGCCGCCGTCGGCGAAGCGCTCACGCAACGCGTCCAGAATTTTGGCTTCGTCCTGGCCGGCGAGGTCCGCCTCCTGCTGCAACAGGATGCCCGCCACCTGGTCGGCATCGGTGTGACTGTGCTGGGCCTGAATCGGTTCGTCCTGGGTGTCGCCGGTCATGGTGTCCTCCGCCTCGCGAATCCAGGTGCGTCAGTGCCCAGGGAATCCGTGTGCACCATTGTGCCCTACTGGCCCTCGTTCGCGGCTGATCGGCCAGGTACCCAGGGGACTCGGAGGTACCGGCACGAAGCTATCCGGCCGCGCGTCTGTCGCCGTCGCCGGAGCCCAACCGGAGCTCCCGGCCGACGAGCCGTCGGGCGACCAGGCTCAGGGACGTCTGGTGCGAGCGGGCGTATTGACGAATCAGGCCGAAAGCGGCCTCGATCGGCACGTCCGCCGTCTCTGCCACCACACCCTTGGCCTGCTCGATGATGATCCGGCTCGACAGGGCCCGCTGCAGTTGATCCTGCAGGGTCGACGCATCGCGGATGGTGCGCTCCTGCAGAATGCCGATCGTCGCCACGTCGGCGAGGGCCTGCGCTGCCCGGATGTCGGCTGTGTTCAACTCGCCGCGCTCGTTGCGCATGAGGTTCAGGGTGCCGAGGGTCGTCTCCCGCAGTCGCAACGGAATGGCGTAGACCGAGTGGATGCCCTGGGCCAGGGCCGTGGTGCTGAAGTCGGGCCAGCGCGACGAATCAACGTCGATGTCGGGTAGTGACACGACCGCGCGGGTTTGGAAGCACTCCATGCAGGGTCCCGCGTTGGCGTCGAGCTGCATGATCTCCACGAGGGTGTTGGCCTCGCTCGTGGAGGCGACGACCTCCAGCCTGCCCTCGGCGTTGGCTAGCAGGATGCCGGCGGAATCGACGTCGAGGAGGTCGTGGCAGTTCTCCACGAGGGTTTGCAGCAGATCGATGACGTCATACCCGGCCACGAGGGTGTCGGCGAGGGTGGCGAAGGCGTCAATGAGCCGTTCGATGCGGATGGTGTCGTTCACTGGGTGTCCTCACCCGGCTCCGCCAGCGGACTGAACCGGATCTTCCGGGCGATCACGTCTTCGGCGACCGCCAGCATCGGGCGGTTCTCGGCGTAGGCCCTGGCCCGGATGATCAGATGGGCGTCTTCGGCGGTGGTGTCGAGTTGGGCGAGCACCATGCCCGTGGCCTGATGGATCGACCGCCTGGAGAACGTGGTCGTTTCGCCGGGGGTGTCGGCCTCGTTGAGGGCGTGGCGCAACAGAATGCGGCTGATGATCGCCGTCAGAGCCTGCGTCTGCTCCTGTTGTTGCGGGCTGAGTGAGACCGGAGTGGCGGAGTACAGGTCGACTGCGCCGATCTCGAGTGGGCCGAACAGGAGCGGGAAGGCAAAGATCGCACCGATCGGCTCCTTGCGGATCTCCTGCAGGAAGGCGGGCCAGGAGACGTCGGTGCGTGTGCCGAGGTCGGATTCGAGGACCGGTCGTTTGCTCGCGAGGGCGTCCCAGCACGGGCCTTCGCCGAGGTCGAACTGCAACTCGTCGACTCGCCCGGCCAGCGCGTCGGTGGCTGACATCGTCTCGGAGCCCAGAAGAGACCCGAACGTCGAGACCGACGCGCCCGAGACGGGCAGGAAGCGCAGGAACGGCCGTGCGAGTTCGGAGACGCGTCCGTGGCTCTCGGAAAGGGCATCCGATGCCAATTGGAATGAATCGTTGGCAAGCACTGCATCTCCTCCCCTTATTTGCCAGACTACGAGCCAGGGAATTGAAATCCAATGGCTTGACAATCCACGAGGGGACGCACCCGCAATGAGCACATCACCGAACGCCAGCGAGAGCAGCGAGTCGACCGGGGCGGGTTTCTCCGCCGAGGAACGCGCCGCCATGAAGGCCCGCGCGGCCGAGCTGAAGGCCGAGGCCCGGCGCGGTAAGGCCGGCGACAAGGCGGCCGCCGACGAGGCGACCATGCTGGCGAAAATCACCGAAATGCCGCAGCCCGATCGGGCCATGGCCGAGCGCCTGCACGCTCTCGTCACCGAGGCCGCCCCCGAGTTGCTGCCGAAGCTCTACTACGGACAGCCGGGCTGGGCCAAGGGCGGAAAGGTCGTGGTCTTCTTCCGCAGCGGCCAGATGGACAAGGCGCGCTACTCGACGCTCGGTTTCAGCGGCGATGCGAAACTCGACGACGACAACGGCATGTGGCCCTCGTCGTACGCGCTGGACCACCTCACCGAGGAGACCGCAGCGGCGATCGCCGCACTGGTCAAGAAGGCCGTGACCGCCTAACCCAGTGCCCGCCGGGCCGACCTCAACCCGTTGACGTACACTATTACGTACAGGAGGTACTCCGATGCGAACCATGACCTATTCAGAATCACGCGCCAATTACGCGGCGACTCTCTCGGCTGTAGTTGATGACCGCGAAGAAGTCATCATCACCCGTGCCGGCCACGAGCCGGTAGTCATAGTATCCCTGGACGAGTACGAGTCGCTCAAGGAAACCGCCTACCTATTGCGGAACCCAGCGAACGCACGACGACTTCTCGGCTCCATCGAACGGCTTGAATCCGGACGCGGTACCGAGCACGACCCGGTCGAGTGAAGTTCGTCTGGGACGAGGACGCGTGGGCCGACTACGAGTGGTGGCAGACCCAGGACCGGAAGATCCTCAAGCGGATCAACGCACTTCTCCGTGACGTTGCCCGGAACGGGAACGAAGGCATCGGCAAGCCCGAACCCCTCAAGCACGGCTTTCACGGCTATTGGTCTCGACGCATAACCGATGAGCATCGCCTGGTGTACAAGGTGGAAGGCGATGATATTCGCATCGCCGGCTGCCGCTACCACTACGGGACCTAGCAACCATGCTGCCTGAGGACTGGATCGAACACCGCCGCGAGGACCGCGAGCCGGTGGGCTGGATCGTGCCGGAGGGCGAAGGGTTCCGCCCGGTGGATCGCCTCGGCCGATGGGTGACCACCGAACCGGTCGACTGGCTGGAGGCCGAAGAGATGCTGGAGGCACTGGGCCTCGGCTTCCTGGCCGAGCGGTACCTGCTGCGCCTGGCCGACGGCACGGAGCGGCCCGTGCGGATCAGCGAGGCGAGCCCCGACGGGGTGACCGTCGTGGCCGACGAATACGGCGCCGCCTCCGCGGTGGGCGCCAACAGCGACAGCTTCCGGCTGCCGTTTCCCGCACCCGAGACGCTCCGCCCCGAGTGAGCCTGCCCTCGCCGTGACGACGACGGGCCGGTCGCGTAACCTGAGCGGATGACCCCTGAGCCTTCGATCAGCCTCGACATGTCGGCCAGGTCGAGTACGTCCGCGACGCCGCGTTCCTGCGAGCGGTGTGGAGCGGATGACGGGAATCGAACCCGCGCTATCAGCTTGGGAAGCTGAAGTTCTACCATTGAACTACATCCGCGCGTCCAGGCCGCCGAGGCCGCATGGAACCGTGCCAGCCTATCAAGACTTGCGCCTATAGGCTGGCACCGTGCTTCTCTCGGATCGTGACATCAAAGCCCAGATCGACGCGGAACGCATCGCGCTCGCCCCCTACGACCCGGAGATGATCCAGCCGTCGAGCATCGACGTGCGGCTCGACAGGTTCTTCAGGTTGTTCGACAACCACAAGTACCCGTTCATCGACCCGGCCGAGGATCAGCCCGAACTCACCAGGCTGATCGAGGCCAAGGACGACGAGCCGTTCATTCTGCACCCGGGCGAATTCGTGCTCGGCGCCACCTTCGAGGCCGTGACCCTGCCCGACGACGTGGCCGCCAGGCTCGAAGGCAAGAGCTCGTTGGGCCGGTTGGGCCTGCTCACCCACTCCACCGCCGGGTTCATCGACCCGGGCTTCACCGGGCACGTCACCCTGGAGCTGAGCAACGTGGCCACCCTGCCGATCAAGCTGTGGCCGGGCATGAAGATCGGTCAGCTGTGCTTCTTCCAGCTCAGCTCGCCGGCCGAGAAGCCCTACGGCTCCGCCTCCTACCTCTCCCGCTACCAGGGCCAGCGCGGCCCCACCGCCTCCCGCTCCCACCTGAACTTCCACCGCACCGACACGACCGCAACGGATGCCGGCAGCCTGGGCGCCTAGGCACCCAGCCAACGGTTCGGCCCCCGCCTTGCGGGGTCTGGAACACCGTGTTCACGCGGGCGTTACGTGGGGGCGGTAAAATTCGGGGCATGACCACCTCAGAGTCCCGTTTTGCCGAGGCGCTGATCGCCGACGGTCCCACCCCGGAATACCCCGGCCGCATGCGCCGGTTCGGCCAGCTCGTGGGCACCTGGGCCGCACACGGCAGCCGGCTCGACGAGGCCACCGGCGAGTGGACCGAACGCGAGTTCACCTGGATCGTGCAGTTCGTGCTCGACGGGCGCGCGGTGCAAGACGTGGAGGTCGTGGCCAGCACGACGCATCCGTCGGGCTTCGAAACCGTCGCCACCGCCGTGCGCGTCTACGACCCGTTCGCCGGCGCCTGGCGGGTGAGCTACTTCGCCCCGACCCTGGGGGAGTACTGCCACCTGATCGCCACCCCGTACCGCAACGGGCTGCGCCAGGACGGCACCGGAACCGACGGCCGCCCGGTGCGCTGGAACTTCACCTCGATCACCGAGGACGGCTACACCTGGGAGGGCTGGGTGAGCGACGACGAGGGCGCGAACTGGCACCTCGTGGAACACAACGAAGCCGTGCGGGTGCACTGACCGATCCCTATTCGGTTGCCTCCACAACGGTGGTGTGCACGATGATCTCCGAGTGCAGCGTGCGGTGCACAGGGCACTTGTCGGCGATCTCGGCCAGCCGCTGACGCTGATCCTCATCGAGGTCTCCCTCGAACCGGAGGAGGCGTGCGATGTGGTCGATCTGCCCGACGACGGTCTCGCAGTCGGCGCAGTCCGTGGCGTGCACCCGGTCGTGGCGGAGGGTCACGGTGACCTTCTTCAGCGGCCACTTCTTGCGCTCCGCGTACATGCGCACGGTCATCGAGGTGCAGGCTCCGAGGCCGGCCAGGATCAGATCGTATGGGGACGGCCCGATGTCGGTGCCGATGGGCCGGGGCTCGTCGGCGGTGAGCCGGTGCGGGCCCACGGTGATCTGCTGGGCGTAGCCGCCAGTTCCGCTTTCGGTCACGACGACGAGGCCCTCGGCCGGGTCGGGCGGGGTCGAGTCCGCAGGGGTGTCTGTCGTGGAGCCCGGCGCCGCATCCGGCGCCGCACCCGGCACACCCGCCAACAGGGTCGCCAGCTCGGCGAGCCGGGTCAGCGTGTAGTCCGGGGCCGTGAAGTAGCTCGGGTACGTGTCGCCGCCGCGGTTCAGCCAGGCGGTGGCCAGGCCGGCCTCTGCGGCCCCGTGGATGTCCCAGGGGTGCACGGCCACGAGCAGCAGTTCGGCCGGGCGCACGCCGCAGGCCTCGGCCGCGTAATCGTAGGCGGCCCGCATCGGCTTCCACGCCCCGGCATCCTCGACGCTGAGCAGCGCCTCGAAGTGACCCTCGAGCTCGGCCGCGGCCAGCAGTGACCGGGCCGCCTCGGCGGATCCGTTGGACAGCGTGACCAGGCGCATCCCGGCGCCGGTCAAGGCGCGTATGCCCTCGGGCACGTCGGGGTGCAGCGTGAGCAGTCCGAACCCGGCCATGATGTGCTCCACGGCTTCGTCGGGCTCGCGCATGAGGGGCACATCGCGCAGCACCGCACGCAGCAGCTCGGACCCGATCACCGAGAACGGCGCCGCGCCGCCCGCCGCGGCGAGGGCGAAACCGTCCCGCAGCAGCGCCGCGAACCACGCCGACGCGAGGTGGGCCGGCGCGCCGACCTGCACGAACCGGGCTTTCATGGCCGACATGTCCGAGAGGGTCTCGTTGACATCGAAGACGATCACGGCCGGGGTGGTGCTGGTCATGGGTCGGTTCCTTTCCGGTCAGACAGCGGTACGCGGCAGCAGGCGCAGGAGGCCTGGGACGTCGTCGGCCACGGCAAGTCGCGCGGACAGGTTTCGCCCCTTCCATCCTTGCCGCTCTGACGGATCGACGTGCGTCCATCGCACCCCCAATCTTGTGGATCGCAGGCGCCAGACCAGACACGCCGAGGAGTCTGAAATGAACGGATGTGCACCCGAAACCGGGGACAGATCGTACGGCGTCTTTCCGGCCATCCGCGGCTCCCAACCACTACATGTAGCGGCACCAGGGACCAAAGCCACCTAAATCTAGTGATTGTGCGATCACGGCGTCCCTATGCTGAAGGCGTGAATCCAAGTATCAGCGCCCCGGCCCAGACCCCTGCCACTCAGGGCGACGCCGTCGACCAGTCGACGCCGCCGCTGCCTACCATCCAGGTAGTCAAACGCGACGGCCGCCGGGTGGATTTCGATGACACCAAGGTCTACGAAGCCCTGGTGAAAGCGGCAGTGGAGATTCACCGCGACATGACCCCGCTGGTGCACCGCGCGATCGTGGACATCGTCGCCGCGGTCAACCGGGAGATCGCCGGACGCTTCGCCACCGACATCAAGATCTACGAGGTGCAGAACATCGTGGAGCACGCGCTGCTCGAAAGCCACGAATACGACCTGGCCGAGAAGTACATCGGCTACCGCACCCAGCGCGACTTCGCCCGCAGCAAGTCCACCGACATCAACCACTCGATCATCAACCTGCTCAGCAAAGACTCCTCCGTGGTGAACGAGAACGCCAACAAAGACAGCGACGTCTTCAACACCCAGCGCGACCTCACCGCCGGCGCGGTGGGCAAGGCCATCGGCCACAAGATGCTGCCCCCGCACGTGTCCAACGCGCACCAGAAGGGCGACATCCACTTTCACGACCTGGACTACAGCCCCTACGCGCCGATGACCAACTGCTGCCTCATCGACTTCACGGGCATGCTCAGCCGGGGTTTCCGCATCGGCAACGCCGACGTGG
>Ga0247806_10001266_pt1 | contig 12689 bp, 4 predicted proteins | sample UWRJL059202B1_FD_179935 | JGI IMG/M metagenome (GOLD analysis project Ga0247806, IMG submission 179935) | Plant litter microbial communities from Arlington Agricultural Research Station in Wisconsin, United States - UWRJ-L059-202B-1 | ecosystem: Environmental > Terrestrial > Plant litter >... | reverse complement strand
TAAATATTGTATTTATGAATCATTATGAAACTGTTTTCATTTTAAATCCCGTTTTATCTGAGGTTCAGGTGAAGGAAACAGTAACGAAATTTGAAGAATTTCTTACTAGTAGAGGAGCTGAAATGGTGTCAAAAGAGGATTGGGGTCTGAAAAAAATGGCTTACGAAATCCAAAACAAAAAGAGTGGTTTTTATCACTTATTCGAATTCAAAGTAGCTGGAGAAGTTCTGATTGCTTTTGAAACTGAATTTAGACGTGACGAAAGAGTTATGCGTTTCTTAACTGTAAGTTTAGATAAACATGCTATTTCTTGGGCTGAAAGAAGAAGAGCCAAATTAAAATCTACTAAAGCTTAATTATTATGTCTACAATAGAGCAATCTGCAAAAGGAAAAAAAGACGGAGATATCAGATATTTAACGCCTTTAAACATCGAAACTAACAAAACTAAAAAGTATTGTCGTTTCAAAAAATCAGGAATCAAATATATTGATTATAAAGATGCTGATTTCTTATTGAAATTCGTTAATGAGCAAGGAAAAATTCTTCCTCGTCGTTTAACGGGAACTTCATTAAAATACCAAAGAAAAGTTTCTGTAGCTGTAAAAAGAGCTCGTCACTTAGCTTTAATGCCATACGTGGCCGATTTATTAAAATAATATTAAAATAATAGTTGTTGGTTTCCGGTAAGATGGAACCTAACTTCTCAAATAAAGGACAACAACATGGAACTTATCTTAAGACAAGACGTACAAAATTTAGGTTTTAAAGATGACGTAGTATCAGTTAAAGCTGGTTACGGACGTAACTTTTTAATTCCTCAAGGATTTGCGCATTTAGCTACGCCTTCTGCAAAGAAAGTATTGGCTGAAAACCTAAAACAAAGAGCTCATAAAGAAGCTAAAGTTGTTGCTGACGCAAAAGCATTAGCTGAATCATTGAAAGCAATTGAAATCAAAATCTTTGCAAAAGCAGGTGGTGAAAAATTATTCGGTTCAATCACGAATATTGATATCGCAGACGCTTTAGCAAAAGGTGGTCAGGTAATTGAAAGAAAATTCATTACTAGCGGTATCGTTAAACGTACTGGTAAATACACTGCAAATGTGCGTTTACATAGAGATGTAATCGTTGAATTACCATATGAAATTATTGCTGAAAAATAACATTTTGTTAACTTCTTGTTAATAAAATATAAAGACCACTCTTAGGAGTGGTTTTTTTTTATCTAATTTTGAATGAAATAACTCACTCAAAATCCGGAAAATGAAAAAAATCTTTGCATTAATGTTATGTTTGCTGGCCTTAACCGTGGCTAAAGGGCAAACGACGACTTCAAGTATAAAGGGAATTGTAAGAAGTTCTACCAACGAGCTATTGCCAGGTGCTGGTATTTTGGCAATTCATACGCCAACTGGCGGAAAATATTCAGCTATTTCAAATGAAGATGGAAGGTTTAATATTCTGAATATGAGAATTGGAGGTCCATACAAAATTGTGGTAACTTTTGTTGGTTTTCAGGATCAGGAGTATAATGACATCTATCTTGATTTAGGAAAACCATTTAATATTGATGTACTACTTTCAGATGCGAGTCAGGCATTAGAAGAAGTAAAGGTTGTTGCTAAAGATAAAGTTTTTAAAAGCGGAAAAACCGGTGCTGAAACTACTATTGGCAGGAGAGAACTAACTTCATTACCTACGATCTCAAGATCTGCAGAAGATTTTACCCGCTTAGAACCAACAGCGAGTGGAGGATCTTTTGGAGGAAGAAATGATCAATACAATAATTACTCTTTAAATGGTGCGGTATTCAATAATCCGTTTGGATTAGATGCTGCAACCCCTGGAGGACAAACCGGTGCTCAGCCTATTTCGTTAGATGCTATTGAGCAAATTCAGGTGGCGACTGCGCCTTACGATGTTACTTTATCAGGTTTCACAGGTGCTTCTGTAAATGCAGTTACAAAATCGGGAACAAATGAATTTCATGGTACAGCTTATGCTTTTTACAGAAATCAGGATTTGACAGGAGATAAAATTAAAGGAGAAAAAATATTTGTACCAACATTAGAACAAACTCAGGCTGGTTTTAGTTTGGGAGCTCCTATCATTAAAGATAAATTATTTATTTTTGGAAATTTTGAAATCGATAAACGTAGTGATTTAGGATCCAATTTCGTGGCTAATAATAATGATGGCATTACAGGAATCAACGAATCGCGAGTTTTAGAATCTGACTTGATCGCTGTCTCAAACGCATTGGCGGCATTAGGGTATAATACTGGTGCTTATCAGGGATTTAAACACGAATCAAATTCAAATAAAGGAATTATAAAAGTGGATTGGAATATAAATGACAATCATAAACTGGCTGTTATTTATAATTTTCTTGATGCCTCCAAAGATAAACCTGCGCATCCGACAGCACTTGGTTTTAGAGGACCAAATGCATCAATTTTGCAATTTCAAAATTCAGGATATCAGATTAATAATAATTTGAGTTCGTTTTTAGTCGAGCTGAATTCCAAGTTCAGCGAAAAAGTTTCGAATAAGTTACAGGCAGGATACTCTCACTTTAATGATTACAGAGTTCCGTTTTCTGTTCCGGCTCCTGTGATTAATATCCAGGATGGAGCGGGTTCTAATTATATTATTGCAGGTCATGAACCGTTTTCGATCAATAATACTCTAGATCAAAAAGTAATTCAAATCACTAATAATTTGACATATACAGTGAGAAAACATGCCTTTACTTTTGGGACCTCATTCGAAAAATTCGGATTTAAAAACTCATTTAATTTGGGAGGCTATGACAACTTCGGAAATCCGAATGGTTATGCGGGTACTTTTTTTACACCCTATTTTACAACACAGGATTTCTTAAACGACGCCGCGCAGCCCTATGCTAGTAGTATAATTGCTCAAAATCTTCAATATGCCCAAGATGTTTTTAATACGAAAAGTAACTTCGAAGTAGGAACTGATGGCGGATGGAAACTGGCTGAATTAAATGTAGGTCAATTGGCGTTTTATGCTCAGGATGATATTAGTGTCAACGATGATTTTAAATTGTCTGTAGGTTTAAGAATTGATAAACCTTTGTATTTTAATACAGCAGATTTGATTCAGAAATATATTGATACAGATAATGGCGGTTCGGGGAGAGATAATAGTATTGATTATTATAACCCTCAAACCGGTCAGGCTGTTAAATTGATTTCTACAGATTTACCAAGCGACAGAATCCTTTGGTCACCTCGAATTGGATTTAACTGGGATGTAAAAGGTGATGCAACTTCTCAGCTTCGAGGAGGTACGGGAGTTTTTACAGGAAGAATTCCGTTTGTTTGGTTGGGAAATCAGGTGAGTGGTGCTGATGATAGTTTCTTTCAAATCATGGATCCGGATTATAAATGGCCACAGGTTTGGAGAACGAGTTTAGGATATGATCACAGATTTGAGGGCAATTATATTGTTACCGTTGATTTATCATATAATAAGGATATAAACGCAGTACAGGTTCAAAACTGGGGATTAAAAGACCCAACAGGAACTTTGGCGGGTGTGGACAACAGGGCAATTTATTTAGCTGCAGATAAAGGGGCAAACAATGCTTATGTAATGACAAATTCAGATAAAGGAAGTGCTTTTAATGCATCGGTTAAATTGCAAAAAACTTTTGAAAATGGTTTGTATGCAAGTATTGCTTACAATTATTTGAAATCGCAAGATGTGAATTCGATTGAAGCTGAAATTACAGGAGATGCTTTTTCTTTTAATCCCGCTTTAGGAAATGTAAATACAGCAGTTCTTTCAAATTCTAAATATGGAGATAACCATCGTTTTATTGGTGTTGCTTCTAAAAAATGGAAATACGGAAAAGACAAATGGGCCACAACGGTTTCGACTTTTCTGGAGTATGCGCAGGGAGGACGCTTTAATTATACTTACGGAGGAGATATTAATGGTGATAGTTCTGGAGTAAACGATTTACTTTACATACCTACAACTGCAGAAATTGCTTTAATGAATTTTAGTGCGCCGGGACAAGGTGAGGCTTTTGATCACTATATTTCTCAGGATAAATACATGAGAGACAGAAGAGGGCAATATGCAGAACGTTACGGTGCAATATCTCCGTGGAGAGGAAGATGTGATCTTAAATTATTGCAGGATTATAATTTCAGAGTTTCATCGGCATCGGAGAAAACCAATACGATTCAGTTTAGTATTGATATCTTGAATTTCGGAAACTTAATCAATTCAAATTGGGGTGTTGTTCAGGTTCCTACAAGCGTTCAGCCTATTGGAGTAACGGTTGTAGGGGATACGCCAACCTATACTTTTAATAATACGCAAACCAAGACATTTAGTTATGATGCCAGTTTAACATCGAGATGGCAGGCACAATTTGGTATTAGATATATCTTCTAAAAAGGAAAAAAATGTTATAAATTTGCCCTCGCATTTGTGAGGGCTTTTTTATGGATTCTCATTGAGTTATATAATTAAGAAAGGCTTTTTAATGCATTTAAATCAAAGAAAAAATAATGAAATACGCAAGATTAACAAAAGAGCAATTTGATGAATTGCATGCAGAATTTGCCAGTTTTTTAGCAACACAGACAATAGATAAGGCGGAGTGGGATTCGATTAAACAAAATAAACCTGAAGTAGCAGAACAGGAACTGGATGTTTTTTCAGATTTAATTTGGGAAGGTGTTTTGTCAAGAGCCGAATTTTTGGAGCATTTTTCTAAAAACCACATCTTTTTATTTCAGTGTTTTGAAACTCATGTTCAATCTATAGTATTGAAATCATTGGTTCCTGAAACTGATTTTTTAACGAAAGAAGGATTGCAATGGTTGAGCGATAATATGTTTACCGAAACAATTGAAATGAAAACTGGTAAAAAAGTTTTTACTGAAGATAGAAATACTTCTATTTTCGAGTTGATCCAGCAAGGTGCTTTTTTAAGTGATGGACAACTTTTTAAGCAAATTAACACCATTATAGAATCTTAGTCGTTGTAGAGAAATAAATTAAAAGGTAAATGGTTGGTGTTAAATTATTTACCTTTTTTTCGATTAATTAACAATTGTTTAAACTTTTTTGTTTTTTTTACCCCGTATTTTTACGTGATTTTTTCGAATAGCGTAAAATTTGATATTTCTCTTGCTTTCTGTAGGTTTAACTTTTCAAATATATTTTTTTTACTGATTTTAAAGGTTTTACAAAACTTAATACGTGGTAATAAACTTACAAATTAATATTTTGATAAAAAAGACGCACTTTTTTTGTGATTTACATGACATAGTATTTTTAACTCTTAAGTGCTGATTTATTGGTGTTTATAATTAATGTGCATTTTTTATATTTTGACAATTTTAAAAACATAGGAATTTTATTCTTGTTTTATATTTTACTTTTTATTAATTTTAGTAAAAGAAAAGTTTAAACAAAATGTGACTATTATTTTTAGTTAAATCAAAGTTATATAATGTTTGAAATTAATTTAAGCAGAAGATTTTAATATAAACTTAATTGTGATTTACTTATGGAATTGAAATTTACTCTTTTTATCAAGTTTGCATTAAGTATTCTTATTATTTTATCTTCCTTTATTTTTATTTTGGGTAAAATTCAATTTGTTCCAAAATTCCGATTTAATTCAATAGTAAACTTGTTATATAATTTTAAGCACAATCGAATGTTTTTATTTCCAAACCCCAGTCGCGGATTTGTAGATTAAGGCAGCTTTGCTATGCTTATTTTTTTTTTAAATCATTTGCTTTGAAAAAAAAATCATGATTCGATTTTAGAACCTTAATTCTAAAGAAACAAATTGTAGATCGCCTAATCAACTTTCTATAATATTGAATCATTCTCTATATTTTAAAAATCCCCCGTATTATCTAAACTTAAATTTTCTTATGAAAATTAGTCCTGGAACAAATCACTCCGTTTGGAAGATTGATTCAGATCAATATTTCCTAAAAGTTTTGAGGCACCTCTTATTCGTTGGGGATAAAAGATGTTCTCTAGTGTATTTTAAATACACAATACAACATGATTTTTTACAAATCTAATTTAAGATCATAGTTGGACTAGGTTTTAAATGTCGGATTAATTAATTGATTATTAACGTTTTTTATAATTGCTTAAGCATACGTGCTTTTCGCAACAGGTATTTTATTGTCCATTTTCTAATCTTCCAAATTATGAAAAAAATCTTTACTTTTTGTAATCTCCTCTTTCAGAAGAGATTGTTGGGACTAGTTTTGTTATTGCTTTTTTATAACGATGCAATTGCACAAACTTTTTGCAGACCAGTATCAAACACAAACAGTGTTTCTGGATTATGTATTGGCTCAAGTGTAACTAATCCAACAGGTGCCTACGATAATGACGCAGGCTTCACGACATTTACAACTCTGAGCACAGTTGTCGGGGTTTTGTGTTCTGCTCAGGAGACTTTGGTTTTAAACCAAACGGCTAGGGCAGGCGATCAAATTGTTTTGTATATAGGTAATGGTGCAGGTTTACTAAATCTGTCCCTATTATCTTCAGGTACAATTCAGCCCAAATTGAATGGTACAAATGTGGGAGGCGCTGTAGCAATTAATAACCCGTTGCTAAATCTTTCAATTTTACCAGGAAACACTATTGGAGTACTTCGATATACGCTTCCGGGTGATGCAAATCAGGTTCAGATTCAGTTGGGAGGCTTAGTAAGCGTGCTAACTGATTTAAGAATTTATGATGTTCGTTTAGAATTTGCTGCGCCAACGGTAACAGGTGGCCTGAATCAAACAATTTGTTCAGGAACCTCTGCCACATTAACAGCAACTCCGGCGGGCGGAACAACTCTAGCTTGGTATAGTTCACCAACGTCAACTACGGCTTTGGCAACTACAAATTCTTATACTACTCCTACTTTAACTGCTAATACAACCTATTATTTAGCAGTGACACGAGCAGCAGGCTGTGAAGGAAATGAACGTGTACCAGTTGTGGTTAATGTGTCAAATCCTATTGCGCCTGCAATTAGTACGACTGGAACTGCGATCTGTTCAGCCGGAGCAACTCAACAAACAACATTATCGGTTATTAACCCCATTCCGGGAACTATTTATAACTGGTATAATGTAGCGTCTGCAGGTACAGCTTTAGCTTCAGGAACTTCTTATTCTCCAACTGTACCGTTGGGAACATCAAGTTTTTATGTGGAAGCCGCAATAGGAAGCTGCGTGAGCTCAAGAACACGTGTGGATGTAATTTCGAATGCTGTCCCTGCTTTACCAACAGTTTTAACGCAAAGTGTGACGGTTCAATCTGGTCAAAACGCTACCTTAACAGCTGAAACTTCTCAGGCTGGAGTTACTTTAAATTGGTATGATGTTGCAACGGGCGGAACAGCTCTTGCTGTAAATACACCAACTTATACTACTCCGGTTTTAACAGCTACAAGAACTTTTTATGCTGAGGCGCAAAGTGCGACAGGAAACTGCGTAAGTGCGACAAGAGTTCCAGTAACGGTAACTGTTATATCATCAGCTTTAGGCGGATGTTTAGAAGCCGGAAGTCAGCAAACACTACAAAATGGTTTGTGTTTATTGTGCAGCAGTACAAATCCTAACAATTCTGTTGATGGAAATCCTGCAACTGCAGCGAGACTTACAGTTCCTGTTGGCTTATTAAACGGATGGGTGCAGCAAACTTTACAATTCAATAATCCGGGCAGAGGGGGTGATATTGTAGATGTTGAATTGGATTTACCAGGCGGACTTGCAGATGTTCAATTATTAGGTGCCATTAGCTTAGCTACTTATAATGGAGTTACTTATAATAATGATAGGGTTCTGATCAATAATCCACTTGTAACTTTACAATTGTTATCTGGTACTCGTTTTAGAGCCAGTATAGTCGCAGGTGCTAATTTTGACAGAGTTGAAATTCGATTAGGAGGATTAGCAACTGTTTTAACAAGTTTAGATATTTATCAGGCAACTTACAGATATAAAGCACCAACGATCGTAGGAGATACTACTATTTGTAGCGGACAAACTGCTGCTTTAGTTGCAAACATTGCAGTTGGTGAAACTATAAATTGGTATAATGTAGCCACAGGAGGTGCTTCACTTGCGAATACAGCTGCATTTACAACACCTGTTTTAAATGCTCCGGCCACATATTATATTGAAATAACCAGAAATGGCTGTGTAAATAGCGAGCGTTCTTCGGTAAACATTTTAATAGATAATCCTGTAACACCAGTTATAGATACAGCAGGTACAACAATTTGCAGCGGACAAACTACAACATTAAATGTACAGGCACCAGTTGCGGGAACAGTATATAATTGGTATGATGTGGGAGGAAATTTACTTTTTACAGGTAATTCTTTTGTAACGCCAAATTTAACAGCTAATACAACTTATTCTGTTGAAGCCGCAATTGGAGCCTGCACAAGCGCAACCCGTTCTTCAGTTACTGTAACTGTTAATCCTTTGCCTGCTGCACCAATTGCTTCATCATCAAATGTAGTAATTCAATCAGGACAAACAGCAGCTTTGCAGGTATCGAGTCCAGATTCAAATGTTACATTTGACTGGTATACTGTAGCAACAGGAGGTACAGCTGTTGCAACCGCAACAACAACATATGCTACACCTGCATTAGCAACTAATCAAACGTATTATGTTGCAGCAAGAAATACAGTATTTGGTTGTGTAAGTATTACAAGAACAGCAATTAATGTAATTATTAGCAATACTATCAGTTCTTGTTTACAGGTAAATGCTCAGGTAACTTCAAGAGGAGGACTTACAGGATGTTTATTATGTAGTTCTGCAAATGAAGGAAATTCTATAGATGCCAATTCTGCGACAGCAGCGAGCCTTTCAGTTCCTGTTGGCTTAGTAAGTGATTATATCCAACAAATGTTAACCTTTTCTACTCCGGGACAAGCGGGTGATATTATAGATGTTGAATTGGGAATTCCAGCCGGAATCGCGAATGTCAGCGCGCTGTCATATATTAGTTTAAGAAGTTATAATGGAGTAACTCCAAATGCTGATCAAAATAATATTGGAGCATTGATTGATATTCAGGTATTATCATCTACTCGTTTAAAAGCTAGTTTTGTAGCAGCAGGACCTTTTACAGCAGTTGAAGTTAGGTTAGGAGGGGTAGCTACTTTGTTAACAAGTTTAGACATTTACGGTGCCTCATACAGATTTGCAAATGCTACGGTTACAGGTGCTGCATCAGCAATTTGTAGCGGAGACGATGTTACTTTAACAGCAAGTTCTTCTGTAATTGATGAAACATTTAGCTGGTATAATGCTGCGAGTGCAGGTACTTTGCTTTCAGCAACACCAACATATAACGTTACAGGTTTAACAGCAACTACGACTTATTATCTGGAAGCAACACGTGACGGAACCTGTGTTAACAGTGTTCGTCAGCCAGTAACGGTTACTGTGGCGCCATTTGCAACTGCTGCAGATGTCACAATAACAAGTCCGATAGAAGCTTCATGTGCGGGAGAAGCTACTTTATCTCCTACATCTGCTTTGGTTGGAGCACAATTTAAATATTATACAGATCAGGTTAAAACACAAGAAATTATAACAGGATCTGTTGTTGCAGCACAACCGGGAGCAACTTTTACTAAAGATCCAACAACAGGAGCATTAGCAATCGCTGGTCTTAGCGCTGCAGGACTTCCTTTTAATTATTATGTTGCTATTAGTAACTCTGCAACTTGCGAAAATGATAACAATACTTTAAAACTTGTATCGGTTACATTACCAACAGTTACACCTTTAGTAGTAGTAACTCCGGCAACTTTAACAGGTTGTGGATCTGTAAATTTAGCAAACGCTATTACAGGTTTTGATATAACTGGAAATACAGCCTATACCTTCTACGATCCATCAAATAATGTGTTGCCGGCAAATGCGGCATCAAATGTAAATATAAGTGGTGTTTACTCAATTCAGGCTCAGGGTAACGGTATTACGTGTCCATCTGTTACACTACCAGTAACAGTAACGATTAACCCGTTGCCTAGTTTGGTTGTAACACCTTCAATATCAGTTCCTGCAGGTTCTACGGTTGCATTAAATGCAACTTCAGACGGAACATTGGCGTGGTTTGATCCGCAAGGAAATGCTTTAACAGCACCATTTACGACTGGGGTTTTAACTACTCCGGGAGTTTACACTTATACAGTAGTGGCTACAAGCGCACTTAATTGTACAGTAACAGGAACAGTTTCTGTAAATGTTATAGATCCTACTAATTGTCAGTCATTGACAGAAAGAGTTTATGCTACGGCTCAGACGTCGGGTTCAATTATTACAGGGGGAGTAACTAACGAAGGAAATGCTGTTGATGGTAATCCACAAACATTTTCAACTATAACAACAGGTTTAGGACTTTTAGGAGTTGGGACAACCTGGCAAACATTAACCTGGCCTGCAAATATTGTTAAAGGAACTCCGGTTAGTATTAAATTAGGATCTGAATACAGTGCAGTTGCAGTTGGACAAAACCTTTCTGTTGTTGGGACTTTAAACGGAGTTGATATCGGACCTTTGCAATCAGTTTCAGGATCATTATTGAATTTATTATCCGGTGATAATAGCTTCGAATATACTTTTGTTCCGGCAAATGGGGCAGGTCCTCAGGATTATAACGGAGTAAGAATTCAGTCAGCATCTCTTGTAAGTGTTGCTCAAAACACAAAAGTATTTGATGCTTATTATAACAGATCAGTTCCAACCGTAACTTGTACGCCTGGAGATATTCAGGATGTTTATTACGGAGCAACAGATTTGGGCTTGCCAATAGGAGCTTTAACAGCTACAGTTGGTGTTGCTGATTCATGGAATGTAGCCGATAATGATGTTACTACTTTTGCAACAATGTATAGCGGAGTTGGGGCTTTGGCTGCAGCCGATTTAACAGTTGCATTTAAAACACCAACTATTGCAAGCGATACATTAAGAATCGTGGTTTCAAAACCAGGCGTTTTATTAGATGTAAATTTGTTAACAGGATTTTCTATTCAGCGTTATTTAGGTAATGTTGCTGTAGGAGCTCCTATTCAAAATACAAGTACACTTTTAAGCGTTAGATTATTACCTGGAAATACAATGTCTATGGTACTTGTCTCTTCTCAGCCAGAGCCTTACGACCGCGTTAGAATTCGTTTTGGAGGAGTTGCCGGAGTTTTAGATTTTTTAAGAGTTCACACTGTTGAAAGAGTAGGAAATACAAAAGTTGTAAACGGCGACATTAATAATAAAGTAACGGTTTGTCCGGAAGGAACTGTCACATTACAAATTCCGACAGATGCGTGTTCAACCTATAAATGGTATGACTCGCCAACCGGAGGTTTAGAATTAACTACTGGAGTTAGTTATACGATTCCGGGCACATTAGCAGCAGGAATTTATAAATTCTATATACAGCCTGTACGCTATGGTTGTGAAACTTTAGCCAGAGGCGAAGTAACGGTTGAGGTTAGCGCAACAACTCCTGAAGATGCCTTAACAGCTATTACCTTAAACGGAGCTGCAACAACTTCTATATGTTCTCCAACAGGAACAGTAACTTTAGCAACAACAGTAAGTTCAACAGTAACTTTAACAAGTCCAATTTACTATTGGTATAGTTTCGACGGAACTACCGCTCAGCTAATTCCAGGAGAAACAGGACCATCATTAGTTGTAAATGGTTTAGCACCTGGAACATATACGTATTATGTTGGAGTAAGTTCAACTGAATTTTGTCAAACTGCAGCATCAGACAGAAAACAAATTACGTTTACAATATTGCCTCCATCACTTGAAACTGATATTTCTGTTGATGATATAACAGTTTGTCACGATGTAACGGCGGTATTAACACCAACAGCAAGTACATTAACAAATCCGTTATTTACCTGGTATTTAGATAATGCAAAAACCTTTCCTATTGCAAGTGGAGCTGTGATAAGCGGAGCAACTTATACAATTGATGCCTCAGGAGTTTTAACTGTAACCGGTTTAACAAGAGCTTCAAGTCCAATTACTTATTATGTAGGGGTTTCAAGTGCTACAACTTGCGAGAATATCGCAGGAACACTTCAGGCAGCGACCGTAATAATAAACGATCCGATTACGCCAACAACTACAGATGATACACAGGATTTCTGTTTAATAGATGCACGAACTTTTGCCGATATTCAGGTAATTGAGCCAAATATAGTTTGGTACACTGCAGCAACAGGAGGAACAGTAATTCCACCAACAACAGTTTTAACAAGTGGATTATATTACGCAGCTGCTTTAGATGTAGCGACAAGCTGTGAAAGTTCAGTACGTTTACCAATAACAATAAATATAAGCGATCCTGGAACACCAACAACAACAGATACTACGCAAGATTTCTGTTTAGTAAATACACCAACAGTGGCGAACATTCAGGTAAATGAAACTGGCGTAATCTGGTATAACTTGGCAACCGGCGGAACAGTAATTCCTTCAACCACTGCATTAACAAATGCAATTTATTATGGATCCCTTACAGATGGATTAGGTTGTGAAAGTGCTACAAGATTAGCAGTTACAATCACGGTTTCAGATCCATTGACACCAACCACTACAGATAATACACAAGATTTCTGTTTAGTGA
>Ga0247806_10001263_pt1 | contig 12712 bp, 12 predicted proteins | sample UWRJL059202B1_FD_179935 | JGI IMG/M metagenome (GOLD analysis project Ga0247806, IMG submission 179935) | Plant litter microbial communities from Arlington Agricultural Research Station in Wisconsin, United States - UWRJ-L059-202B-1 | ecosystem: Environmental > Terrestrial > Plant litter >... | reverse complement strand
CGGCCGCATTCGGTGCAACTGTAGGCATCCAGTAAATTTTTCCAGCTTAATTCCTGCACATCTTTGGCACCAAAACTTTGCGGGGTAGCTTCGCCGGTGGGGGCGAGCTCGGGTTGCATGGCATACAATACTTCGTTCTGTATGCTTTTCATATTGTCCATTTTACCCTTGGGCTGCAACTGCATGTAATACGCGTTCGGAAAGGCCAGCATGATGTGCAGGTGCTTGCTGTACGGCAGGTAATTTAAAAAAGCGAAAATGCCGATGATGTGCAGCCACCAGCAGGTACGTTCGATGACCTCAAGCGTGTGGGCAGACAATCCATCCATCAAAGGCGCGATCTGCCCGGAGATGACGAATTTATATTGTTCGCTGTCGGGCACCTGCAAAGCGCGGTCGGCACTGTTCATGGTAAGGAACAGCGTCATGAGTACGATCTCGGTGGCGAGGATGTAATTGGCATCGGTGCGGGGCCAGCCGTTGAGGTCTTTACTGATGAAACGTTTGAGCTTGAGGATATTCCTGCGGATGAGGAACACGGCACAAACGAAGATGACGCCCACTGCCAGGATCTCGAAAAAATTGATGAGCATCGGGTACAGGGCACCCATGTGCGGCGCAAACAAACGGTGTGTACCGAAGCTGCCGTCGAGTACGATCTCCAGTACTTCTAAATTGATGATGATGAAACCCGCATAGATCAAAAAGTGCATCACGGCAACGAGGGGATTGCGGAACATTTTCTTTTGCCCGAATGCCAGCAACAGGGTATTCTTCCAGCGGAGGCCGGGGTTATCGGTCAGGTCTTCGTCCTTACCAAGCAAAATATTGCGGCGGATCTGCAGGATGTTCCGCGTAAACAACCAAACGGAAAAGCCGGCAACGATAACGAATATGATTTGTTGGATCAAATGCATAGAGCAAGGTTTGTGTTGCTAAGGTAGATATTCATTTATAATTCAAAAGTAAAAATGCAAAAGTCAAAAGAGAGGAGCACAAATTTTTAATTTTGACTTTTTCATTTTGACTTACGTGCCTGGGATAAGTAGCTGCATTTTTTCATTTACATTCGTGTTACTTAATGCCTTTACATGAACACTAAAAAATACATCCTCGACGCGGCGGCTGCCGAAAAAAAATTACGCCGCATGGCGCTGGAGATCGTGGAACGCAATGACGGCGAACCCGAGCTGGTACTGGCGGGCATCAAGGAAAACGGCAGCGTGATCGCCTCGATCATCAGCCATTACGTGGCCAATGATTTCAAAGGCAAACTCAGCCTGCTGGAACTTGGGCTTGATAAAAAGCAACCGGCAGCGATCACCCTTACACCGGCTATGGACCTGAACGATAAGGTATTGGTATTGATCGACGACGTGGCCAACAGCGGCCGCACCATGCTGTACGCACTGAAACCCTTGCTGGAACAATATCCTAAAAAGATACAAACACTCGCCCTGGTGGAACGCACGCACAAAACTTTCCCCGTGGATGTGGATTATGTAGGCGTTTCCGTTTCCACCGCGCTGGACGAACACATTTACGTGGAAGTGGCAGAGGGGAAGGTGACGGGAGCGTGGATGGAAGAGGCCAATAAGCAAATTTGAAAATGGCGCAATTGGAAAATGAATTAGCTAATGTGCTGATGTGCTAATTTGCTAATTTTTTTGAACGCAATGTTTATCCGCTATTCGATATCTAGTATCCAGTATCAAGTATCCAGCATCAAGTATCAAGTATCAAGTATCCAGCATCCAGTATCTAAAAACTAATGAGGTTGAATTTCAGCTTTCCGTTCCCATATTCAAGCGATGGCATCGGGAACTTAATAATATTGAGCACCTGCAGGGCGAACTTGATGCCCTTTCTTTTTGTCTTTATTTTGGTGAGGTCGATGTCGGGCGCGAGGTACCATTGGCGGTAACGTTTGATGTCGGGCCGGTGAAAATTAATGATGCCGTTGTCGGCGTAGGTAATGTTTTCCTTTGCCCCGAACAAACCTTCGGCGCCGGTGCCCACGGCGATGTTGAGCCAGGCGGGCAGGCGGGTGGAAGGGAAGAAGGATTTTATGTTGGCGCTCAGCCAGTAGGTTTGCCCGTTGTAATCTTTTAAAAACCGTTCGGCCGTGCTTTTTCCAAATATTTGGTTGCTTTGGTAGTTGAGCATCGGGTCTTTATAATGTTTGCGGTGAAAGGAGAATTTGAACTGTATGCGTTGCTCGTCCCATGCGAGTTCCTGTGCCACCAGCATGCCGCTGCCCACGATGTTGGATGCAAAATCCGTCCAGCTCCAGCCCCATTCGGCGCTGTAGCCATCGAGTACTTCTATGACGGTTTGGTAAAACGCGCCGCTCATGCCGCCCAGCCAGATGCGTTTTTTGCGGCTGATGCCCGTCCACCGCCACAGTTCCATGCTGGCCTTGCTTTCGGCATAGGCGCTGAAGGCGTGGCCGATCTTATCCACCTGTTTCCATTCCCTGGCATCGTTGAACGTATGAAAGTTAGACTGGGAGTAATCCTTGTACCAGGCGGCGTACAACCCAACCATGGCGGCGCTGTAGCCGACGATGTTGGCGCCCGCAACGAGTTTAACGCGGCGGTTGACCTGTTTTTGGGTGAGCAGCTTATTGAAATTGATGGAAATACCGGCGTCGGTGATGGTGGGCTGGTGCACCCAAGGAGAATCGACCCGCAGCAATGGTTTGACCGTGGAATCCTGCGCTTTTGCGGGAATGAATACCTGCAGCGAAAATAAAACGATGAGCATTGCTTTCACTGTACAAGAGTGCGACGCCAATGAAGATGATGGGATTCCTGCAGTTCGGTTCATAAAAAAGCAAAAATAAAGCTATTGCGGGAGGATGTACGAAAGATTAAGGGGAAGGGTTGTTTTGGGTTTGGGGTTGATGTTGTTTGGTGTTTGTTGTTTGGTGTTGGGCAGTATACTTGACCGACCGGTTTTCACTATCGGAACGAAAAATGCCTGTGCCTTGTTCCGCCAGGAGCAGTATACCGGTAACAGTTCATGCCCATAGAAGGCTGCGCGCCTTAAGTGCGCCACTTTGGTTCGTAAGGACACGCACCAAGGCTGTGAGTGAAAAGCGCCTGAGTCTTGTTCCGCTAGGAACAATATGTCGGTAACAAGTCGTCCCTCCAGGAGACTGCGCGCCGTAGGTGCGCTACCAGTAGAAAAAACGACTTCGCAATAGCTGCAATACTTTAGAAGCGAAGATCCCGGCGGGACATTAAGTACTGGTTCGTGGGGACACGAACCAGGGCGGTGAAGAAAAGTGCCTGTGCTTTGTTCCGTAGGAACAGTATACCGGTAACAGTTCATGCCCCATAGAAGGCTGCGCGCCTTAGGTGCGCTACACTGGTTCGTGGGGACATCGTGCTAAAACTTAGGCGGGGCGGGGTTATTACGGGGCGTGGTGCGCTGCAGTCCGAGCAAATTGCCGATCAAACCGTTGCGGTTCTTGTTGCTGACGAGGTTGCTGAAATGGTTGTAGGCCCTTACGCCGCTGCGTTTGGCTTCTATTTCTTCGGTGGTGAGCGGGTAATTGGAATAATCCATTTGTCGCTTCGTGGGATAGATATACGGCTTTACGTAATACCTGTTAGCCGGTGCTTTTACCGCATTAAGGGAGAAAGAAAGCCGCGTTTGTGCAACCAAGGCAGCGGAAAACAACTGCAGCATCAACAGCAAAGCCAGTGGCCGGGCGCGTTTTGTTATTTCCATGCAGGTCATGTAAATAAATGATTTTACCGCGTTAAAGATACCGCTAAATAATTATTTTTGAAAGGAAATGATAACCATATGAACGAGGCTACCCAACAAAAAATCAATGCCTGGCTGAACGGCAATTACGACCAGTCGATCAAAGACGAGATCAGCGCCTTGCAAAAAGACGATCCCGCCGCGCTGGAAGAGGCTTTTTATAAGAACCTGGAATTTGGTACGGGCGGGCTGCGTGGCCTTATGGGCGCAGGCACCAACCGCATGAACAAATACACCGTGGGCATGGCGACGCAGGGTTACGCGAATTATCTAAAAAAATGTTTTGGTGACGACATCAGCGTGGCGATCGCGCACGACTGTCGCAACAACAGCCGCTTCTTTGCAGAAACCACGGCCGACGTGTTTACAGCGAACGGCATTAAAGTGTATTTGTTTGAATCGCTGCGGCCTACGCCGGAACTGAGTTTCAGTATCCGCCAACTCGGTTGCAAAGGGGGCGTGGTGTGCACGGCTTCACACAACCCGAAAGAATACAACGGTTATAAAGCTTACTGGGACGATGGCGCACAGATGGTACCGCCGCACGACTCCAACGTAATCGTGGAAGTGGAAAAAATAAAAACAGTGGAAGACGTGAAATGGACGGGCAACCCGGAACTGATCCATTCACTGGGCGCCGACATGGACGAAGCCTACCTGGAAATGGTGAAAGGCCTGAGCGTGTACCCCGAAGTGTGCGCCGCGCAGCACGACCTGAAAATTGTTTACACGCCGATACATGGCACGGGCATCACGCTGGTGCCGAAGGCGCTGGAAAAATTCGGCTTTACGAATGTGCACGTGGTGGAAGAACAGAGTACGCCGGATGGCAACTTCCCTACGGTGATCTATCCCAACCCCGAAGAAAAAGAAACGATGAGCATCGGCCTTGCAAAAGCGAAGGAACTGGATGCGGATATTTTACTGGGTACTGATCCCGATGCCGACCGCGTGGGCATTGGCGTAAAGGACCAAAAAGGCGAATGGATACTGATGAACGGCAACCAGACGGCTTTGCTGGCGTTTAATTATTTGATGGAAGCCCGCAAGCAGAAAGGCATTGCACAGCCGAACGACATGGTGGTGAAAACGATCGTAACCACGGACATGATCGACCGCATTGCTGCCGCCAACGAAGTGCATTGTTACAATGTATTGACCGGTTTTAAATGGATATCCTCGCTGATCAGGGAAAAAGAAGGCAGGGAGCAATACGTGATCGGCGGTGAAGAAAGTTTTGGTTTGATGATCGGCGATAAGATCCGCGACAAAGATGCGGTAAGCGCCGTGGCCCTGCTGTGCGAAATGGCGGCGAATGAAAAGAACAAGGGCAGGAGTTTATTCGACAAGCTGGTGGAATTGTACATCAGCTATGGCTTCTTCAAGGAAGACCTGGTGAGTATTACGAAGAAGGGCATGAACGGCGCCAAAGAGATCGCCGACATGATGGAAGGCTACCGTAAAAATCCACCCGCCACCATCGATGGCGTGGCCGTGGAAAAATTGCTGGACTACGAATTGCAGGAAGGCAAGAACCCCGCTACCGGCGAAACCTGGAAGCTGGACCTGCCGAAAAGCAATGTATTGCAGTTCGAATTGAAAGACGGAACGAAAATATCGGCGCGCCCGAGCGGTACGGAGCCGAAGATCAAATTTTATTTCAGCGTGAATGCGCCCCTGAATGATGCCGCTTCTTTTGAAGCGACGGAAAAATCACTGGACGAAAAAATACAAAGGATCCAAAAAGACCTCGGTTTAAAATAAGTGGTATGAGCAAATTTATCGGGGTAGTGATCCTGTTGCTGCATTCTTTTGTTGCGCAGGCGCAGAAGGGCAGCGAACTCGCGGTGAAGGCCTACAACCTTTACCGTTTTTTTGAAAAACAACATTACCAGCCCTTCGTTTGGAACGACAGCAGCTCATCGCGCTTTTTCTCAGCGATGCTGGAAGATGCAGATGAATGGAAGCTGATCTTCACAAAGGAAGATGTAAAAAAGCTGGAAGTATTCCGTTACAACATCGACGACGAGATCACCAGGAAAGGCCATGTTTTCATCGATGCCTTTGCGCGCGTTTACAGGGAAAGGTTGCGGACTTCCGACTCCACGATGGAACTGGTGTTGACGCAGAAAGCCGATCTTGCTAAAAGCGAAAGCATCGTTTTTCCTTTCGCGGATTATGCGGCGGATAAAAAAGAATTGTTCAGCCGCAACCTGGCTTATTACAAGTGGCGCGTATTGGGCAATATGGCGGATACGCTGGTGAAGCTGAAAGAAAAATACAAAGCGACACCCGGCACCGTTCCCCCCGAAGTTGCTTCGCTGGTGGCTACCGAATTGCAATCCCTAAAAAAAGCATTCGACTTCAACAAGCTGAAGGCAAAGGATGCGGCGGCATTTGAAAAAGCTATTGGAGAACTCTACCTCCAGCACATCAGCAGGCTGTACGACCCGCATTCCGATTACCTGAACTTTGCAGACAAGCAACAATTTGAATCGCAGGTAAGCGCCACCGAATACAGCGCGGGCATCGTGTACGACAAGAACAGCAGCGCCGAATGGGAGATCGTGCGGCTGGTACCGGGCGGCCCGGCCTGGCGCAGTGGTGAACTGCATGAAAAGGACATCATCGTTTCGGTAAAGAACGGCAACGCGAAGGACATACAAACCCGCGACCTTTCGGAAGCGCAGGTAGATGAACTGATCGACGGTAATGCCGAAGAGCGGGTAACCCTGACCGTTAAGAGCACGGCGGGCACACAAAAAACAGTGAACATCGTAAAAGAAAAACTCAGCAGCGATGCAGACATTGTGAGCAGCTTTGTACTGGAAGGCAATAAAAAAATAGGGTACATACAGTTGCCCGGTTTTTATTCGAACCTTGATGGGGAAAGTACCGGTGCCAGTTGTGCGGAAGATGTGGCAAAGGAAATCATTAAGCTGAAAAAAGACAACGTGGACGGCATGATACTCGACCTGCGCAACAACGGCGGCGGATCGATGCAGGAAGCGCTGGAACTGGCTGGCATCTTCATCAATGAAGGCATACTGGGCATGATCAAAGACAACAAGGGCAAAGTGATGAACCTGCGCGACCCGAACCGCGGCACGATCTACGATGGTAAATTAATGGTACTGGTGAACGGCGCCAGCGCTTCAGCTTCGGAACTCACATCGGCGGTGTTGCAGGATTACAACCGCGCGCTGATCGTGGGCGGCAACACCTATGGCAAAGGATCGGCGCAGATCATCTTACCGCTGGATACGGCCGATAACGTGAACCCACAAACGAAGGGAGAAGATTTTGTAAAAGTAACCATGCGCAAATTTTACCGGGTGAACGGCACCACGGTGCAATGGCGCGGCGTGGTACCGGATATCGTGATCCCGGATATTTACCAGCAGGAAGACATCAAGGAAAGAAATGAACCGCGGGCCTTGTTGCCGGATAGTATTCCTAAAAGAACCTACAGTGCCTTATCGCCTGCACCGGTAGCGGTTTTGGCAGCAGCAAGCGCTGCGCGGGTAGCACAAAACAATTACTTTAAAAAGATCAACAATTTTTTAAGCTGGTCGGCCACGAAGAAGCAACCGCGGACCATCCCGTTGAAATGGGACCAGTACGCCACTTATTACCAAACGCGCAACGTAGCATTGAAAGACATGGAAGCGGCGGATGAAGATGCTGCAACAAGCTTTAAACCCGCCAACAACAGCATCGATAAGGAACGCGCCGGTTTTTTATCGCAACAGGGCAAAGACATCAACACTTACCGGATCAATACCCTGCAAAAAGACATTTCATTAAACGAGGCCTGCCAGGTAATGCTGGACTGGATCAATCAAACCAAATAACAAACCTTTTATGAAGAAAAATTTACTATTGCTGTTATCGTTCTGCACTTTTTCTGCAGCCGTTACGGCGCAGAATTTTGAAGACCCGGGTGCATACAACACTTACATCAACCAGCAGCAGGAGCGCATCACGCAAAAATACCTGGCTTACAACAGCGCCGTTGCGCATGGCCGCAACGCGAAAAAAATAGAAAAGCAACGCACCAAATTACTCGACGAGGTGCAGGAAGCAAAAATGAACATCAGCGGCATGCCTTCGCTGCAGGGCTACAAAGCTTACCGCGACAGCGCCGTTAGTTTTTTAAAATTCTATTATAATGTATTGAATGAAGATTACAGTAAGATCGTGAACATGGAAGAGATCGCCGAACAAAGCTACGACCTGATGGAAGCCTATTTGCTGGCGCAGGAAAAAGTAGATGAAAAGCTGGGCCTCGCAAACGAGATGATGAAAAGAGAGCACCAGAAGTTTGCAGATAAGTTCAACATGAAGTTGATAGATGGTGACAGTGAAACGGGTAAACTGTCCCGCAAGGTAAGCGAGATCAACAACTACCACCACAAGCTGTACCTCGTGTTCTTTAAAAGTTACAAACAGGAATTGTATTTAATGGAAGCGATACAAAAAGGCAATATGCTGGGCATCGAACAGAACCGCAGTGCCCTTTCTGCCACGGCCAAAGAAGGCCTGGAAAAGCTCGCTGCCATCAGCGCTTTTGACGGCGACAACAACCTGGTAGCGGCCACCAAAACCCTGTTACAATTTTACCAGAAAGAAGCCGACCAGCAGGTACCTGCCATCACCGATTTCTTTTTGAAGAAGGACAGGTTTGAAACCATGAAAAAAGAAATGGACAAGAAGGGTAGTGACCGGTCGAAGGAAGACATCGACAATTACAACAAGGCCGTGAACGATTACAATGCCGCCGCTAAAAAATTCAATGAATCGATGAACGGGCTGAACAAAAGTAAAAATGATTTCCTGAACGACTGGAACAAAGCGTCTGCTTCGTTTTTGGATGAGCATACGCCGAAGTACAAGGCATAGTTTTTTGAGTGCGCTACTCCCCGTGAAATAGTTTTGAGTGAGTCACTCCCGGAGAATGACTCACTCAGATTATCATGACTCAAAAAATACCATTGTATTTTTCTATCTTGCAAAGCATGAGAAGATACGAGGATACTTACCGGCACAAAGGACTGCGCAAAAAACTGATCGAACTCCTCCGGTCGAAAGGCATTACCGATGAGCCCGTGTTGACCGCGATGAACAATATTCCCCGGCATTATTTTTTAGACAGTGCCTTCGACGAGATCGCTTACGAAGACCGTGCCTTTCCCATTGCCGAACAGCAAACCATTTCGCAACCTTACACCGTAGCTTACCAGACGCAATTATTGCAGGTGAAGCCACACGACAAGATCCTGGAGATAGGCACCGGCAGCATTTACCAGGCCACGGTGCTGGCTGAAATGGGCGCGAAAGTATTTACGATTGAAAGGCAAAAAGCCTTGTTTGAAAAAACGAAGCAATATATTTTCCGGACGCAATATCCCAACCTTAAATTTTTTTACGGCGATGGCTATGAAGGGTTGCCTACCTATGCGCCTTTTGACAAAGTGATCATTACCGCAGCGGCGCCTTTCATTCCGCCCAAACTCATCGCCCAGTTGAAGCCCGGTGGTAAAATGGTGATACCGGTCGACGAAGGACAGCACCAGCGGATGTTGCGGATTACAAAAAATGCGGATGGTAGTACGAGTGAAGAGGCGTTTGAAAATTTCTCGTTTGTGCCAATGCTGGCAGGAAAAAATGGATGATCTTATTCCGGTTCGTGGGGGCACGAACCGGGGCGGCGGGCTTCAATTTCTAATTTCTAATTACTAATTTCTAATTAATTGGGATGCGCATTTTTTCAAAACTTGTACTCATCATCAACATTTGCTTCCTGGTGGAGGTGTTTTTTTACATTGGCAAGTTTTACCTTACGGATGGCGACCTTCCGCAGCCGCTCGATATGGTGCGGGGATCCATCGTGGTGCTGGGGGAACTGGCGATCATCATCAACCTCTTGTTCCTGCTGATCGTTTTCATCCGGCGCGCGTTGAAAGTAAAAGATACTGTTTCAACGGTCATCCTTGTATTGAACGGACTTTTTTTTATAGGCCAGGTTTATTTTTATTTTTTCCATCATGATACACCTCATTCTTAAAGACAAAAGCACGCGCCTCTTCATCGTTCTCGGCGGCATCTTCATTGCCAGCGCCCTGGTGGCCGAAGTGATCGGTGTAAAAATATTTTCCCTGGAAGATACGGTTGGCGTTCCGCGGGCCAACATCAACCTGTTTGGGGCGCCGTTCAGTTTTCACCTCACGGCCGGGGTTTTATTGTGGCCCGTGGTGTTCATCATGACGGACATCATCAACGAATATTACGGCAGCAAGGGCGTTAAATTTTTATCCTACCTCGCCATCGGGCTGATCACTTATGCTTTCTTTATCTTCAACGGGGCGATCCATTTATCACCTTCGGAATATTTTTCCATTGGCAATGGCATCGACAAGCCCGACAATGCTTTCCGCGGCATCTTCGGACAGGGACTGTGGATCATCATCGGTTCCATCGTGGCTTTTTTCGTAGGACAATTACTGGATGTATTGGTCTTTCACCGGATCAAAAAAATAACGGGAGAAAAAAAGATCTGGCTGCGGGCAACGGGTTCCACGCTCGTATCGCAACTGGTGGATAGTTTCGTGGTGCTCTTCATCGCATTTTACGTGGGCAAACGCATTCAATCCGGCCAGGGAGATGCCTGGAGCCTGCACCAGGTGCTGGTTACCGGCACGGGCAATTATATCTACAAGTTCGTTGTAGCGATACTGCTAACGCCCGTGATCTACCTTGTTCATGCCTGGATAGAAAAATACCTGGGTAAGGCTACCGCCGCTGATATGAAAAATGCGGCGATGAGCAAACCGGCTAATTGAATCTATCAGGAGGATGTGAAAATGTGAAGATGTGAAAATTTGAAAATGGCATTACGTGAAAGTGGGAAGGCGCGATTTACTGAAGAAATAAATCACAGTCAATCTTAAAATCATTCAAAATCACCCTTCAGACAAAAACGCCGTTGGTCAGGAGACCAAACGGCAGAGTTCGCTCCTTCAGCCTTTCAACAACCTTCAACTATCAACCTTCAACCATTTACGTATGCCGGTAATACCTCTTAGCGCCGAAGGCCGCAGGCAAACCGATGGCAACGATCAATATAAGCAGGTTAAAAAGCGCATTCGCATTCATGTTGGGCACGGGTTTGTTGGTCCACAAGGGCAGGATCAGCAGGTTCATCATGCACCAAACAAAAAAACCGTAGAACACCCCGGCAATGAAAGGCTGGCTGCGGAATAAATTTATTTTTGGATAAACGATAAAGTAAAGACCTACCCAAACGAGCGCAATGCCGTAATGAATGAGCAGTCCAACAACCATCGCCATTCCCGGGCTCATGCTGCCTTTACCAAATACCGTTGCGGCAATGTATTGAAGGATCGCCCCGGGGAGGATATTGAACCTGATGTAATTGTATAAAAAGGCGAGCGCGATATCGAGCGTACCTGCCACGAGCATGGTCGTAAAAATAGCGGTGAAGCGATTGGTGGGCTTTGATGTGTTATTCTTCATACAGTAGTTTTAGTAACAGCAGGATGCGCGTAACCCGTTGATTGCACAGTCACCCTTGCATGTGTAAGTAAATATATATATAATCCATTAACCGTATGAACACCATTCATCCTTTTGCAACATCAACCGTATAAAAAAAGCATGACCGAAGTCATGCCTGAAACTGAACCTATATTTTATGGTAAGGATAAAATGTTACCACCTTCTCATGGAAGTGGCCGTTCTTTGCCTTTTTTGCGCATTCCACATATCGATCGAACCGAATGAACGGCTCCTCCCGGTTGGTTTGAAATCCATCGCCAAAGTTTCTTTTGTTTCTTTCGTTAAGGCTTTTAGTTCCTGTTTACTCAATTGGACAGCTATGCCCATGACATCACTTTTCATATTTCTGTTTTTTATTTTTTCGTTTTTAAATCCGCTAAAGGGCCGAAATGTAAGGCCAGGCAGGATTGTAGAGCAACAAGGGGCTAATGAAAACCAATAACTAACGCGGTAGTACTTAATTGCGCCGCAAAGGTAGACATTTTTAGGCGGGCAAAAAAGTGTTTTTAGGGAGAAAGGGTTATGAAGATGTTAAAGAATTAGAAATTAGAAATTAGAAATTAGAAATTAGAAATTAGAAATTAGAAATTAGAAATTAGAAATTAGAAATCAATGATTTGGAACGCGCAAAGATATAGTAGTATACCCAATCCAGCATCTAGTATCCAGCATCCAGTATCCAGCATCCAGTATCCAGTATCAATTTTTCACATTACTGCTCCAATCAAAAAAACCATCCACGTCTTTTTTAAATTGTATCATAGATGGTTTGTGGATGTAATACATGTGGCCTGATTCGTAGTAATAATGGCGGATATTGCTTTTGAGTTCGGGACGAAGGAACATGTGTTCCACATCATAGTTGGACGTAAAATAAGGCGTGGCAAAATCGTAGTAACCACTGCCTACATATACTTTAAGGTGCGTGTTTTTCGTCATGGCATCGCGCAGGCTTTCGGCAACATTCAGGGTTTGGTTCTGTACATTGTTATAATTCCAGGGATAAACATTACCAAAGATATTGTAAGCTTTTTCTTCTTTGAAATTCAGGTCGCGCTGGAAATAATCGTTCATGGTACTCGTAAAAGGCCCGTCGATATTGGTAAAGGAAGGATCGTAGTCGATGCCTTCGCCGGCATCATCGAAATTGCGACCGGTAAAACGCGCATCCAGCCTGCCGATGGCCAGCCCGTCTTTCCGCCGGAGTTCTTTATAAAAACGCCCGTCGTCCACCCTCAAATTGGCGCGCAGGATATACTCTTTGTCCAGTCCCGTGAGGTAACTCATTCGCTCCGCCACCGCATTTTTTTCAGCCGCCGTTAGTTTATCGCCCTTTAATAACGCCAACGCATAGCCG
>Ga0247806_10001262_pt1 | contig 12719 bp, 13 predicted proteins | sample UWRJL059202B1_FD_179935 | JGI IMG/M metagenome (GOLD analysis project Ga0247806, IMG submission 179935) | Plant litter microbial communities from Arlington Agricultural Research Station in Wisconsin, United States - UWRJ-L059-202B-1 | ecosystem: Environmental > Terrestrial > Plant litter >... | reverse complement strand
AGGTTGGAGGTCGGCCGCTCCCCTCTTTTGTGGTACAGATCGACACCGAAAACAACCTTGTTTTTACGGGTCAGGGCGACGATCACCTCGCTTTGAACAGGTGGGCTTTGTTCATCGACAAAGACGAGATCCATGCCGTTAATCCGGCTTATGATCTGGCCATTGGCGAAGAAAGGGAGTTCATGGTGCGCATTCGTTACCGCCAGAAATTACAGGCAGCAACCCTGATCCGCAAAGCGGAAGGCATGTACATCCTGTTTGAAACGATTCAGCGCGGTATTACGCCCGGACAATTCGCGGCCTGGTACCACAACGATGAGCTGGTGGGTTCCGGTGTGATCAATTACTAAAGACAGGTAATTCAGACATTTTTTGGATCTGGTTGGTCAGCTGGTGGAAATCAATTCCAATGATTGACCCTGAGCTGGATATCGGGATATACCGATAAGGCGATACAGAATCAGATTGTCTCTTTCCGATATAAATTCATCAAATTGAAGTTAAACAAGGATCGCGCATTGGCTCAATGGCATATCGGGATATGGCGATACAGAATCAGATTGTCTCATTCCGATATAAATTCATCAGATTGAAGTTACATAAGGATCGCACATTGGCTCAATGGCATATCGGGATATGGCGATAAGGCGATACAGAATCAGATTGTCTCATTCCGATATAAATTCATCAAATTGAAGTTACATAAGGATCGCACATTGGCTCAATGGCATATCGGGATATGGCGATAAGGCGATACAGAATCAGATTGTCTCATTCCGATATAAATTCATCAAATTGAAGTTACATAAGGATGGCACATTGGCCCAATGGCATATCTGGATATGGCGATAAGGCGATACAGAATCAGATTGTCTCATTCCGATATAAATTCATCAAATTGAAGTTACATAAGGATGGCACATTGGCCCAATGGCATATCGGGATATGGCGATAAGCCGATACAGAATCAGATTGTCTCATTCCGATATAAATTCATCAAATTGAAGTTACATAAGGATCGCACATTGGCTCAATGGCATATCGGGATACGGCGATAAGCCGATCTGGAATTCAGCGTTCTGAACCGAAATACATTTCAGCTGTAGCAGTCTGTATTTTTTAAGTTGAATGATTGGGCGTTTCCCTGTCGGGTCAGGCTATGCGCTGCTATCTTTTGCGAAGTGCTCAGCAGACATGCAAAAGGATATACGCTGCTATCCCTAACGCTTGATCTTCTCCGGGATCTGTATATCGTCCTATTTCTTCCTGGTCTGCCTTCGGCGGCACGATCAATCGAAGAACAATTCAGCATCGCATAAAAAAGCCGCCACACTTGCGCATGACGGCTGTATAAACAGTTTAAAATTTCTTAGTTACGTGAGATCTGGAAGAAAATCCCTTCTGATCCCGCTGTCTGTATCTGTACGCCAAAATGAATGACATCCATTAATTTGGCGACTTCCAGGATACTCAGGTCACTGTTTTTTCCTTTTGCTTTGTGAAGCTGCAATTTATATTGCGCCAGGCTGATAGAGTTATTAATCATCGAACTATATAATTTACTAAAACATTATTTTGTCAAACTAACTGAACCCCTTTACGGAACCTCTTCGAAGAATGTTACAATAAGGTTACAATTTTTTTATGAAAAATTTGCATTTGTTTTTGTATTCGTCTTCAGCTACTTGGGGTTATAACGGTTTTCGGAAGCTTCGTCAGGAGTTTTAACTACTTCTTTTCCAGAAGAAAACATTTTTGCGAATTCATCTAAAATAATTAACAAAAAAACAAACGGAAATATCAAAATTTTACCTGGATTGTATTTTTTTCTACCATAATGTGCCTTTTTAACTGCTGTTTGTGTAGATTCTGTTTCTATGTGAAAGAAACCACCCGCTTGTTTTGTGAATGTATCCGCCCAGAAATAAGAAGTGGCTGTATGACCTCCACGTGAGTTAACCGCGACCAAAGCAGGTGTCCATCTAGCTTGTGTATGCTGATTTGTATGTAGGCTGGCTATCCAATGCTTAATTTGATTAATTCGTATGTCCATGAGAGGTGTATTTACGGTTTCCATACAGCAAAGAACGGATATTAATCAGCGATTTTTTCTGTTGTTAAGTGAGACTTTCGACAGAAATAAAGTATTCAGACAGCTTGCTGAATATAATTAAGCGCTTTATTTTATTTGCTTAATTAATGAGTATCTTTGCTTAATATGCATTCCCGGGCGACATACCATCCTGTTCATTACCTCGAACAAAAAGTATCGCAGGTTTTTCCAAACCTCGAGTCGATCGCCTGCGTGTATAAAAAAGATGCCGGTTTACAGGTTTCTGTGGATGGCAGTACGACCGCGCTCCAGCCCCTGGATTTACCAATCGTCCAGAAATGGCGCTCAAAATCCGTTTCCTATGCCTGGATGCGTCCGGCAGATTTCCCCTGGATGGAAAGAACAGACGTGAGGTCGACCCAATTGCAAATGCTCGATGAACATGAAAACCGGCTGTTATTGCTGTGTTTCGTTTCGCCGGTAGATCACCTGAAGGACATTGTGGCACTCAGCTTTCCACGAAACACGAAATTTTTCGGACTACAGAAGGACCTGCAGGATTTCACGACAGATGAAAAAGTGATTGTCGGCGAAATGCTGCACAAGCTTCTCGGATTTGAATACCAGCAAGCGATCCGTGAACGCGAAAGCCTGTTGCGCATGCAGCGATTTCAACAACTGAAGACCGAAAAACAAATACAAACCGCTGAGAAAGAAGCCGCGTACGAGAAGTTTTTCCTGCAAACGTGCATGTCGCTTTTACAGGAGCTGAACGCCAATTCCGCTGTGGTGTTTGAGCTGGAAACAGCCGCAGCAGCCTACCTGGCTGAAAAATGCACGCATGCCGACGATTTACGCGCCTTTCTGCAGGAAGCGATGGAACTCGCTGTAATGCTTGATCCGCTCGCCGCAAAGTTGTCCCTTACGCAGGAGCATTTTGAGACGATCCGCGAGACGCTTGCCGTTGAATCAACACAACCCACACAGGAACAACGCTTGCTCGACTTATTGTCGCGTTACGAAGAAGCCGCTGTACTTGCTTTCCGCCAGGGACATGCTGTCAATGGTAAAAGTGTCGCGCAATTCCTGCAACCGCCCGTCTCCCCTCCTGCGATCTCAGAATCGCTGAAAAAACACGCTGTCAAAATCGAAAAGCTGTTGAAGGAATATCCTTTCGAATGGAAATTAATCCGGAGCTCTCTAAAACCTTTGCGCGAATCAGACCGGTTCAATGACGTCAAATTGAATAAGCTGGGCTGATACCCGCTGAGTCGTTCCGAGCCTGCTTTCTCAGGAAGATCGTATGATCCACCAATTGTAAAAAAGCAGCCTTTTGTCCTGTTCAATTTTCACGTTTCCCCCGATTTTACTGGCTTTATGTGCGATTAATGACTAATTTCGCGACGCTTTAAGGTTTCTTTTCGAAGAATTAAAAGGGAACCCTGTGAAAATCAGGGGCTGTTCCCGCAACTGTAAAAGCCCGTATTTCATTTCAACATGTCACTGTTGCCGCCAGGCGATGGGAAGGCGAAATGAAAGGGCTTAAGCCAGGAGACCTGCCAGAAAGTTTTAGTATTTAGTTTTCGGTGAAAAAACATAAATGCATGAGCCGTGCTTTGCGTGGCTGCGCATTTTTCTATTTCCCGTTTTTTTATTCATTCTTTCAAACCTTTACAGGAAATGAAAAAACATGTATTCAGTGCAACGCTGATCTTGCTGGGTGTCGCATCCGGTCAGGCTCAGTCTACCTACAAAAGCTATGAGATCCAGGCTGTAGGAGAAGGAAATTTCGGAACTCCGAACGGCGACGTCTTTTTCAGATCAACGCATGCCAATCCACACGTCATGTCTACAGGACTTTATGGTACGGCGAACAACGTACAGGGAATCGACGTCGTGCAGGATTTTGAGATCACGGGCAACAAAGCCATTCTCCTTTCCAACAGTGCAGGATTCAAAATCAGGATCGTCGATTATCCGTCTTTTACGTATGTAAGTGAGTTTGCCAATGTCGGCTCGCCGCAATACGTCGTAAAAGCAAGCAGCACTACAGCTTTTGTAAGCTGTAGTAATCCGGCAACAGTGCAGCGCATCGACCTCGTGAACAACACAATGACACCGATTACAGATGCGGCGATTACAGGATCTGCGACAACAATGATCGCGACCGGCGGCTACATCTACCTGTCTTTAGGTGCCAATGTCGTGAAGATCGACACACTCACAAACCTCGTATCCAACACATTAAACCCGCAAATCGGAAGTATCAAAAACCTGGATTTTGATCCGGCGACTTCTGCTATCTGGGCGATTGGAAGCGTGAGCGGCACTTCTGCGGCCATTCGCATCGATGTGGCCAACGAAGATGCTTTGGGTACGCCAATCGTTTTCACCGGTGTTTCCAATGGACGTTTATTGCGATATAACGATGAGAAACTGTATTTCTGGTCCGGCAAAAACCTCCATATTTACGATATTCAGACGCCAGTATTGCCAACAACTTCCGTTTATCTGAGTGCTTTGTCCGGTTCGTGGGATTTCGCTTACGGACGCTCTTTTGCGCTCGACAAGACATCAGGAGACTTCGCGATTGCAACAGCCGCTGGATTTGCAGCTTCTTCTGTCGTTGAAGTTGTAGACGGAACAACCTTTGCGATCATTCGCACAGACACGATTACAGGCGCACGCGGGATCAATGAGCTCACACTAAAAACTTTTGTTGAAGTCTGGGGCGCACCGACTCCGAATGTTGCTGAACTGGCGACGATCACTGAACAGTGTTCCGCAACAGTAACCGCACCTACAGCAACAGGAGAAAACGGAACAGTTACCGGAACAACAACCGACGAAACAGAGCTTGACGAACCGGGAACTTATACGATCACCTGGAGCTATACAGATGACAACGGTACAAGCACACAGGAACAAACGGTGATCATTGCCGACGATACAGATCCTGTTCCAGCCGTTGCTGAATTGCCGATAGCTACAGGAAACTGTCCGCTCGTGGTAACTGCACCGACTGCAACAGATAACTGCTCTGGTACTTTGACTGCAACAACTGAAGATCCAACGACCTACGCAGAAGCAGGTTCTTACAACATCGCGTGGATTTACACGGATGCAAGCGGAAATACTGTTTCTCAAATACAGGCTGTAGAAGTTACCTGTACATCTACAGGTCTGAATGAAATGAATACATTAACAGGCTTGCAGATTTATCCGAATCCGGCGACTGCTGTTTTCACGATTTCCGGATCTGAGAACGGTACATATACAGTTGTTCTTTTCAATCAGCTTGGACAAGCGGTCAAAAATGTTTCCTTCACAGGAACTGAGACCGAGATTGAAGTACAAGACCTGCCAAACGGCTTGTACCACGTCAATGTTCAAAATAGCGCTACACAAGCATTCGCTACCTACAAACTGACAATCGTACACTAAAGTACAGGTATCCAAGGATATCCACACATAAAAAATCCCCGTTTCTGCATAGGAACGGGGATTTTTGTTTGGAAATAACTATTTACTTTCGAATCAGCGGATAGATCAGTTTTTCGAGTCCATTGGACCTGATTTCCAGTATCTGCTCCAATTGTCGGCCTAGTTTCCCCGGAGGAAAGCCTTTACCTTTGTACCAGACGAGGTAATTTTCAGGCAATTGCACGAGCAGATGACCTTCGTATTTACCGAAAGGCATCCGCATGTTGGCGAGATCTATGAGCTCTTTCCGCGCTTCTTCGTTCATCTTTACATTTGTTTATTTCACAGGGATTTCCTGCAAAGCTTCCAACAGATAACCCCAGAATTTCTGTACGGAAGAAATCTGCGCCTTTTCGTCCGGAGAGTGTGCTGCGCGGATATTCGGCCCAAAGGAAATCATGTCCATCGCCGGGAAATGTTTACCTAGGATCCCGCATTCGAGACCTGCATGACAAGCCTTGATATTGGGTTCTTCCTGAAATCTTTTGCGGTACAGGTCGGCCATCAATGTCAGGATCGGTGAATTTGGATTGGGCTGCCATCCGGGATAATCTCCGTTTTGAACAACTGCTGCTCCCATATTTTCAAATGCCGCGCGTATCGCGTTTGCCACATCTGATTTTGTGCTTTCCACACTGCTGCGCTGCAAAGATTGCGTGATGAACTGGCCGTCTTTCAGGATCACACGCGCCAGGCTGGACGATGTTTCTACAAGGCCTTCGATGTCCGGGCTCATTCTAAAAACTCCGTTTGGAACGGCATACAAGGCATTCAATATTTTGAGTGTGTCTTCGTACTCTGCGACATACGCAGGTGTTCCGACCTGTTTCCAGGAGATGTTCAGCGCTTTTTCGATGGAATTGTATTCGGCCAGCAAAGTGGCTTTGAAATCCGCCAGGAATTTTTCGAATGAAGCTGCATTTTCTTTCGGCACAACTACTACAGCTGTTGCTTCGCGTGGGATTGCATTGCGCAAGCTACCGCCGTCGAAAGCATTCAACTCTAAAGGAAAGCGTGAAATACCCTGGTACAAAATACGGGTCATCAGCTTGTTGGCGTTTCCACGTCCGCGGTGAATATCCATACCGCTGTGTCCGCCGAGTAACCCACGGATACTGATCTCGAAAGCTTTTCCGTCTTTAACGGCATCGACCTGCCTGTAGGCATAAGTTGTATTCGTGTCGATTCCGCCCGCGCAGCCGATGGACAATTCGTCGTCGTCTTCTGTGTCGAGGTTCAGCAGGATCGTTCCGCTGAAGTTTTTCGGATCGATCTCCATCGCGCCGGTCATACCTGTTTCCTCGTCTATCGTGAACATCGCTTCCAAAGCGGGATGTGCGATATCCGTCGAAGCCAGGATGGCCATGATCGCCGCTACGCCAATGCCATTGTCGGCACCAAGTGTTGTTCCGTTGGCTTTCACCCAATCTCCATCCACCAGCATTTCAATTCCCTGGGAATCGAAATCGAAGTTCGTATCGCTGTTCTTCTGGTGCACCATGTCAAGGTGCGATTGCAGCACAACCGTCTGCCTGTTCTCCATGCCTGCGGTCGCCGGCTTTTTGATCACGACATTGCCGATCTTGTCCTCGATCGTCTCCAATCCGAGTGAACGGCCGAAGGCCAACATGAAAGCAATCACACGCGCTTCTTTTTTCGAAGGTCTCGGTACGGCGTTCAAATCCGCAAAATGATTCCACAATGCTTTGGGTTCTAAATTTCTGACAGCCATTATTTGAATATATGAATGGGTTAAAATATGGTTTTACTTAGTCTTTCTTACCGGCATTTGCAATGCGGTCCATGTACAGGTCCTCTACTTTCTTGCGCGCCCAGGGCGTTCTCCGCAGGAAATGGAGGCTTGATTTGACATTCGGATCGATGTTGAAACAATTCACGGGGATCAGGTAGCCGAGGTGTTCCCAGCCGTACTTATCGACCAGCTCGTTGATCATCGTTGCCAGCTTTACGCCGTGCAGGGGATTGTTGGGCTGATCCATCTTATTTGACTAATTTCTTGTATTTGATGCGTTTTGGTCCGCTTTCGCCGAGGCGTTTTTTCTTGTTCTCTTCATAATCGGAATAAGAACCTTCGAACCAATATACCTGTGAATCGCCTTCAAAAGCAAGGATATGGGTACAAATCCTGTCGAGGAACCAACGGTCGTGGGAGATCACCACGGCGCAGCCTGCAAAGTTCAGGATGCCTTCTTCGAGCGCACGCAAGGTATTCACGTCGATGTCATTCGTAGGCTCATCGAGCAGCAATACATTCGCTTCGGTTTTCAGCGTCATCGCGAGGTGCAGGCGGTTTCTTTCTCCACCTGAAAGCACGCCGACTTTCTTATTCTGGTCTGAGCCATTGAAGTTGAATTTCGAAACATAGGCACGGGAAATGACTTTCTGGTTGCCGATCTCGATGTATTCATTTCCTCCGGAAACAACGTCGTATACAGATTTCTCCGGATCGATGTCTTTGTGGCTTTGATCGACATAACCGATCTTCACGGTATCACCAACTTTGAATTCACCGCTATCCGGCTGCAATTCATCCATGATCATTTTAAAGACAGTCGTTTTACCGGCACCGTTTGGCCCGATAACGCCAACAATTCCTGCCGGCGGCAATTTGAAGTTCAGGTCATCATACAACAGCTTTTCGCCGAATGATTTCGCCACATGTTCTGCATCGATGACATTGTTACCCAGACGCGGTCCGTTCGGGATCGGGATCTCCAATACATCTTCGCGGTCTTTCATGTCCTCGGCAAGCAATTTATCGTAGTTGGACAAACGCGCTTTGCTTTTCGCCTGACGTGCTTTTGGGTTCATGCGTACCCATTCGAGCTCGCGGGCAAGCATTTTCTGACGTTTGGATTCCTGCTTTTCTTCGTCTTTCAGCCTGTTGCCTTTTTGTTCGAGCCAGGAAGAGTAATTGCCTTTCCACGGAATTCCTTCCCCCCTGTCGAGCTCGAGGATCCAGCCAGCGACATTGTCGAGGAAGTAACGGTCGTGCGTTACCGCGATCACCGTTCCCGGGTATTGTTGCAGGTGTTGTTCCAGCCAGTCGATGGACTCTGCATCCAGGTGGTTGGTTGGCTCATCGAGCAGGAGTACATCCGGGTTTTGCAGTAGCAAACGGCACAAAGCCACGCGGCGGCGTTCTCCTCCGGACAGTGATTCTATCAATTGGTCATCCGGCGGGCAGCGCAAAGCATCCATGGCACGCTCAAGCTTGTTGTCGAGGTCCCACGCGTCGAGTGCGTCAATCTTGTCCTGCACCTGGCCCTGACGCGCGATCAGCTTGTCCATTTTATCCGGATCGTTCAACACTTCTTCATCCATGAATGAATTGTTGATCTCTTCGTATTCTTTCAATGCATCAACGGTTTCCTGCGCGCCCTGCATCACGACTTCCTTTACGGTCAGCTTCGGATCAAGCTCCGGCTCCTGTGGCAGATAACCGACAGAATAACCGTCTGCAAACACGACATCTCCCTGGAAGGACTTGTCGAGCCCGGCGATGATCTTCATGACTGTCGATTTACCTGAACCATTCAAACCGATGATCCCAATCTTTGCTCCGTAGAAGAAAGAGAGGTAAATGTTTTTGATGATTTGTTTTCCCTGCGGTGTCGTTTTGGAAACGCCCACCATGGAAAAGATTACTTTTTTATCGTCTGACATATCTTTTCAAATGTGAAATCCAAAGGTAATAAATTTAGTGGAAAAGCACCTTCTTCTTCGTGGGATGCTGTCGCATATACCCGTTCGGCAAGACTGATTTGATCCCGCGCCGGAAATCCAAGGATGTGGTTTTAACAAGACTCCAGATAAGACTCCTACGGGATTCCTTTGACGTTCTTACGGGTGCGCCATATCGCCTCCACTTCTACGCCTGGAGCAAGTCCAATTGAAACGATTTGAGCCCTTCGAATTAATCCCGCGCTACACGGCATCTCAAAAGCGTTCCCATCGCTCTAAATACCGTTCAAATAGATTTTGAATTGTTTTTTCAATTGCATTTCCAGACAGTTCGTACACCGCAAAGTCTCAAATGAAGACATTCAAACTGAATCTGTTATATAATTAAGGTAGAGATTGATTGGAAAATCAAGAAGCTGAAAAAACGCCGGGAATCCAATCCTCGTGCAGCATCAAAAAGTTGAACCGAACCGCAGGTGCAAGATTTCACTTTTGCTTTGTTTGCATAACTTGCATAGGGCATACTCGAGGTTGTAAAGGGCTACTGATTAGCCATCATGTATTTACACCACCATGCTGCACAATTTTCAGCACAAAGGAGACGAGCATCAGCAGGGCGCTGAATGAAAAGATAACAACAATGATACGGGCGCCATGTTTCCACTTGAAATAAAGGTGCAATCCAGTAATCAAGATAGTCAGCAGGATAGGGATTGTGGCCGGGAACAGGTAAAAGCTTTGCAGGAAATCTCCTTCAAAGAGCGCTACTACCGACCTTTGGAAACCACAACCGGGACATTCTATCCCAAAGTTGTGTTTCCAGGAACAGGTGATCATACTTAGTGTTTCATAGTACCAATAGCGCTTACCATTGCGCCTATAAATAAAGAATATACAATCCAATAAAGGATAGCCAGCGCAGACAAAGAAAGTCCGATCACTCCACAGATAAAGCCCGCTTTCGAATTCTTGAAAGAATTTTCGTAGGTAGCAGGATCTTCCATGTAAATTTGCTTGTCCTTATTGTGCAGGTATACTGCGATAATTCCGCAGACCAGTCCCGGAATTCCGAAGAACCAGCAAGTCGCGATGGAAATGATTCCCAACACAAGACTTGCGCTGGCATTTGGTAAAGCTTTAGGGCCTGTATACCCGCCATTAGCATTCGTTGTTCTTTCGTCAATTAGATTATCCATGATGTAGTTTAGAAATTCCCGCTAAATTAGGGTAAAGGTTTTGAATGCGCACCAATCTCGACAGAAATTCGCCGATTATTTTAAATATTCAATTGAATACGGCCGCGTTAAGACATAAAAAAAGGTTTTGCAGCATAACCGCAAAACCTCTTTCTGTAGTGTTAATTTATTGAAATACTATTTCAGGTGCTTCAGGTTCAAAGCATACATTACGATGAAAGCAATCGGGAAGATAGCACCGAGGATCGCGAAGCTCGCGAACATGCCCATTCCAACACCACCCATCAAGCCGAAAGTAGCTACCAAAGGAAGGATTTGTCCTACTACGTAAATATAGAAACCAACTTTTTTCAGTTTCCACATTTGCAAAGCTCCCAGGAGGCAAAGAATAGCACCAACAAGGGAAAGCACCTGAGCAATTAAGCCCCATTGTTTCAGTACTGCGATCTGAGCATTCAGCTCATCACTTAATGCACCACCAAAACCGCTCATCATTTCCAAAGAAGCGATGGAAGCCTGTACGGTAAAGACACCCCACAAGCCAAAGATAATACCAAGGCCTGCCCCGATAAAAGTTAAAATACAAAGTACTTTCAGGAATACCGGTCTTTCGTTGGCATTCACAATTTCAACAGTGTCTAATGTTTCTGACATAATAATTTATTTTTAGTTATGCTGGCAAAGATATAAGAATTGTTTTTGGACGTGCAAAAAAATGTTAAAAATTTGATACTTGTTATTAACAAGCTGATAATTAATTGCGTTTATAATTCTCCCGAAGCCCAGTCATAGCAAGCGTTCCAGCATCATGGAGTAACTTGTAAAAATCGCGAAGCATGCTGATTTTTCGTTGAAATCCATCAAATCGGCTTAAAAACAGGCCTGTTCTCATGCATTCAGAAGCTGGTAGGTGCGCACCAAAATCATTGCCGTAGCAACACACGCCAACACACTGATAATCCCAATGGCTTTGAAAAAAGTATTCAGGTTTTGAAAGGCAGCCACGAGCTTTTGCTCATCTTCGTTTTGCAGCGCAACACGCGTATACCTTCCGAAATTGTGGGTGGTTCTCGCCAATGCATAGTACAGCAGCAAGGATAAGATCTGCACACAGGCCATCGAAAAAGAGAAGTTGTCATATCCGGCGGTAAACCAGATCATCATCGCAAAGGTGAGCAGTGATAACCCCGTGAATACGTATAAAAAGATGCCGGCTTTGAAAGCCCACCTCGCAATCGTCGCCAGTTGTCTGGCAAGCGCTGCTGAAAGTTTTGTTTCGGATTCAGGCTGTATGATGTTCGCGTCAATGAGTCCTTCCATATCGATCTGTTTTTTAGCGGCAAATATAGAAAAACCAGCACTTGCGGGTGTAATATTACAGCTCAGACGCGTATAAATCTGCTCAAAAGACGTCTGAAATTGACTCGCCGCTACAGATAATTCTTTACATTTGGACCTATGAGGTATATTTCATGGATATGGGTAGGCTTGCTGTTAACTGCGTCCTGCCAGAAGAACAAAGAGATCGATTTTACGCTGACAGGGATCATTTCAGATACGACGTTCGGCGGTGGGCTTGCCGGTGCCAAACTGACGTTAACCGAAGTACCGACAGCCGGTGTGGGTAGCGCCAAGCAGATTGCTTCCGTTACCTTGGACCAAAGCGGTGGCTACGCCTTTACGTTCAAGCGCAACAAGGCTGAGAAATATGTGTTGCGCGTGGAAAAACAGCATTATTTCACGATCGATGAAGACATCTCTTTTGCTGAATTCTCGACAACCAAACCGCTGATGAAAAATTATGCAACGACTGCTAAATCCTGGGTTCGGATACACCTTGTGAACGATGCGCCGGCGCTGGCTACAGATGTACTGAAAATGCGTAAGCAGCTCGGCAAATCTGATTGTGGTGAATGTTGTCCTGTTGAAGATCAGCTTTTTGAAGGTATTGTGGATACCGTCGTTTACTGTGTGAATGACGCGAATGCGACTTATTCTTTTTATTACAACCTGATTGGAACACCGACACAAGGCATTCAACAGGTACAAACGGTTGTTTTTGATACGGTGGATATGGTTTTGAATTATTGATTGCCGATCTAAAATATAAAATTACCAAACGAAAAAGGGGTTCCGATACATTTGTACAGAACCCCTTTTGCTATTTATACTACTGGAAAACAGCCAGGCTGCGTTCCATTATTTTCAGTTGGATTTATTCATCATCTTCCCCATCTTCGAGGTTTTCGCGCATTTTCTGACGCAATTGCCTGTTGTAGGTT
>Ga0247806_10001261_pt1 | contig 12743 bp, 12 predicted proteins | sample UWRJL059202B1_FD_179935 | JGI IMG/M metagenome (GOLD analysis project Ga0247806, IMG submission 179935) | Plant litter microbial communities from Arlington Agricultural Research Station in Wisconsin, United States - UWRJ-L059-202B-1 | ecosystem: Environmental > Terrestrial > Plant litter >... | reverse complement strand
GTCGGGCAGGAATTCCAGCGCCCATAATTGCGGCAGCCCGGTCGCTACGACCTCTTGGTCGACTTCGGTAGCCGTTGCGGGCAGCGGGGCGCGTGTCTGGTCGGACGATTGCGGTTCCTGGTTGGTGGCATTGGGGGCCTGCGTTTGGGCCGTCCCACTCTGAGCCCAGGCTGGGGTGCTGGCGGCTAGCGCCAATACCATCAGGCTGGCACTGTAGAGAGTGTTGGTCTTCATGCGGTGTCTCCTCGGATTGAACTGCCGGAGCGCCTTGGCGCTTTCGATGACGAATGACGCCCTGCGCGGGAGTCCCGAAACCGGCCGACATTAACGCAACAGCTCAACTCCGCCTGGGTTCACTACCTCCCGCGATTGTGACGCCGCGTGTCTCCCGGCCGAGCAGCGTCATCGCCCGTGCCGCATCAAGTGCGATTGCCTGCTCGATCGCTGCTTGAGCCGACGCGGCATTGCCGCCTTCGATCCCCCGCACCAAATTCCCATGCGCGCCGTAAGCTCCGTCCGAATACTGCGCCAGCGCTGCGCCATCGAGCGATTTTAGCGCCAGCGCCAGCGTCAGCTCGACGATCCCGATCACCGACCGCAGCAGGCTGTTGCCTGAGCTTTCGGCCATCACCCGGTGGATTTCAAGGCTCGACAAGCCCAGCGCCTCTACTCCGTCGCCGGCCAGCTCCATCTGGTGCAGCCAGTATTTCATCAGCCGCACCTGCTCGGCCGTCCGGCGCACCGAAGCCAATTGTGCCGCCTGCGTCTCAAGTGAACGCCGCACCTCGAACAGGCTCTCGAAAAATCGTGCGTCAGGTTTGGCGTAGAAATGCCAGGACAGCACCTGTGGATCAAAGAAATTCCACCGGCTGGCCGGCGATACCCGCGTGCCGACCTTGGGCCGCGCCTCGATCATGCCCTTGGCCTCGAGCGTCTTCAGCGCCTCGCGCAGCACGGTGCGCGACACCCCGTAGCTCTCCATCATCACCGCGTCGCTGGCCAGGATCGAGCCGATCGGAAACCGCCCGGTGACAATTCCGTGCCCGATTTCGTTGATGACAAAGGTATGAAAGTTCCGAGCAGCGGGTCGCCCTGACAGTGAGCGGATAAGGCTGCCGGCTTCGATCATTTCAGGCTTTCTCGGGCGACTTTTCTCCGGGGGCGGAGGCCGCAAAGATGATCCGCTGCAAGACGATGAACAGGAACAGCAGTACCCCGATGACGATCTTGGTCCACCAGCTCGACAGCGTGCCGTCAAAGATGATGTAGGTCTGCACCAGCCCCAGCAGCATCACCCCGACGAACGTCCCCAGCACGAAGCCGTAGCCACCAGTGAGCAGCGTGCCCCCGATCACCACGGCGCTGATCGCATCGAGCTCCACGCCCACCGCCGCCAGCGGATAGCCCGCGGAGGTGTAGAGCGAATAAACGATTCCCGCCAAGGCCGCCAGAATCGACGACAGCATATAAATCTGCACCGTGGTCCGCGCCACCGGCACCCCCATCAGCGACGCCGAAACGGAGTTCCCGCCCAGCGCATAGACGTAGGAGCCGAACTTGGTGCGATGGGCCAGCAGCGCCCCGACGAGGAACACGGCGATCATCAGCAGCCCGATGAAACTGAGCCTGCCGCCCCCCGGCAGTCGGATCATCAGGCCGGTCAGCGTGCCATAGAAGTCATGGTTGATCGGAACCGAATCCTGGGTGATGACCGAAGCGCCACCGCGCGCCAGGAACATCCCCGCCAGCGTCACGATGAACGATGGCACCTGCAGATAGTGGATGGCCGCCCCCATAGCGCCGCCGAACAGCGCCGCAACCGCGAGCACGATGGCAAAGGCCAGCAGCGGGTGCACCCCGAGCCAGCTGATCAACACCGCCAGCAGCACGCCGGTGAACCCGATCACCGCCCCTACCGACAGGTCGATGCCGCCCGAGATGATGACGAAGGTCATACCGACGGCGGTGATCCCCAGGAACGCATTGTCGGTGAGGAAATTGCCCAGCACGCGCGTCGACAGCATGTTGGGAAACTGCAGCACGCTGACCGCATAGGCGATGAGGAAAATGACGGCTGTGGCGACGAGTGGCTGCAGGCTGCGTTTCATTTGGAGGCTGCCTTGGTCACAATGGCCCGGCGGCCGAACAATTGTCCGGCGAGGGGAGACTGGATCAGAAGGATCAGAATGATCATCCCGGCCTTGACGACGAGGTTGAATTCGGGCGGGAAGCCCGACACCAATATGCCGGTGTTCATCGCCTGGATGATCAGCGCCCCGACCACCGCCAGCGGCACGGAGAACTTGCCCCCCAGCAGCGACGTGCCCCCGATCACCACGGCGAGGATGGCGTCGAGTTCGAGCCAGAGCCCCGAATTGTTGGCATCGGCCCCACGAATATCGGCCGCCACCACGATGCCAGCGACCGCAGCGCAGAACCCGCTCAACCCATACACTAGGATCAGCAGCATGCGGCTGTGAATGCCGGCCAGCGACGCTGCCGCCCGGTTGACCCCGATGGCCTGGACGAACAGGCCGATGGCCGTCCGCCGCACCAGCAAAGTCACGAGGATCATCAATACCAGCGCGATCACCGCCGCCATCGGCAGCCCGAGAAACGATCCGGTGCCGATAAAGATCAGCGTCGGATCATTGAAGGTGACGATCGAGCCCTCGGTGATCAGCTGCGCGATGCCGCGCCCTGCCACCATCAGCACCAGCGTGGCGATGATCGGCTGGATATCGAGCACCGCGACAAGGAACCCGTTCCACAAGCCGCAGGCGAGGCCGACCCCGAGCGCTGCGATGACGGCGACCGGCGTCGGATAGCCGGCGACTACCATGGTCGCGGCGACGGCGCCGCACACCGCCATGATGGCGCCCACCGACAGGTCGACGCCTTTGGTGGCGATCACGCCGGTCATCCCGATGGCCAGTATAGCCACCGGAGCCCCGCGATTGATGACGTCGATGACGCTGCCAAAGAGCCGGCCATCCTGCCAGGAAATTCGGAAAAAATTGGGAAACAACAGCCAGTTGATCAGCAGCACGCCGACCAGGGCGAGGAGTTGCGGATTGGCCAGCCGCTCGAGATGCAGTCGCTTCATGCCAGGGCCTCGTCTGGATTGCTGGCGATTGCCTGCACGATAATACCGGGATTGATGTTTTTGCCGCGCAGTTCGGCAATCACCTGCCGATCGCGCATCACGACGATCCGCGAACTGTAGGCGACCACTTCGTCCAGCTCCGACGAGATCACCACCATGGCCATGCCTTCGTCGCGCAGCCGGTTGATGGTGCGCACTATTTCCGCGTGGGCGCCGACATCGATGCCGCGCGTCGGCTCATCGAGAATGAGGAACGCCGGATCGGTGGCTAACCAGCGCGACAGGATGACCTTTTGCTGGTTGCCGCCCGACAGCAGCTTGACCGGCATGTCGAGCGATGCCGCGCGAATATCCATGGCCTCGCCGAACTTGCCGGCGATTTCCATCTGTTCGTCGCGGTTGAGCGCCTTGAACCAGCCCAGCTTCCCCTGCAGCGCGATGATGATGTTCTCGCGCACCGACAGATCGCCCAAAATGCCCTCGGCCTTGCGGTCCTCCGGGCAGAACCCGAAGCCGTGCCGGATTGCATCCGTGGTGTTGCGGATCGCCGAGGCCTTGCCGTTGACTTCGACGGTGCCCTCATCTGCCGGATCGGCGCCGAACATGATGCGCGCCATTTCGGTGCGGCCCGATCCGAGCAGGCCCGCGACGCCGATTACTTCACCCTTGTGGATGGTCAGATCGAACGGCAGCACGCTTTTCTTGCGGCCATAGCCCTTGAAATCGAGCAGCACTTCGCTGGCGGAATTTGCCGGTTCCAGATCCGTCGAGCCCGAGAACGCGATGTCCTTGCCCAGCATGAGCCGGACCACATCGGTGCGGCTGAGGCTGTCGAGTTGCCTCGTGTCGATCAGCCTGCCGTTGCGCAACACAGTGACCCGGTCGGACACGGCGAACACCTGGTCGAGAAAATGGGTGATGAAGATAATGGCGAGGCCCGAGCGCTTGAGATCGCCGATCACCTCGAACAGCCGGTCGACCTCGTTCTTGTCGAGACTGGCGGTGGGTTCGTCGAGGATCAGCACCTTGCCCGAAAGCTGCACCGCGCGCGCGATCGCGACGATCTGCTGCACGGCGACGGAATGGCTGCCCAACTCGCTGCTTGGGTCGAGGTTAAGCCCGTAGCGCTTGAGCAGCACGCGGGCATCTTTTTCCATTTTTCTGTAGTCAACCAGCCCGAACCGGGTCGGCTGGTGCCCAAGGAACAAATTCTCCGCCACCGAGCGGTTGGGTAAGAGGTTGACCTCCTGATACACCGTGCCGATGCCATGCGTCTGCGCGTGTAGCGGATTGTCCAGCGTCACCGCTTTGCCATCGACCAGCACTGCGCCGCCGTCTGGTTGGTAGGCGCCGGTCAGGATCTTGATCAGTGTCGATTTGCCCGCGCCGTTCTCGCCGAGCAGGGCATGCACTTCGCCGGCCTTGAGGCCGAAGTCGACCGCGTCGAGCGCCGTGTGATTGCCGAAAATCTTGATGATGCCGCGCGCTTCCAGCACGTAGTCGGTGTCGGCCATCCGCAGTCCCTTCACTCGATAAACACAGTCGCGCACCCGTCGAACCGCGCGGTCTCTGGAGGACGCTTGGCATCGCTGCCGGTGCGGTCGACACCCCTGCCTTGCGGGCAGGGCAGGGAGGGGCGGTCGACCCAGATACCCGGGCTAAAGCTCCTCCCAACCTCCCCCCAAGGCGGGGGAGGTGTCGTCCTGATTATCCTTGCAGCTTAGTAGCCGAGGCCCTTGCGGGTGTCGTATTCAGCCTGTGGATTGTCGTTCGGCGTATAGAGCTTGGACTCGGTGATGATGAACTTTGCGGGTTCGGTGCCATCGGCTAGGTAGGCCGAGAGCGCATCGAAGGCCGGGCCGGCCATGTTTGGCGTCAGCTCGACGGTGGCATTGGCTTCGCCGGCAACCATGGCCTGGAAGATATCCGGGACGCCGTCGATGGAAACCACCTTGATGTCGGTGCCGGGCTTGAGGCCGGCATCCTTGATCGCCTGGATGGCGCCAACCGCCATGTCGTCGTTATGGGCATAGACCGCGCAGATGTCGGCGCCGCCGTTTTCGGCCTTGATGAATCCTTCCATCACTTCCTTGCCCTTGGCGCGGGTAAAGTCGCCAGTCTGGCTGCGGGCGATAGTGATATTGTCGTGGCCGGCGATTGCTTCCTCGAAGCCCTGCTTGCGGTTGATCGCCGGGGTCGAGCCCACGGTACCCTGCAGTTCGACGACCTTGCACTCGGCATCGCCAACGGCCTGAACCAGCCAGTCGCCAGCAACGCGGCCTTCCTTGACCTGATCGGAGGCGACCGAGGTCAGGTACAGATCTTCGGGCGCATCGACGCCGCGATCGAGCAGGATCACTGGAATTTCAGCTTCCTTGGCTTCGGTCAGCACGTCGTCCCAGCCGGTTGCAACCACTGGCGCGACCATGATCGCATCGACGCCCTGGGCGATGAAGCCACGGATCGCCTTGATCTGGTTTTCCTGCTTCTGCTGCGCATCGGCGAACTTGAGGTCGACGCCACGCTCTTCGGCCTGCTGCTTGGTCACCGAGGTTTCAGCGGCGCGCCAGCCCGATTCCGAGCCGATCTGGGAAAAGCCGACGACTTTTCCGCTCAGATTACTATCCTGCGCCAGCGCGACTGACGTCAAAGCAGTAGCGAGGCTTGCCGCGAAGGCAAGCTTGGTAATGATGTTCACGATGTCCTCCCAAAAACTCCGCCGCGGCGTGTTCACCTGCAGCGATGAAAGGAGGCTACATAAAGTACTATTATATGTAAAGACGGATTTCGAGCGTGGCCAAACTATGGCGGAACCATGCGGGCGAGAGGGTGTTTAGCTTGATTATAATAGACAATCGGCGCGCTGGGCATGATCGAGACGACCCTGGAATTCAGTGATAGGGCCGCTGTTTGATCGCTCGTGCAGAGGCTGATCGTTCGACCGCGGCGCTCTTCGGTAAGATTGAGCATGCTCAATTTGTCAGTGTTGACCTGGCCAGCGATTCACATTCGGTTAACATTGAGAAGTGCGACGCGCTAATAGGTGGCGTTGAACCAGCGTGCCGGTTGCCGATTACGTGCGCCCGATAATGGATAGCCCGATGCTCACCACGCTCGCTGCCAGCTACTGCGGTCCCGCGCCGCTCCCGGACAATCTCTGGAGCCGGTGGAATTTCGATCCCTGGCTGCTCGCCGTTATGGCATTGGCCACTATCTTGTTTTACCTGCAACACACCACGCCTCGTCAGCGCCTGGCCTTCGCCGCCGCCATGGCCAGTCTCGCCATCATCTTCATCAGCCCGCTCTGCGCGCTCACCGTGGCGCTGTTCTCGGCGCGCGTCGTGCACCATGTCCTGCTCGTCGCCATCGCCGCGCCGTTGCTGGCGCTGGCCTTGCCGCGCATGCCCAAGGCGGCGCTACTAACCCCGCTGACCCTGCTACACACCGTGATCTTCTGGCTCTGGCACGCCCCCGATGCCTATGGCCTCGCGCTGCAAAGCACCCCCGTTTACTGGCTGATGCAGCTCACCCTCCTCGGCAGCGCCACGCTGATGTGGTCGGCGATCTTCGCCGCTTCGCCCGCCCGTTCCATGGCCTCGCTGCTGTTCCTGACCATCCAGATGGGCCTGCTCGGGGCGCTGCTGGTATTCTCCGCGACGCCGCTTTATGTCCCCCATCTGGGGACCACCCAGGCGTTCGGCTTCGATCCCCTCACCGACCAGCAACTGGCCGGGCTCATCATGTGGGTGCCCGCCAGTATTCCCTATCTCGGCGTCGCCCTGCTGCGGCTGATGGCGTGGCTCAGGCAAGCGGAGCACCATCCCGCGTGACGCCGATCATCCTCAAATTCATCCATATCCTGGGGATAGCCATCTGGTCGGTGGGCCTGATCTGCCTGCCATTCCTCTATCGGCAACGTCGCCGGCTCCAAGGCGCGGCGCTCTATCGCCTGCACAATTTCACCCGCTATTTCTATATCGCCTTCGTGTCGCCGGCTGCCTTCGTCGCTGTGGTCAGCGGCACGGCGCTGATCTTCGTCGAGGCGACGTTCGAGCCCTGGTTTGCCGTCAAGATGGGCCTGGTGATCGCCATGATCGTCGTCCACATCACCAGCGGCGTCACCATTCTGAGCCTGTTCGAACCCGGCCGCACCTATCCCGGCTGGCGTACGGCGCTCGTCAGTGGGCTCACCGTCGTCGTGGTGAGCGCCATTCTCGTCACCGTGCTCGGCAAGCCGGAATGGGGCACGCCGGGGCAGGTGGATGCATTCTTCGCGCCGGGCAATCTGGGCACCATGCTCGGCGACGCTATTGCTTGGTTGAGATGATGAGGCCCACCCCATGATCGAACACCAGCTTGCCGCCATACCATCCTGCCAGCCCGGTAATGATGGCCGCCAGCGCGCTCAAGAGCAGACCATGCGGCAGTACCGCTTCGGGATTGGTGAGCCGCAGGCCCCAATTGGCACCCGCGACCGCGACCAGCGTCAGGCCCGCGACGGCATGGTTCCAGCTGGCAACGCGGACGCGAATGCCCGGCACCGCCAGCAGTTCGAGCGTTCCGACCACCGAGGCCAGCACGCCGAAGGCGAAAGCCGCCCCGGTCGCATAAAGACCGACACGCACCCAGAACACATCGGCGGTCAGCCAGTACAGCAGGTCGATCCCCAGCGCACAGATCACGAGGGCAATCGGGAAATGCACCAGCATGGCGTGCAGCGGATGTCCGGCGACCGCGATGGCCGAGCCGATATCCTGCTCGGCGACGGCCCGGATCGCCGGGTTGGCATGGTCCGTACTCGCCTCGGGCGGGGTCTCTTCGGTCTCGATCTCGGTTTCCATGTCGGCTTCTTTGGTCATCGGGCCATCCGGGGTGTCAAATTTGCTGCTTGGGCAGCAACGCCGCTCTGGCTGAGTGGTTGCGGTACGCCCTTGTCGACGCTGAACCCCGCAGGGCCAGCCGCCGCTGACATCGCGACCCTGTGGTGGATCATGTTCTGGGGCGCCTCGGCGCTGTTTGTCCTCGTCATGGGCTTGTTGGCCATCAGCTTCCTGCGGCCTCAGCTCATCGCCAATCTCAAGCCAATTCACTGGATCATCGGCGGCGGGCTGGTCATGCCGATCCCGATCCTGATCGCGCTGCTCGTCGCGGCGCTGCTGCTCGGCGAGCGCCTGCTGCCGCTTCCCGGTGCGATCCAGCCGATGCGCATCGAGGCCCATGCCCAGCAATGGCAGTGGACTTTCCGCTATCCCGAAATGCCGGGCTCTGCCGACAGCGAAATGCTGCATCTGCCCGCCGGCGAGCCGGTCGACATCGTCATAACCGCCGCCGACGTGATCCACGCCTTCTGGGTGCCGCGGCTCGGCGGCAAGATGGACGCCATTCCCGGCCACACCAATATCGTGCGGCTGCAGGCGGACGAGCCCGGAATTTATCGTGGCATTTGTGCCGAATATTGCGGGCAGGGGCACGAAACCATGGGCTTTGAAGTGCAGGCTCATGCCCCCGCCGACTTCAGCCAAGCCTTGGGAGCAACGCCATGACGGACACGCCAGCGCCGAACCCCGAGACGTCGCCCGTCGCCCTCCACAAGGCCCTCGACGAGATCTGGAAAACCCCCTCCGGCTGGGGCCGGCTGTCGGCGGTCAATCATAACGTGCTCGGCAAGCGCTTCATGGTGCTGGCGCTGCTGTTCTTCGCCATTGGCGGCACGCTCGCCATGCTGATCCGTGCCCAGCTCGCGACACCCAACTCGGCCTTTATCGGCCCCGAGCTCTACAACCAGATTTTCACCATGCACGGCACGGTGATGATGTTCCTGTTTGCCATTCCCATGTTCGAGGGATTGGCCATCTACATGCTGCCCAAGCTGCTCGGCGCGCGCGATCTCGCCTTCCCGCGCATGACCGCCTACGGCTACTGGTGCTATCTGTTCGGCGGTTCCATTCTGATCGTCGCCATGCTCGCCGGCTATGCGCCCAATGCCGGCTGGTTCATGTACACGCCGCTATCGTCAGGCACCTACACGCCCGGCATCAATGCCGACGTCTGGCTGCTCGGCATCACCTTCGTCGAAATCTCGGCCGTCACCGCCGCCATCGAGCTGATCGTCACCATCCTCAAGATGCGCGCCCCGGGCATGTCGCTGCTCCGCATGCCCATTTTCGGCTGGTACATGCTGGTCACCGCCGGGATGATGCTGATCGGCTTTCCGCCGCTGATCCTGGGCTCGATCCTGCTTGAAATGGAGCGCGCCTTCGACCTGCCGTTCTTCGATCCCACCCGCGGCGGCGATCCGCTGCTGTGGCAGCATCTGTTCTGGCTGTTCGGTCACCCCGAAGTCTACATCATCTTCCTGCCCGCGGCGGGCGTGCTCTCGACCATCATCCCGACTTTCGCGCAGCGCCCGCTGATCGGCTATCGCTCGATCATCGTCGCCATCGTGGCCATGGCCTTCCTCAGCTTCGGGCTCTGGGTGCATCACATGTTCACCGTGGGCATTCCCCATCTGGCGTTGGCGTTCTTTTCGGCTGCGAGTGCCTTGGTCGCCATCCCGACTGCGGTGCAGATCTTCGCCTGGATCGGCACGCTCGCCTCGGGCCGTCCCAAGTTCGATATTCCCATGCTCTATATCGTGGGCTTCTTCGTCGTCTTCGTCTGCGGCGGCCTCACCGGGGTCATGCTCGCCATGGTTCCGTTCAACAGCCAGGCCCACGACACCTATTTCGTCGTCGCCCACCTCCATTATGTGCTGGTCGGCGGCTTCGTCTTCCCCATGCTCGCCGCGCTGTATTACTGGCTCCCCCATTTCACCGGTCGCACCAGCCTCTACAGCCTTTCGGTCCCCGCCTTCTGGCTCATCATCATCGGCTTCAACCTGACCTTCTTCCTGATGCACTTGACCGGGCTGATGGGCATGCCGCGCCGCATCTCGAGCTACCCCTCCAATTGGGGCTGGGACTGGCTCAACCTGCTGTCTTCCTTCGGCGGCTTCCTGATGACCATGGGTTTCACCCTCGTGCTCCTCGACATCGTCATGCAGTTCCGCTTCGGCAAGCGCGGTGCGCGCAATCCATGGAATGCCCGCACGCTCGAATGGGCCATGCCCACCCCGCCGCCGCCGTATAATTTCGCCACCATTCCTCATCTAACCGCGCGCGCCGACGATCTGGACGCCGATGCCATGGGGCGCGATGCGGTCAATGGCGTCGGCTATCTCGCCTTCGCCCGCGAGGATCGCCAGGAGACGCTGGGCGTCGACATGATGACGGGCGAGCCGGACCAGGTCATCGTGCTGCCCCAAACCACCTATCTGCCATTGTGGACGGCGCTCGCCACCGGTGCGTTTTTCCTTGGCCTGCTGTTCAAGGTCTACTGGATTACCCCGATAGCCGCCCTCGCAGTCGTGGCCCTTTTCGTAGTCTGGACCCGTCCGCTGGGCTCTCGCCGCGATCTTGGCCCCATCGACATCGGCATGGGTCGGGCGGTGCCGATGGATGGCGAAGTCGTCGACAACGTCACGCTCTGGGCCCAACGCTGCGCCCTTGCCGTCAACGCCACGCTCTATGCCTCGCTGCTGTTCGGGGGCCTCTATCTCGCAGTCGTCGCCCCCGGCTGGACCAATCCCGCGCCGGGCATCGACTGGCTTCCCGCCATCGGCCTCGTCACCGGCCTTGGCGCTGCGCTGGCCGCGCACCGCGCTGCTGCCAGCAACGGCGCCGGGCAATGCCCCATGTTCTGGCTGCTGGCAGCAGCCGGGTTGTCCGCCCTGACCATGGCGGCGCTCCTCATCGGCCTTGCCATGGTGCCGTCGCCGACCAGCCACGCCAATCTGGCCATGCGCTTCACGCTCTTCGTCTACTGCGCCCTGCACGCCGGCGTCGCCATGCTGCTGGCCCTCCACGCTGCCTGGCGTGCTCATGGCGGCTATGTCTCGACGGTGCGGGCAACCGATCTGCGAATCGTCCGGCTGTGGACCGATTATGCCGCACTCGCCCAATGGCCCGCCTGGGCCCTGCTGTTCATGCTGGCCAATGGGGGCATCTCGTGAGCGCCTCCTGGGGGTCACTGCTGATCGGCTTCGTCATCTGGTCCGTCGCCTTCGTCGCGATCTATGGCCTGCAGGCACTCGGCTGCTATTGGTCGTGGGACCCAGCGCTGCACCGGCTGGTTCTGGTCGGCGCCTGGCTCGCGTTCACCGCCGCACTCGGTCTCGTGCTGCTGATGCAGATCCGTCAGACGAATCGCACTGCTCTGCAACAGGCCGGCATCTGGGCCACGCTGGGCTCGCTTGGCGCCACCATCGTGGTGTTTGCACCGGCGCTGTTCGTCTCGGCCTGCGTCTAGCCCCTGCAACGCCTTGGCTTGCAGGCAAATCGCCGGCAATATCGTCGTTCACTTGCGGCATGCTTGCGGCAAAATGCGAGCAATAAATCGGGCATTTTCCAGCCATGTATGGCTGTTCCTGCACGGTTACCCGTGACACTATGTCAATAATCTGCATGGTTTGAAAATCGAATGCGCATCGACTGCGCCTCGCCAGCTAGCAAGACCCAGGTGCCTTATGCGTGTTCTCATCATTGGCGCGGCCGGAATGATCGGTCGCAAACTCGCCGACCGGCTGGCCCGGGACGGCGCCATTGCCGGTCGGCCCATCGAAACCCTGATGCTCTCCGACGTTGTACAACCTCCGGTTCCACAAATGTTTTCCGGCACAATTGAGAGCATTGTTCTCGATCTGTCGTCCCATTCCAATGCCCAGACGCTGATCGCCGCGCGCCCCGATGTCATCTTCCATCTGGCAGCCGTCGTCTCCGGCGAAGCCGAGGCCGATTTTGAGAAGGGCTACCGCATCAATCTCGGCGGCGGTGGCGCCCTGTTCGAGGCGATCCGCACCGAAAGCAATGTGCAGCCCTATTGTCCGCGCGTCGTGTTCTGCTCATCCATCGCGGTGTTCGGCCCTCCTTTTGCCGAGCCCATCGGCGACGATTTCATCACCGCTCCGCAGACCAGTTATGGCACCCAAAAGGCCATGACCGAGCTCCTGCTGGCCGATTATAGCCGGCGCGGTTTCCTCGACGGCATCGGCATTCGCCTGCCCACGATCTGCATTCGTCCGGGCAAGCCGAACGCCGCCGCATCGGGCTTTTTCTCCAATATCCTGCGCGAACCGCTGATCGGGCAGGAGGCCGTGCTGCCGGTCGATGACAGTGTCCGGCACTGGTTTGCCAGCCCCCGCGCCGCCATCGGTTTCCTGCTGCATGGCGCCGGGATGGATCTGGCCCAGCTCGGCTCGCGCCGTACGCTCAACATGCCCGGACTGTCGGCGACAGTGGCTGAGGAAATCGAGGCGCTGCGCCAGTTTGCCGGCGACAAGGCGGTTGCCCTGATCCGCCGCGAGCCCGACGAAACCATTGCGAAAATCGTCGCTGGCTGGCCCTATGATTTTGCGCCGAAACGGGCGCTCTCGCTCGGTTTTGTCGCGGAAACCGAGTTTTCGCAGATCATTGCAGCACATATCGAAGACGAACTGGGAGGCACTCTGCCATGAGCAAACCGATCGCATTGGTCACCGGCGCCGGCACCGGCATCGGCAAGGCCATCACTTCTGCCCTGCTCGGAGCCGGCTATGCCGTCG
>Ga0247806_10001260_pt1 | contig 12750 bp, 8 predicted proteins | sample UWRJL059202B1_FD_179935 | JGI IMG/M metagenome (GOLD analysis project Ga0247806, IMG submission 179935) | Plant litter microbial communities from Arlington Agricultural Research Station in Wisconsin, United States - UWRJ-L059-202B-1 | ecosystem: Environmental > Terrestrial > Plant litter >... | reverse complement strand
TGAGCAGAAGACGAGGTTCGAACTCGCGACCTCAACCTTGGCAAGGTTGCGCTCTACCAGCTGAGCTACTTCTGCATTTTCTGGTGTCGTTATTTGATTAACGTGGTGCAAAGGTAGTCATCGAGGGTATTCAACGCAAGTGTTGAGAGAAAATATTTTTGAAAAAAAATTGATGTTTTTATTAACAAATTGTAAATCATGACATTTATCCCGGAAAATAATTTTAAAATATTTTTGATTACGATGCAGATATGCATCATTCCGGGTTGGAAAATGTAGTAAATTATAATTTGAAGAACAGATTCTATTTGTTGAACAGAACAATTTTTCAAAAACCGTTTTGATACTAAAAACATTTTCAAGGTAGAGAAATAGCACTTTGTCGTTTCCGTACTTCCGGCCAATTCCGGCGCTTAAATTATACTGTCAACCGTTTGTCCAAATTCAGCCCAGCACTTCAATTTTTGATTACCTTTGTATAGTCTGGAAAATAATGAGTAATGTTTCCTGTCGCCTGGTGTATCAGATTGATGTCTTTGTCCCAGCTTTATCGAATTAATTAAAAATAAATTTTCATGTTTTCTAGCGAAGTTCTGTTTTTTGGAGGTTTTCTTGTTGTGATAAGCATTATGCTCCTGTTGGATTTGGGAGTCTTCAATCGAAAAGATCACGTAGTTAAATTTGGTGAAGCAGCTGCCTGGACGGTGGCATGGATTGCACTGGCGCTCGTCTTTTACCTTGTCATTAATACCCACGGAGATCTTGTGCATGGCGTAGATAATTATGCGCAGTTAGAAACGATAAAGTCCAAGTATGCGCCTCATTTGACACTTATCCCCGGAAACTTTGAAGAGAGTCTGGAAATATACCGGAAAAACATGTCGCTTGAATTTATCACGGGCTACTTGCTGGAATATGCACTTTCTGTTGATAATATTTTTGTCATTATTTTAATATTTGCTTCATTTGGTGTTAGAGCTAAGTACTATAAGAAAGTGCTTTTTTGGGGTGTTCTTGGAGCTATCCTGATGCGTTTTGTTTTCATATTTGTTGGTTCTGCGCTGATTCAGCGTTTCGAATGGATCATTTACCTTTTCGGTATTCTGCTTGTTTATCAAGGTGGTAAAATCTTTTTCCAGGGTGATGAAGATGAAAAGATTGATCCTGCAAAACATCCCGTTGTAAAATTTGCTTCTAAATATTTGCCTGTTTTTCCACGTTATGTATACGAACATTTCTTTGTGAAAAAGAATGGAAAATGGCTTGTTACGCCTCTTTTCGTTGTTGTTTTAATCGTTGAATTTACAGACTTAATTTTTGCAGTAGACTCTGTTCCGGCTGTCTTTTCTGTTACAAAAGATCCTTATGTAGTTTTCTTCTCAAACATTTTTGCCATCATGGGACTTCGTTCCATGTTCTTCTTCCTGAGCAATATTATGGGGCTGTTCCGCTTCCTGAAATATGGATTAGGCGTTCTTCTGGTATTTATCGGAGGTAAAATGCTTGCCCATAAGCCACTGGAAGAAATGGGATTTGAGACCGTTTATTCTCTTTATGTCATCTTGGGAATTCTTGCGGTAAGTATTCTCGCGTCAGTCATTTTTCCGGAAAAGAAAGAAGAAGTTAAAGAAATCGCATCCAATAGTTAAACGGGAAGGATCGTTTTAGACTCTATGAATCGAATCCTTAAAGCTTATTTAAAACGTCTTACCAATCTCAGCACGCGCAATAAGTCGTTATTGTTAACGACATTGCCTGCCGAACAGTTTTTGGATATAAATGAAACTGATTTTCTTCTGGGGAAATCTTCATTTGAATTTATCCAGAATCTCGTACAAAGAAAGACGCGAATTCCACTTTGCGATATTCAGGACCCGCGTTTTGAGAAAGTAAATGAAGTCAGTAAGCGGTTAAGGAAAATTGCCCGTACCGAACACTTTATTGTAGAAGAACGTGGTTCCAGAGATTTGTATGTGGGTTATCCCTTTGTCAGGGGAAAACTTTCTGATGGAACTCCCATACACGCACCGCTTTTATTTTTCCCTGTAACACTTCGTATCGATCGCGAACAGTGGTGTTTGTTTGAAAGGGATGATATTGGAATTACGCTGAACAGGAGTTTTGCTTTGGCTTATGCGCACTTCAATGAAGCGATAATATCCGATGAAATATTGGAAAAGTCTTTCGAAGATTTTTCCAAAGATATGCTCGAATTTCGTACTCAATTGTATGAATGGCTGAAACAAACGCCTCTTAGAATAAATTTTAACCAACAACTTTTCGAAGATAAATTACAACCTTTTGATATTCAAAAGAGCTCTGATTTGCAGCTTTTGGAAAAAAACGGGGAGTTGAAACTGTTTCCGGAAGCAGTTCTGGGAATATTTCCACAGGCGGGCTCTTACCTCGTTCCTGATTATGACGCTCTACTGGAAATGGCGGAAGAAAGCAATTTTCAGATGTTGCTGTTAGAAAACAAGGGCGATTCCACGCAAGAAGAGGTAGAAAAAAAGCAGGACTATCACTCTTCTTTAAAAGAAGAGCAGATTTTAACGCCTTTTACAATTGATGAATCTCAGGAAGCTATTATCCGGTCTGTTAAATCCGGAAAATCCGTTGTAGTTCAGGGACCTCCCGGCAGTGGAAAATCTCAGCTTATCTGCAATTTGATGGCGGATTTTGCTTCGCAAGGAAAACGGGTTTTATTAGTTTGTCAGAAACGGGCGGCGTTAGATGTTGTTTACCAGCGCTTAAAAACAGTTGGTATGCATCCTTTCGTGGGATTAATTCATGATTTTAAAAATGACAGATCAGAACTTTACCGGCAGTTTGCAGAGCAGATTGAGAAGGTAGAATACTATCGTCAGCAGAATTATAGTCTCGATGCAGTATTTTTAGAAAGGCAATTTACACAGGAAAGCAGACAAATTGATAGAACCGTAAGCGAGCTCGACTCATTTCGTGTGGCACTTTTTGATGAGAATGAATCAGGTGTATCTGTGAAGGAATTATACCTGAGCAGTGATCCGAAGGCAGAGTACGTTGACTTGAAAGATAGTTACCGCCATTTTCGGCTTGATCATTGGGATGATTTCAAACGACGTTTCAAGATATATTCCAGTTACAGCTTACGATTCAACAGAAACCACGACTGGTATAAGCGCAGAAGTTTCGCAAAGTTTGGATTGGGCGATCTTCGGAATATGGAGCGTATGTTATCGGACTGGCCGGAAGCTTATCTTCATCAAACCCGACAATTTGAAAATATAACCGGCAGGCCTTTTTCTATCGATTATATACAATACAGGAGTGAAATTCTTGAAAGGCTGGCAGATATATCGCAGCTTGTCCAAAATGAAACGACCTATTCACTTTTCAAAACCTATTTATTTTCGGATAAAAACAGTGCGGAAAGATTGGCTTTTATACGGCAAACTTCGGATGCGCTGGAAGGTTTTTCAGAAGACGGAATAGAAGCCACATTAGATCGATCGCGGTTATTTGTGTTTCGCGGCCAATTGAGAAAGTCCATTGAAGCAAAGCAATCTTCTGTTTCTTCGGTCTGGTGGAGCCTGTTTGGGAATGAAAAAGCTGTTGTTAATGACATCGCTCAGAAAAATGGTTTGACAACTTCGACACAAGATTTAGAAAAACTGGACCTTCGCGTACGAAATCGAATGGAGCTGGAAAGCTGGCTGGAAAACTTATTACTTGCTTTTGACGAAAAATATCTGGAATTCAATCCGTCTTTCGAAGCACAATACGTTCAGTTTTTTCAGGTAGCAGAAAATGCGGCAGATGCAGTGTTAAGGGCCGCAATAATGCCTTGGAATGAAATTGTCAAAAATCTGGCATTAAAATCGACACCTGTATATGTATTTCAGGAAAATATTGAAAAACTTTCGACCTGGATAAAATCCTGGAATCGGTTGGAAGAAATGATGCTCCCATTTTTACTTCCTGAACAAATTAAAAAGTTAGTTGAAGATCCTGAAATATATAGTCAGCTACTTTTATCTTCTTTAAGCAAAGATTTTGATTCTCTTGCAGAAATGGACCGCATACTTTCTGAAATGACCGGCCAGGAACAATCGGTTTCTAAAATAATTATTTCAAAAAGTGAAAAGTTAAATTATGGCCATTCGGATGACATCATATTACTATTTGAAAATAGTATTATGCTTGAATGGATAGAACATATTGAAAATAAATACCCCGAATTACGCGCCGTGACTTCTTTAAAAATGCAGCAGTGGGAGGAGCAGCTGCAAGGCAGTATCGGTCAGAAAGAAGATTTAAGCCGGGATATTACAACAATGAAATTGCGTGAAATCACGTATAAAAACATTGAAAAAAACCGGCTTGGCAATAGAGTTACATATCGGGAATTGAATCATCAGGTTACAAAAAAACGTAAAGTCTGGCCGATCAGGAAACTTCTTGAAAATTATTCAGAGGATGTCTTTTCGTTGATTCCATGTTGGATGGCTTCGCCAGAAGCGGTTTCTGCCATATTTCCGATGGAGGCAGGTTTATTCGATCTGGTTATATTTGATGAAGCTTCACAGTGTTATGCTGAGTATGGATTACCGGCAGCTTACAGGGGAAAACAAGTGGTTGTGGCAGGAGATAACAAGCAGCTTTCCCCGAGCGATTTGTACAAAGTGCGTTACGAACAAAAAGTGGAGGAAGATGATATTGCAGTGGCGCTTGAAGTAGCTTCGCTGTTAGATCTTGCTGAACAAAGTCTGGATCAGTATCAACTTTCCGGGCATTACCGGAGTTTATCGCTGGATCTGATTGATTTTTCCAACCATCATTTTTATAAAGATTCTTTGCGTTTACTACCTGATTTTAACCTGATTAACAAACAGGAGCCGGGAATCAGTTATATAAAAACAGAAGGTGTCTGGAAACAGAATACCAATCTTGTTGAGGCAGAAAAAGTAGTTGAACTGGTTTCGGAACTAGCTAAAACCGGAAAATCACTTGGTGTTGTTACATTTAACTTCTATCAGCAGCAACTTATTCAGGAAGCATTAGAAGCCGCAAACATTACAACGGAAGGCCTTTTTGTCAAGAATATTGAAAATGTGCAAGGTGACGAACGGGATATTATTATTTTCTCGATGGGATACGCGCCTGACGAAAAAGGGAAGATTTCTGCTAATTTCGGAAGTTTGAATGCGAGTGGAGGTGAAAACAGGCTAAACGTTGCCATTACTCGTGCCAGAGAAAAAATTTATTTTATTACGAGTTTGTGGCCATCACAATTACAAACAGATAATGCAGCAAATCAGGGGCCGAGATTATTAAAGGCATATCTTCAATATGCCCAGGAAGTATCAGAGGGGAATTACAAGCCGAAACCTTTAACGACAGATAAATTCAGATCAAACTGGTTGTTAAAAGACCGGTTGGCAAGATTGAGACCTGAGCTTCAAAAAGAACTGCCTTTTTCAGATCTTACGATAAAGGAAGAAGGGGTATATAAAGGTCTGATCCTGACAGACGATGATTTATATCACCGAAGTAAATCGTCAAAGGAACCACACGCTTATTTACCCCTTCTGTTACGACTGAAAAACTGGCCGGTCAGGCGAATTTACAGCCGGGAATATTGGAACGGATCAGTGAACTTAGATTAAAGTTCTTTGATCCGGATATTTTTGAATGATACTTTGTTTCCGTGATCCTGCAATGCGATTTTTCCTTTTTGAGAAACACCGAAACCATCCCACGTTTTGAACTTGCTGTTTGCTACCAATTTATCCCATTCAGGACCCATTGTAGAGAATTCAACAAGTTTTTTGCCGTTTAACCAGCTTTCGCCGTGACCGTTCTTAATCACAACTTTCGCTTTATTCCATTCACCAGCAGGTTTTGTTACGGTGAAATCGCTTGGAGGCAACATGTCATACAACGACGCTGATTTGTGGTTTCCATCTTTCCCAGCTTTCGCGTCAGGATGTTTTACGTCATCCAGAATCTGTATTTCAGGACCTGTTGAATATGGGCAGCAATATTTTTTGTCTTCGATCACGTGATAGATAATTCCGCTATTACCGCCTTCGCTGATCTTCCATTCAAGTTCCAGTTCAAAATCTCCGTATTCCTTATCTGTAACAAGGTCTTTTGCACCTTTTTCAGCAAGAACAATCGCTCCATCCTCAATTTTCCATTGTGGATTGGCAGAAGATTCCTGCCAGCTGTGCCAGCCAGTAAGGGTTTTTCCGTCAAATAATTTTACCCATTTTCCTTTTGTCTGAGCTTGTGATTCGTTTCCGATGAAGGCTAATGAGAATAAGGCGATTAAGGCTGTTTTGCCAAATCCTTGCCATTTTGTCAAATTCATATTCAATATTTTTAAAAGTTTTGGAACACAATATTAAGTACTTTTGGACTTGGAACTACTTAAAATCGCATTAAAGTTTAACGGGTTCTGAATCTCAATTATTTATAAATTTGAAACCAGATCAATTATGACTTCTATATTTTCAAGAATTGTAAGTGGCGAAATACCTTCTCATAAAATTGCAGAGAATGAAGAGTTCTTGGCTTTTTTAGACGCTTTCCCGATCGCTAAGGGACATACGTTGGTAATTCCCAAGAAGGAAGTTGACTATATTTTCGATCTTGACGATGATATGTATTCTCGACTTTTTCTATTTGCGAAAAGTATAGTGCCTGCACTCGAAAAAACTGTACCATGTTTAAGAATCGGAGTTAGTGTAATTGGCCTGGAAGTGCCTCATGCGCACGTGCATCTTCTTCCGCTGAACTCAATGAAAGATGCGGATTTCCGTAACAAGATAAAGACCACACAGGAAGAACTTGCTGAATTGGCGAAAGAAATTCGCCAGAATATTTAAGATATTGGGGGCTTGTAACAGTATTTGTGCTTGTTAGCGGCTTAGAAGACCTTCTTTACGTAATCCCAGCGTAAAACCGTATGTATCAGGATAAAGTTCTCCTAGGTCCGCTGCTACCGATCCCTTTAAAATAGTCCCGCCAAATAGGTTTATTTTTCCTTGCATGGTTAGGAGGCCCGAGAACTGAGTTGGTTTATTTGCAAATGGGGCGTCGTAAGTACCGATATTGCTGGAATAAGAGAATTTACTGGTCCATACAATTTTCCTGACAAGTGTTCCTTTGAGACCGATATGGAACGCGGCTACTCTGTTATTGCTCGTAAAGGAATCAGCAAATTTAGGATATTTCCATTGCGTTTCGGAAGTCGGGGTTATAAAAGGAGTGCCAATCGTACGATCGTAATAGGACCAACCATCTCTAACTTGGGTGTTGTTAAAATAATTATCTCTACCTAGGCTTCCGCGTGTAGCATTTGGATCTCCATATACGTAATCAAACTCAGAACCACCCTGATCTTTTGTATAAAGGAACTCTAAGACCGCTTCTGTTATGGAAAAATTGGAACCATACGCATTTTTTCGGCGTAATCTGATTCCGTTTAACCCATCAATTAGATTGTTAAATCCAAACAAAGACCCGTCTTCATAGATATTTTGGCGGTAAAAAAACCAAGAGCTTTCATATGTTTCAATTTCCATTGCAAGGTCAACTGTACCTAAGTGATTACCAACGCGATTACGGTTGTCAAAATCATTCTCATTTCCAGTATTTGCATCTCCGGATCGTCCAAAAACCAGTTGAATATAATTTTTGAAGCCGGTCGGCATGTGTCCGTCTATTGTTTCATAAGGAGATTTCCCTCCCCATTGAACTTGATGATTCATTCCTCCGTATAACTTTACGCGGGAAGATGTCTTACCAAGCCTTACATAAAAAGCTTTTTGATGTAATTTTAAATCACTTGTAATCGGCCGACTATTTTCGAAAACTCCTTCTGAGTAAAACGCGTTGAAAGAAACCCAGCCTTTTGTTAATGGAACGGAAACGTATCCGATGGTTCCTATTTGTATCTTTGGAATAGGCATAGCATTATTTGACCAAGCATAAGAGCCAGTTCCTAAGGTAGAATCCGCCAGACCGATCCACTGCTTCTTGCGTCCAGCAAATAATTCCCAATTTTTAAAACGCAAAGTTCCATGTATTTGCGGCAAAAGAATTTTTGAGTCCTTTGACATGTTGCCAACTGCCTGAATTCCTCCTCCAATCCTCCATTGATTTTTACCATCTTGGTCATTAATGGACCAAAAATTTTCCAGCTGTATATTAACAGAGCCGGCCGGGCTGGTTCGGGGAACAATTCCAAATTGGTTCGACTGAATCCAGAAAGGGGTTCTTGAGGTAGAGCTAACAATTCCCGAGAGCTCAATAAATGAGTTAGTCGAATCTTTATACGCTAAGGGTAGTTTTGTATTTCCTTGTGAGTAACTGTTATTGACTAAGGTAGCAGTGGATAAAAATACAAGGATAAAGGAAAATAACTTCATAGGGCTACCTTTTGTTTTTTATATTAGTGGTGTACATCGTATTGAATCAATAGTATAAAAGTATGAAGAAGTTTTTGCTAGACAATAGTGGGCGTTAATAACTTTGACGATGCACTTAACTTAATTTATATATCCACTTCTACGCACACCAATAGTAAAACTTGTTGTATTTGGATATAACTTTCCGAAGTCAGAATAAAGCCCGGCAGTAACTGTTGTATAATTGAGCTGTTTTATCCGTTTTTCAGCATTTATTCCCAGAGAAACTTGGTTAAGGCTATTGGGAAATGGATTTACATATGTTCCCTTATTTACAGAATAAGTTCCGCGAACCGTTATCATTGTATTTAGCCAGGAAGCACTAACGCCTGAATGGATTGCAGTTATCCTGTTGTTATTTGTAAACTCAGTATTAGATTTAGGTAAATTGTCGTTTGTTAGGCTTTGACTTGGGCTTAGTGGTGTTCCAAGACCTTTATCTTTGTATGACCAACCGTTATTATAAATAAGCGAATTGAAATAATTACCTTTCTCAAAAATGGATAATCCAAATGCGGGGTTTGCGTTTGTTTGACTTTGTGTACTTAAAAACTCAACCAAAAAAGAGTTGACTACGAGGTTATTGCCAGATTTATATATTTGGTTCTTTCGCTGAATTTTTATTCCATTTAATCCATCAGAAAAATTATTGACTTTAAACAAAGAACCAGTTTCATAAATATTCTGCCGATATATGTAATAATTCCAATTTCTGCCTTTGTATGTCGCAGCTAAATCAATTGTACCAAAGTGTGTTCCAATTTTCTTGAAATCCAGCGTTTTTCCTGTGATTACATGCCAGTATGCTCTGGAACGCTTTAGGTTATATACTGGCATAATTTGCTCCTCTCCACCCCAAATTACCTGGTGATTAAGGCCGGTTAGAATGTTAATTTTATTCCGATGATTGCCTATCCTTAAATAAAACGACTTTTGATGAAGATAGGTTGACGATACATAATCCGTACTTCCATAAACGATGCGGCTACCGCCCAGAATTCCATCTGAATAGGAGGCCTTAACTGCTAGAAAGTCATTCGTAAAGCCAAGTGGGAAAAAATCGGGAATTGCGATTTGAACTCGTGGCATTGGTCTTGAATTACCTGATATAGCAAGTGAACCTGATGTAAGTAAACTGTCAACCAATCCTGTCATATTTTTCTTTTGTCCGATCATCAGCTCAACGGGTCCTGCTTTTCCGGCTGCGAATAGATCGGTTAAAAAAACGTCTGCCCGGTTACTATAATTAGTAATTAGTTCAACTCCCGCAGACCATTGAAAAACTCTGGGATTGCTTGGATTGTATACTTTATTTAACCCAAATTGTCCGTTTGCAAATGTTCCGTTCAAAGGTATAGTTCCATTCTTATTAGCATGCAACCAAAACGGTGTTTGGCCAGTAGAGCCTGCTACTAAGATAGATGCTTTATAGGTTACGGTAGAATCCTGTGCCCGAATTGTTAGGGTAGAGAAAATAAAAATTAAAAAAAAGAAAACGAGTTTTGTATGGTTCGATACTGACATTTAAGTATAAAGAATACATATGAGTTTTGTTACTGATCACATGAATAAATTGTCAGTAAAGTTGTTCTGGTCGAATATACATTATTCAAATAAACTATTTGTATAACTGTTAAACTTATCATGAAAACATTTATGTTCCAAATCCAATAAGAGTTTCGACCAAGGAATATCATTAATTATTCCGTCATATGCATATTAATAGGTAGCTAAGAGACATAAAAGGTGAACAATAAGATATTAGAATAATAAGGAAATAAAAAAAACTTTCCACTAATGAATGGAAAGCTTTTTTACCAAACAATTTTTTCTATATACCTTTTCTCCCTAAAATAACCCAGACAGTAAGCAGGATGATTTTGAGTTCAAGCTTGATACTCCAATTCTTAATGTAATATAAATCATACATCAACTTATGTCTTGCGTCAAAAACTCCGCTTCCATAAGGATACATTACCTGTGCATATCCGGTAATTCCTGGTTTGACCTGATGTCTTACATTGTAATAAGGAATGGTCTCATCAAAGGTTTCGGTGAAGACTGGTCTTTCAGGGCGCGGTCCAATAAGTGAAAGATCTCTTCTGAAAATATTGTAAATCTGTGGTAGCTCGTCAATTCGGCTGGTTCGCATAAAAGCGCCGTACGAAAATACACGAGAGTCTTTTTTCGTAGCAAAAGTTGCACCATTTGATTCGGCATCCAGGCGCATGGATCTGAATTTGACGCAATAAAATGTTTTGTTATTCATTCCCACTCTTTCCTGGCGAAAAAAAACTGGACCTGGCGACTGCATCTTAATACGTATATAGCTAAGTATCCAAAGGGGAAGACTTATCAAAAATAAAAAGGCAGAAGTAGCAACATCAATGACCTTTTTAGGATACCGTACTCTTCTCTTAAAGGTTAACAAAGAATTCAGTGAAGGGTTACTTTCGGACACATTATCCGGAATGTACACTTTGTATAGATAGTCTTCACAAAAATCGAAAACTGTGGTAATTTTAATAGATTTGTTTTTACGGACAACCAACTCATATATAATACGGTTCCGTTGATCATGTTGGGGATTTGTGACTAAATGTACTTTTTCAAATTTATCCAAAAGAGGACTGACCGTTTGATTTAATAGGTAATCATCGTCGTCGGAATAAGGGATCAGAATAACTTCCTTGTATAATTTTAGAAGTATTCCGAGATCACGTTTTTGAAGGAAGTAGTCATAACTGGTAATGATCAGAACCTCGTTCGTTGTTGCAGTCTTACTGCGTAACGTGTGGGTATAAGTGCGGTTTGTTATAAATGTTTTGTCCATAGAAATGGAGATAGTTGTGTGTTAGTGATACAATTATAAATAAATAAAAATTAATAATGAAATTAATTTTTAATAACTAAGATGCTAAGTATGCATTCAAAATTTAGACAGTATCAGTGTAATGAGCCAGGGATATGAGTATGGATTACTCATTTTTTTATATATTTAATACTGGCATTAACTGCGTAAAAGGAAAAGTAAAAAATGCTTTTTAAAAATGAGAATCTTTCTACATCTCTATATACTTTCCAGGTTTTGGAGGCAGATTTAAGTTTATTATATGATGATGAGTTTTGATGTACTCGATAAGAAACTAAGGATCTCGGTATTCCTAAACTTATGTTCGTATCTTTTAGAATACTGAGCCACAATGAAAAATCTTCCCAACCGATTTTCCCAAAATATCTTTTACCAAGGATTTTGGCGTTATACATCGAAGTTGATAATCCTATTTCATTATGTTTTAATAATTTGTTGTATGTTACCGATTCCGAAACGGGTACTAAATCAACAATTACCTCTCCGGTCTCGTTGATTTTTCTATAAGCGGTATGGCTCAAAAGACAACTTTTTTCGATCATAAAAGTAAGCTGACTTTCTAATTTATCACTGTCCCAAAGATCATCACTGTCTAAAAATGCTATGTAATCTCCTTTGGCTATTTTAGTGCCGGAATTACGTGCTTCTGCTACACCTAAATTTTTCGGATGTTCAATAAATATAATTTTATCGTTTTGAGATTCTCTTATAATGGATTGTATAATTTCTCGTGATCGATCACTTGATCCGTCGTCAATGAGGATTAATTCCCAATTTTTATATGTTTGATTTAGTACGGATTGTATAGTTAATTCTATAAAATCGCCAGAATTAAAAACAGGAGTGACAATTGAAATTAGTGTTTTTTTCATTTATTAATAGCATGATATATCCTATATTATCTTAGATTTTATACCTCTTAATAAATACATTGGAAATTTAATATCATTAGAGATTTAAATAGGACGCGAACAATATTCAGGATATGTGTTAAGTGTGGTCAGAAATGAATTTTATTAATGGTTCAACACATTTTCGTAAATATCAAAGTACTTATCTCTCATATATTTCCAATTATACTTCTCTGCGTAGGCTAGACAATTATTAGATAACTCTATATATTCTGTTTCACTTACGTTTTTAGAAAATGATTCTATTTCTTCAATTTTATCAAATATGTGTCCGACTTTTCCCTCTTTAATTACTTCTCTAAAGGTAGGTATATCCGATGCTATTACCGGTAAACCAAATGCGATGCTATCTTTAAGTGTTCCCGATCCACCTGTATATGTTTTTAAATATGGTAGTAGCATAAAGCTGTGAGAATTTATCAGTTCGATAAAATCTGTATCATCTTCCTGGAAATACTTGTTGATAAAAACTATATTATGATTTTTAAAAGATAAAACTCTTTCATCCACT
>Ga0247806_10001259_pt1 | contig 12766 bp, 13 predicted proteins | sample UWRJL059202B1_FD_179935 | JGI IMG/M metagenome (GOLD analysis project Ga0247806, IMG submission 179935) | Plant litter microbial communities from Arlington Agricultural Research Station in Wisconsin, United States - UWRJ-L059-202B-1 | ecosystem: Environmental > Terrestrial > Plant litter >... | reverse complement strand
TCACGTTAAACTTTTATGTACTTTTGCAGCACAAGGAATTAAATTGGCAGTATGAATATTTTTAAAGGAACCGGAGTTGCCTTGGTTACTCCCTTCAATGCAGATTTCTCCATCGATTTCGAAGGATTGAAAAAACTAGTTCGCCTGCAACTGGATGGCGGCACCGACTTTTTGGTCGTGCAGGGAACAACCGGTGAATCGCCGGTGCTCAGCGCTGATGAAAAGGCGCAGGTATTGCAAACGGTTCTGGCTGAAAACAACGGACAGGTTCCTGTGGTTTACGGTGTGGGCGGCAACGATACAATGAAAGTCGCGGAAGCGATTCGTCAGGTCCCTGCGGGTGTTGACGGTATTTTATCTGTTTCTCCTTACTACAGCAAGCCTACCCAGGAAGGCATCTACGAACATTTTAAATACATTGCGGCGGCAACCAAACTGCCGATCATCTTATACAACGTTCCGGGAAGGACCGGTTCGAACATGACTGCGGATACAACGCTGAAGCTTGCAGAGATCCCGAACATCGTAGCGATGAAAGAAGCTTCCGGCAATATGGACCAGGTGATGGAGATCATTCGCCGCCGGCCGGCCGGTTTTGGCGTACTTTCCGGAGACGATGCAATCACTTTGCCATTGATTGCTGCCGGTGCGGATGGTGTGATTTCCGTTGTAGCGAACTCATTCCCGGAGAAATTCTCCGCGATGGTCAAAGCCGCTTTGCAGGACGATTATGCAACGGCACGCACGCTGCACTACGAATTGTTGCTCGTAACGCGTTATTTCTTCGAAGAAGGCAATCCCGGCGGCGTGAAAGTCGCACTGGAGCGCAGGGGCCTGATGTCGCAGACGATGCGTTTGCCACTGAGACCTGTTTCCGCGCCGCTCGCACAAAGAATTATTGACGAAACGAATAGGTTGTTAAAATAAATCTTTTACTTTCGTGTAGAAATAAGATAATCAACCCATTAATTAAAGTTAGAAACATGAATAAAATGTTTTATTTTCTATTAGCCACTGTTCCTTGCTGGTATGCCTGCTCGGGTTCAGAGAAAAAAGAAGCTAAAGAAATCGAAGTGGAAGCACCGGCCGAAGCGCACGAGCCAGCCGCACATAAAATGATCTTCAACATACCTTCTCCATCTGAACAGTTTGAAATCATCAGCTCGCTGGATGGCGTCAAGAACACAGCCCTTGTGAATAGTCCCGACAAAGCTAAGACGTATGCTACAGAAGTCAGCAAAGCGTTGAATTTCGGGGTGTACATTGCGGACGTGGCTTACCTGACAAGTTACAGGGAAACCAGCAAATACATGACTTACTTTGGCGAGCTCGAGAAGTTGGGTACGGATATCGGCGTTGCGCAGGTGTTCGGGAAAGAGCTTAGTGATGCAGCGAAAAAATCGGGCGGTAACCCGGATTCATTGTTCCGTTTGTCGGACCGCACTTATACCAAATCTTTCCAACGACTGATCGACATCGAAAAAGGCAAGGAATTGTCGCTGATGCTTGTCGGCGGATGGGTTGAATCCATGCACCTGATCCTGGGTTCCTCGAAAGGTTTCGGCAAAAGCCCGAAGATCGATGAGGTATTGACCGATCAGAAATTGCTGGCTGAAAACCTCATGGAATTCCTGCTCGATTACCAGGATGATGCAGCTGTCGCAGTTTACATTGGGAAAGTAGGGAAGATCCTCGCTGCTTACGACCAAATGGATTGCACCGAATCAGATACGCAGGTTTCTAAATCCGGGAACAAGGTCAGCCTGACGGGTGGGAACTCCTGCAAGATGAACAAAAAAACATTTGATGCCTTGAAAAAAGAGGTGTCCGCGGTCAGAAATGAAATTACTAAATAGAAATATGGCAAGTATGAAAAGATTGACTACCCAGCTGATGACTTTGATTGCGGCCTTTAGTTTTCAAAGCGCTTCCTTCTCACAGTGTGCCGCACCGGCCGACATTGTGAAAGCACCGAAAGATAAAATGCAATACGCGGTTACGTCCCAGTCCCGTTCCGGGGCATTGGTTCCCGGCGAAAATTACGAGATGTCTTTCATCGCGCAGGACGGGATGGATTACCGCATTTCCGCAGCTGCGAAAAACAAGGATGCGGGAAGTGTTTCCTTCGAAGTATATGAAATGGTCGTTCAGAAAACGGAAAAAGACGGACAGCCGGTTTACAAGAAAGTTAAGAAAGTCATCGCGACTTCCGCTGACGGAGAAAATGAGCCTGTTGAGTTTACAACCGACAAAGCCAGAAAGATCGTTGTGAAGGTCAACCTTACGGGCGGAGACCCGAAATCCAACCAATGTGTAGGCGTCCTGATCGAAGATAAAAAAACGACTAAAATCGGACTGTAATTACGTCAAATCACCTAATTTTGAAGCCTCGTAACCAAACGGGGCTTTTTTTGTTATAATCCGGTATGAATAAATTCCAGCAGATCGCGGAGGCGATCAGTCAATCACAACACATTGTCATCACAGCGCATAAATCTCCCGATGGAGATTCTATCGGCAGCTCGATGGCCCTTTACCAGTTTTGCAAAGCGCTGGGGAAAACCGCCAGCATTTGTCACCCGGATCCCGCACCGGAATTTCTGTTGTGGTTGCCGGAGGTCGGACAAGTCCTGAACATGGAGCAGCATGCTGCCGAAGTGACAGAAAAAATGACAACTGCCGATTTGATCTTTTCGCTGGATTACAACGAGCCAAGCCGTTTGGGAGACCAGATGCAACCCTTGCTGGAAAATTCATCTGCGAAAAAAATCATGGTCGATCACCACCTGCATCCTTCTGATTTTGCCGACATTACAGTGTCTGAAAGTGATGCATGCTCCACCTGCCAGCTGATCTTCGACCTGATCGAAGGTTCGGGGAATTTGTCCGTGCTGAATGCGGAGATTGGAACGCCGATTTACCTGGGGATCATGACCGATACGGGATCTTTCCGTTTTCCGTCTGTACAGGCACGTACGCACGAAATCCTGGCAAAATTGATACAGGCCGGCGTGAAACATTACGAAGTGCACGAAAATGTTTACGATACGAATACGGTCGACCGGCTCAAGCTACGCGGCTATGCGCTTTCTGAAAAGCTCGATATCCTGGAAGATAACCGGGTTGCAATTATTTCCCTTTCCACTGAAGAGCTCGACCGTTTCAATTACCAGAAAGGCGATACAGAAGGATTGGTCAATACAGCTTTGTCCGTAGCAGGCATGCGCGCTGCGGTGCTGTTTTCCCAGTCGGGAGATATCATTAAGATTTCTTTCCGCTCGAAAGGCAAAGAGAATCCGGTGAACCAGCTAGCGGCAGACCATTTCCATGGCGGCGGTCACGCGAATGCATCCGGAGGCCGGTTCGACGGCGGATTGCCGGAAGCCGTCGCGTTATTTAAAAGTGTCGTCAATCAATACCTTAAACCAGCTTAAAATGCGTCTATTTTTTCTGTATACTTTCGCATTGGCAGTTGTACTAACTGCCTGCAAGGAGCCTGAACAACCGCCGAAGGAAGTATCCTGGACGCCGGAGAAATCCACGGCGCTGAACAAGAGCATTGCGCTGGAGGAAGAGCTCGATATCCGCATGTACCTGGAAAACCGCAAAAGCTGGAAAGCCCAAAAAACAGGTTCCGGACTGCGGTATTTCATTTATGAGACAGGTACAGGTCCGAAGGCTGAAAGCGGCATGCTTGCGCAAGTCAAATTCAAGATCTCGCTACTCGATGGCACTGTTTGTTATGCGACCGACAGCCTGGAGACAGAAACTTTCGAGATCGACCGGAGCAACATTGAATCCGGCGTGCAGGAAGGCATCAAGCTGATGCATGTCGGGGATAAAGCCAAGCTCATTGTGCCGAGTCACCTCGGCCACGGATTGGTCGGCGATATGGATAAAATTCCGCCCCTGACACCCTTGGTGGTTGATATATCACTCATCGCGCTCCGCAGGAAATAAGCGCATGACTCCGGGCATATCCGAAGAAACAAATCTAAAGCAAATTACACGATGAAAAAAATAGGTATAACCCTTTTACTGCTCGCGATCGGCTTGCATTCCTGCGATGTAGAAGGTGTTCAACGCAAAGAAAATACAGGCAGCCTGTCCACCAAAAGCAAGACAGGTAGTAAACCTGTTATCCAGTCCGCAGATTCCAAAAATGCGCTGAAACCAAGCAAAAAAGCTGTCAGCGATTACGAAGGCAAAGACGGCCTGCGTATTTCCTGGTATGAAAGAGGGAAGGGACCACTGCTGCACAAAGACGAGGTCGTGGAGATCAACTTTGAGGTTCTGCTCGAAAACGGAACGCTGGTGGATGGCAATCAGCTGCTGAGCAGGCCTTCGCTGCCTTTCCTGGTTGGTTATGGCATGCAGACCAAAGGCTGGGACCTCGCTTTTGAGCAATTGCGCGTTGGCGATTTTGTCGAGATTTTCCTGCCTGCGCCGCTGGCGCGCGGGGAAAAGGGCGTGAAGGGCTTGATCCCGCCAAACGCGGCCAACATCATCCGTGTGCGTGTGCTTGGAAAAGTAGCTCCGACGAAGGTGATCGACGGAACCAAGGTCTGGCTGCTGGAAGAAAACAAGGAAGAGAAGACGAGAGCCGGCGCTGAAGGGACTGTAGACCTGCATTACATGGTGGGAACAGCTTCCAATCCGAAGTACGATATCAGCTACCGTAGAAATGAGCCTGTTACATTGCATCTTTCGAAGACAAATACCGTCGAAGGCTTGAAAAAAGCATTGATAAATGCGAAAAAATCAGACAAACTATGGATTTTGGTACCAGCTGCTCAAGGCTACGGCGACAAAGGCTTAGTCGACATAGTAAAGCCCGGAGAAACGCTCTTTTATGACGTTTTTGTCATGGATGTTCGATGATTATTGATAAATATTCATTAAATTCGCGAAATCGAAAAAATTCGGGATGTAGCTTAGTCCGGCAAAGTGCGCGTCTGGGGGGCGCGAGATCGGAGGTTCGAATCCTCTCATCCCGACAAAATAAAAAATATGAAAAAAATCTTATTGTTCTTTGTTGTGGTTGCCCAGTCTGTGGCGTTTGGCCAATCTGTAGTTGATACGATTGATACTGAAAATGGAAAAATGGTGCTTTACGCCAACCGTACCTGGGAATACCTCGAGGATCTCAGTTTTGACGGAATCCTCAATGAAGACATTCACAATTATATTGCTTCCGATGCTTCCCTGAATTATATTCAGACCTGGGACAACGAAGTATGCTTCACTTCAGACCGTAAAAATGACCTGTCCAGGTTGAGCGATACACTTTGGTTGTGTGTCTCCGACAGCGTAGCACGCGATTTCAAGATGCCATCCAATGGATACATTACTTCGCGCTATGGCTTCAGAAAAGGTCGTTACCACAACGGGATCGACATCGGTCTGAACGTCGGCGACACCGTTTACGCAGCATGGTCCGGAAAAGTACGCTATTCCAAGTACAACGACGGCGGTTTCGGAAACCTGATCATCGTACGTCACCACAACGGACTCGAGACATTCTATGCACACCTCAGCAAATCGCTGGTTACGCCCAACCAGGAGGTAAAAGCCGGTGATGCGATCGGATTGGGTGGAAACACCGGCCACTCTTTTGGTCCGCACCTCCATTTCGAAGTGCGTTTCTACGATGCACCGATGAACCCGGAGGAAATTATCGATGTGGCTTCCAAATCTTGCAAGGATGCGAACCTGATGGTGCACAAAGGCCTGTTCCGTCCGGGAGCGAAGCCAACTGATTTCGAAGAGCACGGACACAGCGCAACAGAATCTGTAGCGGCGGTTTCAAGACCTGCGGCATCTTCTTCCAAGAAGTATTACAAGGTGCGTTCCGGAGATACCCTGTCAGAGATCGCATCTAAGAATCACACGACGATCACGAAAGTTTGCCAGTTGAATGGCATCAGACAAACGACGACTTTGCAAATTGGTCGATCGCTTCGCGTAAAATAGTCGACAAATTCTGGTCGTTGATAATTACATAAATGTTTTTTTGTATTATCTGACGCAATGTCTTAACTTACAACATGATCTGTAAGTATAGGGTGGTGTTGTCCGTTGACGGAGGAGGAATTAGAGGAATAATTCCCCTGCGTATATTGGAATATCTCCAGGAGGCATTTGCAGAGATCGATCCCGATCTCGACATTACTTCCTGGGTGGATGTTTTCGCGAGCACCAGCACGAGTACGATCTTCACCGGCGCATTGATGGTGAAAGATGAGAAAGGCAGGTCGCTGCACACGCCCAAGGAGATTCTTTCTTTGTATGTCAGGCGCGGGGAGCAGATTTTCGCGAAGAACAACGGGCTCGATCCACAGAACTCCGTTTACCCGCTTAATTTTGTATTGCAGCATTTCTTCGGAGACATCACGATGGAAGACCTGCGCAACCATTTCCTGTTTGTCAGCTACAACAGCTCGGGCGAATGTCCGTTCACATTTACCGATACCATGGAAAGAAACAGGAACCTGACCTTGTCAAAGGTCATGACCGCCTGTTCGGCCTATCCGGGTGTTTTTCCGCCCTTGCGGCTCGGGAACATGGAATTGGTGGATGGCATGCTGACAACCCAGAATCCGGCGCAGCTCGCTTACGATTATGCGAAGCTTTTCTATACGCAGGATCCAATCATTCTCATCAGCATTGGCACGGGAACTGTAGAAGGCCAGGCGAAAGACATTTTTGAGATCGAGTCCGACATGGTACACGATGGTCTGAAGGCCCGGAGCATGTCCGACCGCAACCTCATGTACTTCCGCTTTCAGCCCAAACTCAGCCATTTGTCTTCTTACGCTTTTGAGGAAGGACAAAACGACGTAGAGCAGATGCTCGAAGAAACCAATCATTTCCTCGCAGAAAACCAGCATGATTTTGACCGTTTGATACATCTGATGGCGATTCGCGCGAATAGCTGGTGATCTTTTTACCGGATTGAAATCCTCCGGTTATCAGTTGTATCTGTTTCCCAGCTTGGAGAAATGACGCCGGCGCCTTTTGAACTTAACATTACTTAACAGTATTTATATTAACTTTGTACCAATGAAAAATGGTATCCTTCTTATCTTTCTCCTTGCCGGACTGATTCAGGGTTGTTCTGAATACAACCGCGTTGTGAAATCAGATGATTACATGCGCAAGTTTGAGCTGGCCAATGAACTGTACGAGCGCAAGCAATGGCTCAGGTGCGTGACCTTGTATGAACAGGTTTATCAGCGTATGCCGAAAACCGGTCAGGGCGAAGTTTCCTATTACCGATTGGGCAAAGCTTATTTTACGGACAAGGATTATTACATGGGTGGCTATTACCTGAATACCTTTGCTGAAAAATTCCCTGCCAGTCCTAAATGCGAGGAAACGACTTTCCTGAGCGCGATCTGCAGTGTCAAGAATTCCCCGGAATATTCGCTTGATCAGCAGGAAACCGAACTGGCGCTGAACGACCTCCAGCTTTTCATCAATAAGTATCCGTATTCGGAACTGATCGATACCTGCAACATCATCATGGATGGACTGCGTTACAAGCTGGAGAAAAAAGATTACGAATCGATCAAGCTGTATTCCAAGACGGACACCTACAAATCCGCAGTTGTGGCTTCCGAGACATTTCTGACCGATTATCCGAATTCCGTATTTCGTGAAGAGATTTACTACATCCTATTGCGCAACGGTTATTTTCTCGCCATTAACAGCATCGAGAATAAAAAAGTAGAGCGTATTGAAAAAGCAATCGAAAGATATCATACCTTTGTAGCTGAGTTCCCGCAATCTTCCTATAAAAAAGATGCAGAAGCAGATTTCGCAAAGTTGGAACAGGAATTGAAAAATTTAACTAACACAAAGCAATAAAATTCGATGAGTATGAATTTTAAGAACAGCAATTCAGAGCGTTCAACGATTACACGTGATACGATCAATTTTGAACAAAAAACGGGTAATATTTACGAGGCAATCGTGGCCATGTCCAAACGTTCCAATCAGATCTCTTCAGAGCTGAAAGAAGAATTGACGGGTAAATTGCAGGAGTTTGCATCTTCAACAGACAACCTGGAGGAGATTTTCGAAAACAGAGAGCAAATCGAAATTTCAAAATTCTACGAAAAACTGCCGAAACCGGTAGCGATGTCGATGACAGAAATGTTGGATGACAAACTTTACATCAGAAGAGTAGAAGAAGACCAAAAATAAGCTTACCATGAAAGGAAAACGCATTCTTCTGGGAATTACAGGAGGCATTGCGGCATATAAAATTGCGTTCCTGATCAGGTTATTAAAAAAAGAAGGGGCAGAAGTCAAATGTATAATGACTCCTGCCTCTTGTGATTTTATAAGTCCGCTAACCATTGCTACGCTTTCCGGAAATCCGGCCTATATCGAATTCTGGGACCGCAAGACCGGCGAATGGACGAACCACGTTGATCTGGGGCTGTGGCCCGATGTATTCCTGATCGCCCCGCTTACTGCCGGTACACTTTCCAAGCTGGCGCAAGGCAACAGCGACAACCTGCTCACCGCAACTTATTTATCCGCGCGCTGCCCGGTATTTGTGGCTCCGGCTATGGACCTCGACATGTATGTACACCCGGCGACAACGCGCAACCTCGCGCAGCTCGAAGCCGATGGCGTTACCGTTATTCCCGCAACATCCGGCGAGCTCGCGAGCGGCCTGTCCGGACAGGGACGTTTGCCCGAACCCGAACATTTGCTCGCAATCCTGCGGAACCATTTCTTGAAGAGCGATGCATTTGCAGGTAAAACCGTATTGGTTACTGCCGGGCCGACTTATGAAAGGCTGGACCCCGTTCGCTTTATCGGCAATCATTCGTCCGGAAAAATGGGCTTTCAGATCGCGGCTGCAATGCTTGACCAGGGCGCTTCGGTGATCCTTGTTTCAGGACCGACGCAGCAGAAGCTCCAACACGAACGTCTGCAGCTGATCTCCATCGAATCCGCAGAAGAGATGCTGGAGGCAGTGCAGCAGCACTGGGAGAAGGCCCATATCGGCATATTTGCAGCAGCAGTGGCAGATTACCGTCCCGCTGAAAAAATGCCCCAGAAGATCAAGAAGAACGATGCAGAAATGGTGCTGACACTTGTCAAAAACCCCGATATCCTGCAATGGGCGGGTGAGCATAAACGCGCAGATCAGCTCCTGATGGGCTTTGCGCTGGAGACCAATGACGCCATTGAGCACGCCAAAGGCAAGCTGCAACGCAAAAATCTTGATTTCATTGTTGTCAATACGCTTGAGGTAAAAGGCGCCGGTTTTGGCGGTGAAACAAATCAGGTAACTATCATCGACAGAAACAATAATTTGATTAGTTTTGAGTTAAAGACCAAAAACCTCGTAGCACAGGACATTGTTAACTTTTTGAAAGAGAATACAACCGTATGAAAATATTAGTAACCAGTCTGTTCATCAGCATGACAGCTTTCCTGCGTGCGCAGGAACTGAATTGCCAGGTATCCATTGTATTTGACTCGCGACTCGAAGTAACTTCAGTCGAAAAGGACGTTTTTGATCAGCTGAAACAGACGATCTACGACCTCATGAACAACACGAAGTGGACGAAAGACAAATTCAAGATGGAGGAAAGGATCAATTGCAACATCCAGCTGCAAATTTCCTCGATTCCTTCGCCGGGAACGTACAGCGGAACGATGCAGATACAGTCCTCGCGCACCGCTTTCAACAGCTCTTACAACACGACCATCCTTAATTTCCAGGACGACGATATCACTTTCGGCTATTCCCGGAACGCCATCCTGATCTATGCACCGAACCAATTCAGGGACAACCTGACTTCCGTGCTTGCATTTTATGCTTATTTCATCATTGGTATGGACTACGATTCGATGTCGCTGAAAGGAGGGACGCCTTATTTTACAGAGGCGCAGCAAATTGTAAGCAATGCGCAGGCATCCGGTGCGCCGGGCTGGAAATCCAACGAAGCAGGCAAGAAGAACCGCTACTGGCTCGCAGACAACATCCTGCACCAGTTGTTTGAGCCGCTGCGAGAATGCAATTACGAGTACCACCGCAAAGGACTCGATAAAATGTACGACAACAAGGAAGAAGCGCGCAAAAATATGTATGCGGCGCTCAATAAGCTCAACAAAGTGATCGTGACCAGGCCCAATTCGATCAACGTGTTGAATTTTGTGCAAGCCAAAACGGTTGAGCTGAAAAATGTCTATGGCGATGCCGAAGTCAAGGATAAAAACGACGTTGTTAACTTACTGAAGAAGATCGATCCGGCCAATTCTTCGAAATACCAGGAGATCCTGAACTGATGCTGATTGCTTTAAATATCCAGAATTTTGCCCTGATCGAACAGGCTGATCTGTCATTCCATCCCGGATTTACAGTTATTACCGGTGAAACAGGATCCGGGAAATCGATCCTGCTCGGCGCGTTGAACCTGATCCTCGGCGAACGTGCAGATTATGGCGTGATCCGCGATAAAGAAGAAAAGACGGTTGTCGAGGCGACTTTTCGCATCACGGGCTTCGGCCTGGAAAGTTTTTTCAACGAAAATGACCTCGACTTTTTAAATGAGACGGTTGTCAGAAGAGAAATTACGGCGCAGGGCAGATCGCGTGCATTTATCAACGATACGCCGGTACAGCTCAATGTACTGAAAGATTTATCCGAACGACTCGTACACATCCATTCGCAGCACCATACGCTCGAATTGAAAAATCCATTGTTCCAGCTGGATTTGCTGGACATCCTGGCCGACAATGTTACATTGCGCCAGGAATACAAAAAAGATTACCTCGCTTTGCGGCAGTTGAACGCGCAATTGCAGGAGAAAAAAACCGAGCTGGCGAAAATGTTGCAGGATTCGGATTATAACCGTTTCCAGTGGGAGGAGCTGGATGCGCTGAAATTACAGGCAACGAATTACGCAGATCTCGAAACGGAATTGCAATCTTATGAAAAGATCGACGATGTAAAAGCCGGTTTTGCGTCCATCGTGCAGGCTGTCGCCGACGACCGCGGAACGGTAGATGTGCTGTCTCTGCTGAAATCCAGCCTGGAGAAAGTACATCACCTGCATCCCGCGTTGTCCGTGCTTTCCGAAAGGATCGTCACAACGCTCGTAGAGCTGAAAGACATTGCAGCAGATGCCGAACAGCAGCTCGATTCGCTGGAATCCAATCCGGAGCGCCAGGCGGAGCTGACAGAGCGCATGGATTTGTTTAACCGCGTGCTGCGTAAGCACCAGGCGCACGATCAGGCAGATTTGCTGACGATTTATGAAGCTTTGGCCCAATCGCAATCCGGTTCCGATAGCCTGGAAGTCGCGATCGAAGAGATGGAGAAAGCACTGAAAGCATTGCATGGCCGTGTGCAAACTTTGGCAACGCAATTACACGAAAACCGCGTTGCGAAAGCGCCTGCGATTGCAGCCAGCCTGATGGAAGTGCTGAATGAACTGAAGCTCGTACAGACACAGATCACCTTTGAGCTTGAAAAAGCGCAAAAACTCGATGAAACCGGGATGACCAAACTCGTTTTGTTGTTTGCACCGAATGCAGGGTTGAGTCCGAAACCAATCGAAAAAGCGGCCAGCGGCGGAGAGCTTTCCCGTTTCATGCTTGCTTTACAATTGCTGTTATCGGCTAAAAAACAATTGCCAACCCTGTTGTTTGACGAGATCGACACCGGTGTTTCCGGGGAAGTTGCCCAAAAAATCGGGCAGGTACTGCAAAAAATGGGCGCCGGCATGCAGGTACTCGCGATCACGCACCTCCCGCAGGTTGCAGCGAAGGGTACCAATCACTGGAAGGTCGCTAAATCCAACAGACAAGGCCAAACGATCACGGAAGTCATCACACTGAATGAAAACGAAAGGGTCGAAGAAATAGCCAGGCTCATGAGCGGTGAAAACATCAATGAAGCTGCGATATTGAACGCGCGCGCGCTGATGAACTAACATTTGGCATGTTTTTTATTCCTTCGACAAAAACGATAGCTATGAGACATATTTTTACTTTTTTAATGCTTGCATTTGCCGGCTACCTCGGGGCACAAACGTCCAACCTCGTTGTTTTTAACAACAGCGGCGAACAATTTTTCGTGGTGCTGAACGGCATCAAACAAAATGCACTGCCGAAAACGAATGTGCGCATCGAAGGCCTGAAGCCCGTTGCTTATGATATAAAACTGATCTTTGCAGATGGCAAGACCAGTGACATCAATAAAAGGGTTTTCCTGGAACCAGACCTTGAATATTCGACACGTGTCGTGATTAAGAATGCCAAAAAGGGTAAACTGAGGCTGTTGGATATGGTCCCATTGAATCAATCTGCTTCCACTGCCGAGACAATTGTTTTCCGACAGGACAACGCAGCCAATTTTTCTGACCAGCAAAATGGTCAACAAACACCACCAACCGGAACACCACTGGCGCAGCCAGTACCCAATTCAGGTACACAACCTGCCGGGCAGCAGGGAAATGGTACACACACGCATGCAGATGGAACCGTACACAATGCGCAGCACCAACCGGTGAAACCTGCGACAGGTACGCACACACATGCGGATGGAAGTGTTCACAACGATCACGATCATGGGACACCTCCGACGCCGCCAACATCTCCTGCAGGAACGCATACGCACGCTGATGGAACGGTACACAATGCGCAGCATCAACCGGTGAATCCGCCAGCTGGATTGCACACCCATGCAGACGGAACTGTGCATCAGGGAAGTCACTATCCGGGACCTGCGGAGCGA
>Ga0247806_10001258_pt1 | contig 12775 bp, 10 predicted proteins | sample UWRJL059202B1_FD_179935 | JGI IMG/M metagenome (GOLD analysis project Ga0247806, IMG submission 179935) | Plant litter microbial communities from Arlington Agricultural Research Station in Wisconsin, United States - UWRJ-L059-202B-1 | ecosystem: Environmental > Terrestrial > Plant litter >... | reverse complement strand
TGGTAAATTCGTTATTGAAGTAAACAGTGCCACCGAAAACATCAGCTTTAGCTATATCGGCTACACCACGCAAACCCGGCCAGCAGGCACGGGTGCCCAGGCATTAACCATCCGCATGGCGCAGGCAGAGGGGGTAGTGTTGGACGATATTGTGGTGGTAGGTTATGGTACCCGCCGAAAGTCTGATTTAACCGGTGCCGTAGGTTCCGTAAAACAGGAACAATTGGAAGAACGCCCTGCAGCATCCCTCAACCAGGCCCTTGCCGGCCGTATTTCCGGTGTGCAGGTGAACACCAACTCTGGTCGTCCGGGCGGACAAACCAATGTGCGGATCCGTGGAGCAAGTTCCATCAATACCACCAATAACCCATTATATGTGGTGGATGGTATTATCTTGCCAGTGGGATCGCAAACGCAGAATTCCAATGCCATTGACTTTTTAAACCCCGGCGACATTGCATCCGTTGAAGTGTTGAAAGATGCCTCTTCCATTGCAATTTACGGTGCCAGGGGTGCGAATGGTGTTATCCTGATTACCACGAAAAAAGGGTCATCAACCGGAGGCCGGATTACATATGATGTAGATTTCAGTGTGCCTACCATTGGCCCCCAAAGGGTGGAAATGCTGAATGCACAGGAATATATAGATACGGAAAACCTGGCTTATGAAAACGCGGCTACTTACGACCCTGCAGGATTTGCAGCGGGTAACTATACCGATCCGAGAATAAAAAGGTTATCCTTACCGCTACTATTTGATGCAAGTGGAAAGCCACTTTATGATACCGATTGGTTTAAAGAAGCTACGCAGAATAAGCTGAGTCAAAACCACCAGCTGGGCTTTACCGGTGGAAATGAGGAAACCACTTTCGGGATCTTTCTAAACTACCGTGAAGACAATGGATTGTTACTTAATTCATACCTAAGGCGCTATTCAGGAAGGTTTACGATGGAAAGTCAGATTAAACCATGGATGAAAATAGGCGGTAGTTTAAACTACACCAATCAGGAAGAAAATCTGATCGACATTGGTACAGGGGGGTTGAACTCGGTGCGGATGATCACAGAAAGTTTCTCCTTTTTACCGGTTAAATATCCTGATGGAACCTGGGCCGATAACCAGAATTATCCTGGTGCGGAGGGTGGATCCAATCCGGTGCATATCTTAACAGACAGGCAGTATACTTTGCAGACTCAAAATGTTCTGGGAAACGTTTACGCAAATATTAACCTGGCCGAGGGATTGGAATTCCGAAGTGTTTTAGGAGCCAATGTGGTTACCCGTGGACGTAACGAATACAATGGCAGGGGACTTTATGGGATTTCTTTTGATCAGCGTGGAAGGGTGTTTCTTGATAACAACAGGGAAAATTATTGGTCTTTTGAGAACTACATGACCTATAATAAAACCATTGCTACGGACCATGCCATTAATGCTACCCTGGGTTTGTCCTGGCAGGAAACCAATATCTTTGGTTTTGATGCCAGTGGTGAAAACTTCTCTACAGATTATTTTGGCCCAAACAACCTGGGTTCGGCAAGTAAACCGCTTCCTGGTAATTCCAGAAGATCAAGGTTTGCCTTTAACTCCTACTTTGGGCGGGTAAATTATACCTTAAAAGATAAGTACCTGTTTACATTTACCGGTCGTGCCGATGGTTCCTCCAAGTTCGGGGCCAATCATAAATACGCTTTTTTCCCATCAGCCGCTTTGGCCTGGAAAGTTTCAGAAGAGGACTTCTTGAAAGAGAGCAATGTTATCTCCAACTTTAAGGTGCGTGGTAGTTATGGTGTTACAGGTAATGCGGAAATTAATACCTATACCTCATTATCGTTGTTAGGTACAGGTTATTCCGCCATTATTGATGATACCCGGATTACGGGCGTAGGAACAAACAGACTGGCCAACCCGGATTTAAAGTGGGAAAAAACCGCGCAGTCTGATATTGGTGTGGAGTTGGGTTTCTTAGATAACCGCATTAATATTGAAGCGGATGTTTATTACCGTAAAACCAGCGATATGTTATTGGCAGCACCAGTACCTACTTCCAGTGGTTATGCTTCCATTTTCAGAAATGTGGGAAGTATGGAAAATAAAGGTTTGGAGTTTGCGATCAATACGGTCAACTTCAATACCCCAAATTTCACCTGGAACACCACGTTTAACATCTCCTTCAATAAAAATAAGGTGCTTGAACTGGCTACACCGGCAGATATTTTCGGTTTAGGTAACCCAGGTTTCACCAATGAAACGGGGATTATCAGGGTAGGTGAATCTGTAGGTTCCTTCTGGGGCTTAACCCGTTTAGGTACCTGGTCTGAAGCCGAACGTGAAGAAGCCGCTAAATACAATTACAGGGGTGGTAAGCCGCTGATGCCGGGTGATGTAAAATACCTGGATGTAAATGGCGATTACGCGATTAATGATGACGACAGGATGATTATTGGTAATAACAACCCGGATTACTGGGGGTCTTTCATCAATAACTTTAAATACAAAAACCTGGAGCTTTTGGTGGATCTGCAGTATTCTTATGGTAATGATGTGTTAGACATGAGTACACACTCTGCAGAAGATCGTACTGGTATTGCTAATAGCTACAAAAGCGTGCTTAATGCCTGGACACCGCAAAACCAGAATACCCCGATTGCCGCTATCCGTGATACACGTGCAGGTTATGTAACGAACGTGGATACCCGATGGTTACAGGATGGATCATTCCTCCGCGGAAGGAACTTACTTTTAGGCTATACCTTTCCAAGCAGCATTACACAAAAAATGAAGCTAAGCAGGTTGCGCATCTATGCAAGTGTTCAGAATTATTTCCTGATTACCAATTATAGGGGTAATGACCCAGAAGTAACTACTTATAGTAATGTTTTCGCTCAGGGACAAACGTTTTTCGATTACCCTAAGCCGACTACTTACTTATTGGGTTTAAACATTGGTTTATAAATTCAGCTATCCATTCAAATATTAAAATCATGAAATATAATATAAAACATTTTCATACCCTGTTATTGATGGCACTAATGGTGCTCGGGACGGGTTGTAAGAAATTCCTGGAGGAGAAAGATCCTTCAAACTTATCGCCAGACACTTATTATACCCTTCCTGAACATGCGGAGGCCGCCGTTGCAGCCGCCTATGCGCAGACTCGGTTTATTGGTAACGGTGCAGGTATCTTTGTAGCAAACTTTTCTATGCTGGAGGTGGTTACAGGTACCGCTAAAACAGAAACCGGTCAGAATTCAGACTTAAACAACCTGGTGGGCTTATCGTATAATGGCGACAACCTGCTGGTGCGGAACTGGTGGAGTGGTTTATACAGTGTGATTGCCCAAACCAACCTGGTATTGGATAAAGTTCCGGCTATTAATCCAATGGATGAGACCAGAAGAGCACAGATTCTTGGTGAAGCTAGATTTTTACGTGCCTGGGCTTATTTTTACCTCGTGCAATTGTATGGTGATGTGCCTTTAGTTACTGCTCCGCAAGAGGCCACTTCGGAAGACTTTCTGCCGACCAGAACATCCGCAGAGGAAGTATATAACCTGATTGTTGATGACCTGACGCAGGCAGAAAATGCTGGTCTGCCATGGAAAGATGCCACTGGAAGAGCCAGTCGCGCAGCCGCCGCTTCTCTATTGTCTAAAGTATACCTGGCTATGGCAGGTTTCCCACTCAATAAAGGCGCCAGCCATTATGCACTGGCCAGAGATAAAGCGCTTGATGTGATCAATAACAGTGGTATTTCGCTGTTCGCCACCTATGCTGAACTGCATAGTCCAAGTCGCGAAAACCAGGAAGAGCATATCTTCGAAATCCAATACCTGGCTACGGTAGCAGGGAACCCGATGCAGCAATTGTTATTGCCCAACTTTAAAAACGTTTCGGCATGGAGTGATGAAGTGGGTTCTACAGTGCCAACCGTTCAATTTTACAATTCTTACGAGCCTGGTGATTTAAGAGCAAAAGATAGGGAAGGTTTCTTTTACACCTCCTATTATGATGGCGGAAGTGGTGCCTTAAAACCCTTAAATGCACCTTATATCTTCAAACATTTTGATGTGGTTGCACATGGTACCTTGGGCGTTCCCGGCACTACGCAATCTGACTTAAACTGGCCTCAGATACGGTATGCCGATATCTTGCTGGTTTATGCTGAAGCACAAAATAAGGCTGATGGAAGTCCGAATGCACAAGCTTACGCGGCACTTAATGCCATCAGGTCTCGTGCGCAAATTCCTTTGCTGAGTGGCTTAACACCAGCTGCATTTGAACAGGCGGTATGGCGCGAGCGCTGGCATGAGCTCTGTTATGAGGGAGTTACCTGGTTCGATATGGTACGCTTGAGAAAGGTGTATAACGAATCCACCAATGGTTTTGATGAATTTGTGGGACATCGTTTCCCTGACAATCCAACTATTGCTCTGGCAGAAAGAAACCTGTTATTCCCTATTCCAACGGCAGAGTTACGGAATAATCCTAATTTGACGCCACAGAATCCAGGCTATTAATAGGGGGTAAATTTTTAAATAAGGCTGTTGATTTTTGGATTGTCACTGGATTGTTTATAGCTCAGGGGCAACCATTAATCAACAGCCTTTTATTATTTACCGGCAGAAACGCTGCTTTTACCGCTTTGTACCGGGTATAGGCCAGGGGCACCTTGATGTGCCTGCATTTCCATCGTAGTTTTAAAGAAAAAAGATTATGGAAACGCTAAATAACAACAAAACGAAACGCTATTTTGTCCTTGGGATCGCCTTGTTATCCATCGGATTATTGTCATTCGCAAACAACTTAGGCCTGTGGATGCCTTTCTGGTTATTCAACTGGTCTACGTTTTTCCTGGTGATTGGCTTGTCACTAGGTTACCGCAAAGATTTCAGAGCTGGATGGTGGATGATCCTGGTATTTTTCGGTGGCCTGAATTTTGTGCAGAACATATTATCCGTGTCATTGACCCCGTATATGCTCGCCTTATTTTGTATAGGATTGGGAATATATTTGTTAATTAAGCCTGGAAAAAAGGATCCGTCAGACTTTGGGTTTGATAAAGATCGTCATCAGCATTAAAAACAAATCAATATGGCAGAAGTAAAATTATATATGGAGCAGGGAGAACCGAACTCGTTTGATGTCCATGATGAAGATGGGAAAGTTGGGGAAATGATTTTCGAGGTAAAGGGAAAAAACCTAACGGTGTACCATACGGAAGTAAACGAGGATAAAGAGGGCCAGGGTTATGCGAAGCTGTTATTTGATGCCATGATAAGTTATACCAGGGAAAATGATCTCCAGGTGATCCCCTTATGTTCTTATGTGCATTTGCAATTTAGAAAGCGGGAAACGCTTTACAATGACATTTGGAATAAGAGTTAAAAAAGCAAGGCAGATCGGTTTTTACGAATGAATTGAAAATGATGAACCCAAGAGCAGGCTCATCATTTTTCTTTAATTAGTTAATGACTTCATTTATGATTTAATGAATTCCAATAGATCTTTATTAATTATTTCCGCTTCGGTTGTCGGCATTCCATGTGGAAAACCTGGATACGAAATCAATTTGCCGTTTTGTAAAAGTTCAGCTGATCTGGGGGCAGTGATTTTATAAGGAACAATCTGGTCATCTTCGCCATGCATTACAAGGACAGGGATGCTCACCGCTTTAAGGTCTTCTGTAAAATCTGTTTCAGAGAAGGCTTTTATGCCTTCATAATGTGCCTTAACGGATCCCATCATGCCTTGACGCCACCAATTTTGTTTGACACCCTCATTTACCTTAGCGCCTTCGCGGTTGTAACCGTAAAACGCCGTTGTGAAATCATAGTAAAACTGCGCCCTGTTAAATCCGGTACCCTCACGAATTTCATCGAAAACAGATAGGGGTACACCATCAGGGTTATGATCATTTTTCACCATAATAGGGGGCACGGCACTAATAAGTACCGCTTTTGCAACGCGATCTTTTCCGTGTTTTGCCACATAACGAATGACTTCACCACCACCGGTAGAGTGGCCAATATGTATGGCATCTTTTAGATCGAGTGCTTCCGTTAATTCCGCAACATCGGCTGCATAGGTATCCATATTATGCCCTTCTGATGTTTGGCTGGATCTCCCGTGTCCGCGGCGATCATGGGCAATAACCCGATAGCCCTCTTTCAGGAAGAACATCATCTGCGTATCCCAGTCATCGCCAGATAATGGCCAACCATGATGGAAAACAATGGGCTGGCCCGTGCCCCAGTCTTTGTAATAGATTTCGGTTCCGTCTTTTACTTTAATGGTACTCATAATTTTGGGTTTTTAGGTTAAAATAACAAATGATATGGTAAATCAGAAGTGCACATTTATACCAATTTTGGCGACTAAATTTACCGTTTATCAAATATAGTGAAGCACTTGGTTATATTTAATCGTAGTTTGTTAACATTCAGGTATAAGATTAACAGACGTTGATTGTGCAATAATAATAAGGTTTTGATACGAAGATAAAGGGCCCCGGAAAGGCAATGTATATTGAGTGGTGATAATAACCCTAATGTTAAAGAACGTTAAAATATCAGCTCTTCATAAATGTTGAGGGTTAATCTCCTAATTTAGTGTTTACAATGATCAATGTATTTACTTATTAATACCTTTCATTATCAACGCCTTAACCAATGAATCATCCTGAACCTTTAGCCGCCAGCCGAACCTCTTTTCCTCATGCTTTTCTTTACCTAATCGGCACTTTACTATGTCTGGGATTGCTCCCAACGCTAGTTTTTGGGCAGGAGAAACCGGTAAAGCCGATCATACTCCAACCAGACAGTAGCCAGGTGCAGGCTAAAGCGACTACCACCTTGAATGAAGTTCAAATATCAGGCTCCAAACAAGTTTTTTATAACAATAAGGGAAACATTAAGGTGAATGTGGAAAACACCATCTTTGCGCAGATTCCCAGTGTGGTGGAACTGCTGTCTAAGTTGCCGGCCGTCCAGCTGAGTAACGACAGGGAAAACATCAGTATCGTTGGTCGTGGTGAACCACTAATTTACCTCGATAACCAAAGAATTACGGTAAACGACCTGAGTAACTTATCTACACAAGATATTAAAACCATAGAAATCATTAATAACCCCTCATCCAAGTATGAGGCGGAGGGCAGGTCTGTCATCGTCATCACCAGAGCCAGGCGTAAAGATGATGGTTCCAGGGTAGCACTAACAACTACAAATTCCTTCAAAAGAAACTTCCATACCAGAAATAGCGCTCAGGTGAACATCAAAAAGAACAGGTTGGAATGGAAGGGCGACCTGCAATACAACCACCAGAACTTATGGGAAAGTAACAGTAATGATTTTGGGATCCCTGCACAAGACATCGCCTCCTATTACAGGGTGTATTCCATTGGGACCCGCAAGCAGACGATCCTCCATGGGGGACTGTACTACCACATTAATGAAACAGATTACCTGTCGGCAGATGTTAATAAACGTTATCAGGATGGAGATTTCGTGAACAGCACCTATACTACGATTACACAGCCAGGGTTTAGCGATCAAATCTATACGGTTAACAACAATAGGGGAGCGAAGCCACTTTTTAACGCCAATATGAACTTTAATAAAAACTTCAAAAAGGTAAAAGGAGAATTATTCCTTGGCGCACAATATGCGCGGTTTGCACATGATGTGGACAATAGGGTTTACAATAACTACAATGAAACCACAACTGAGCTGAGCCAGACCCGGTTGCAGAATTATGGTGCCGAGGTAATCACCGCAAGAGCAGATTTTGAAAAATCAATCGCTGCAAAAATGAAGATGGAAATAGGCACAAGTATTTCCGCGGCGACCTCTAATTCTGGGATGGATCAAATGGAGTTTGCACCGTCAAAACAAACGGTATCCAACTTTGACTATGACGAAAAGTTGTATGCCGCTTATACCGAGTTGTCTGGCGACCTGAATAAACTCACTTATTCTGCTGGTTTAAGGATGGAGTATACGGATAACGATGGCGTGGGCAGTTCTTCATCTTTCTTGCTTAAAAAAAATAACACTGATTTCTTTCCAAAAGCTGCGGTTAGTTTAGGCTTTGGGAAGTCGAATAGTTTGAGCCTGAATTATGCGAAATCCATCACCCGCCCTAATTATGCGGCTTTAAGTCAAATGACTACCTATATTAACCCTTTCTTTGAATGGGCAAATAACATCAACATCAATCCTTCCATTAAACAGGAACTGGCTGCAACGGTACAAATTAAAAACAACTCTTTAAGCCTGAGTTATTATAAGGTAGACGATCCGGTGTACTATGCCATTGGGTATGATGAAGCGGAAAGCAAACTTCGCATGATCAATACCAATTATGAATCAGAAAGTGGCCTGAATCTAATGGCAACCGTACCCTTTAAATATAAAATCTGGACGAGCACCAACACCTTTACCGCCATAGCGAGTAAAGTTAAAGACCCCGCTGTCACGGTTAATAAAACAAAACCTTACCTGTACGTATATTCCAACAACCAGGTGCAATTACCAGCCGGTTATAGCCTGATGCTTTCCGGATGGGCAGTTTCAAAAAGAAACGATGGTGTGTTTGACCAAAATGCGATGTACGCCATCGACACGGCGGTGTCCAAAACCTTTGCTAAAAAACTAACTGCGACCATCAGCTACAACAGCATATTGAGCAGCACAGAAAGTAAAGAGAATTTTGCGACGAATAACGTTGTCGCAAAAGGTATTTATTATGCCGATGTTCGCGAGATTGGCCTAAGCTTAAAATATGCATTCGGAAATATCAAAGAATCCAAATACAAGTTCAAGGAAGTAAACGAGGGCAGGAGCAGGATTAACTAAATTTAGCTATTTTACTGGTCATTAACAAGATATGATGATTTTTGAAACTGAACGCCTTTATTTTAGAGAGATTTTACCTTCAGATGCCGACGCTATGTTTGAACTGGATGCAGATCCGGAGGTTCATCGGTTTTTAGGGCAACACCCAATTGAAACGCCCGAGCAGGCCATGGCACAGATTCATTTTATCCGGCAGCAGTATGATGAAAATGGTGTTGGCCGTCTGGCCATTATCGAAAAAGAAGGTGACCAATTTATTGGCTGGGGAGCCTTTAAACTGATCACCGAAAATGTTAATGGGCACCAGAACTTTCACGATTTGGGTTACCGTTTCCTTAAACGCTATTGGGGAAAAGGTTACGCCACAGAGGCAGCAAAAGCGTCCATTAACTATGGATTTAATACCTTAAAACTTCAGGTAATGTATGCCATTGCCGATGTAGAGCACAGCGCCTCCAGGAAGGTCTTGGAAAAGTGTGGTTTTTTGAACGAAGGGCTGTTTGAATACGATGGCACCGCACATATTTGGTACACGTTGAACCGGCCAACGTTTTAGCGGTTACTTAAGCGCCTTTTTCATCATGATATCGGTCTGTTCATCATCGCCTAATTTGAAGATATGCTTGTCAAACTCCACAAAGCCGTTTTTCTTGTAGAAGCCGATGGCCCTCGCGTTTTCCTCCCATACACCTAACCAAACATAGTCGGCACTTTTCTCTATGGCAATGTCTATGGCCTTTTCATACAACACCTGACCAACTTTTTGGCCAAGATATTCCTGCAATACGTAGATCCGTTCAATCTCCAGGGCACGCTGGTCTTTCATTTCTGTTTGTGCAGACCCTACATTGAGTTTCAGATAACCAATGACTTTCTGGTCAAGCCTGGCAAAATAAAATGCAGATTCTGTGTTGTTCAGTTCAGCTGTTAATCTTTCTGTGGATAAGCTTTCCTCTACATAACTGGCCATATTTTCTTCGGAATTTCCTGTCGAAAACGCTTCAATAAAGGTTTCTCTGCTAATTTTTTGCAGTTCAATAAGGTCCTTAGTGGTTACGGTTTTTATAACTATTGCTTCTTTCATTTTCTTTGATTGGTTTAATCAGATGCTTCTTCGTTAAGCTATTTTGTGCCATTTTTGGGGCATGTGGAGGCATGTTGTGCTATGTTGTGGCGTGTGTTGTGCCATTTGGTGGATGCATGTTGTGGCATGTTGTGCCAGGGCTTGTATTGAAACACGTAAGAGGGGATGATTAATGGGACACGGCTTTTAATCCAATGATAGAGCCAATTAGGGTAGTTAGAAAAAGTAATCGCAGCAATGTAGCGGGTTCCTTAAATACCAAAATGCCTACTAATACAGTGCCCACGGCGCCGATGCCTGTCCATACGGCGTAGGCGGTTCCAATAGGTAACACTTGCGTGGCTTTAATTAACAAACCCATACTGATACAAAGGGTAATGAAAAAGCCCGTGTACCAAATATATGCGTCATTTCCTGTGGTTTCCTTCGCTTTACCCAAACACAATGCAAAAGCCACTTCAAATAAACCTGCGATAACTAAAATGATCCAATTCATAAATTATTTGTTTAGCACAAATGTCGTGAACGGGATTTGATTAGCCTTTTACATATGTTAAAAAAGTATATTATTGCAGGCCCGCCCTGATCCTGCTTAGGCTCACCTGCGACATGCCTAAATACGAAGCAATATAACCCAATTGCACGCGAAGTAATAATTCAGGTTGCTCTGTCACGAGATCAGCATAGCGTTGCTGGGCCGTTCTAAATTGCATGGCGATGAGCCTTTGTTCGGTTTTAACAAGTTCTTGCTCCGCTAACTTCCTGCCCCAGTTAGCAAGGTAGACGTCTTCTTCGTAAAGCGACCTCAGCCCGGCAATATTGAATTTGTATAAGTCGCAATCCTCCAATAATTCGATGTTTTCATAACTTTTTTCCCCGGAGATATAGCTGTTCATGGAAAGCACAGGCGCCCCTTCCAGGCCGAACCAAAAAGTTACTTGTCCGTGTAAAGCATTTGCATAAGCTCGTACTACGCCTTTTTTGATGAAATAGATATCTTTTTCTACACAGTCGGCCTTTAATAATAGGTAACCTTTGGGGTAGGTGATCTGTTCTACCTGTGCTAGTAAAGCAATCCGCGACTGTTCAGGCAAGGGATACAACCGGTCAATTATCTGGTCGATGTTCATTTGATATGCATCATTTTGCTGGATCGCCACTATTTAAATCCGTTAAGGCGACCAGGAGCAAAGTACTGTTAAAGTAGCTTGGTTTGCAAATTAATTCAGTGTAATTGGCACCAAGTGAACCGCGGGATGAAGATGGGCGGCTACCTGGTAAAATAAAAATAGAACATAGCTTTTACAATCTGGCTCATCGAGCGTTTCCCAGATACCCAGCCGGCAATGCTGTCGCGGTCCACGCCAGTATCAAAGGCAAGCTGCTTGATCCTGACGCCTTTACTGTCCATCATTTTTTCAAGCCAGGCCGTGGTCACCACGCTTGTTGGCGAGGGCAAAAAAGGCGCCGGAATCACCTGCACATCATATTGAGGCAATGCATTATCAAATACCTCATGCGTTCTTTTGATCAATGTAGCTTCGCTGGCATACCGGCCAGAACGATTTTCTGACTGTGTGGTTTCAATTTGTATCGTGCTGTCTTCCACCGCCAGGATACAAAAAATAATGTTAGACTGGCTTTGATGGATTTGTGCAGCTTCTTCCAGCTTATCGGTTTCGTCTTTACCAAGTTGTGTTTGTAGTTTTTCTATACCAAGGATTACGCTCATATTTCGTTTAGCTTATTATTTGTAATAAACAGTGCGGCGGGGGCATTGTTTTTTATGCGGATTCATTTTGAAGTTGCCCCAATACGTTTTTGAACGCGATAATTCCATTTAGTACAGGCTTTTTCGTTGCCATAGAACTACCTCAAGCAGATGGATTTAACATCATGCAGGTCATTTACACTTATTTAATAATCTAAAATTCAATTTAGGTTAACACGCTAAACTGATCTTCGTGCCATAAAACGAAAACATATTATGATCAAAAACTTACTTTTCGCAGTCCTGTTGCTGTGCTTTTGTGTGAAGAACCCCGCGTTTGCACAAACCACACAAGCTTCAATTATAGGCTTCGTAACAGATCAGGAGAAAAAGCCTATTCCAGGCGCTTCCGTGCAGGTTAAAAATAATTCCACAGGTTTTACAACCAGAACCTCTACAGACGCTAAGGGCGAATACACTTTCAAAGAACTTCCTTTGGGTGGTCCCTATACGGTAACCGTTATTTTTATGGGTTATGGCCAACAAAATATCAATGGTTATCAATTGAATTTTGGCGATGTGGTGAAAGCCAATGTGGAATTACAAGAAGCATCACGAAACTTAGAGACGGTACAAGTTGTGGCCTCAGGATTGAGAAATAAGGTTCAGAATTTTGGTGCATCCACAGAGATCTCCGCCAAAACAATGACACAGTTGCCAGTAAACGGACGTAACTTCTCTAACTTAATGGATTTATCTCCTTTAAGTCGTGGTGGTGGTATTGCAGGGCAGTTGGGGTCATCTACCAATTATACGATTGATGGCATGACCGCTAAAAATCCGACCTCTTCAGGAAGTACCACCAGTCGGAGTGGTGCACCGTATTCCATATCAATGGAAGCCGTTCGTGAATTTAAGGTCGTAACCAACCAATACGATGTTACCTTGGGTAGAGCAGGTGGTGGTACCGTTACCGCCGTAACAAAATCAGGAACAAATACCCTTTCAGGGAGTGCATTTGGTTATGGCAGAGCCGATTGGTTATCCAGTCCTTATGACATCAGAGGGATCAAACGTGATGTAGATTTCTCTACTTATCAATATGGTTTTACCTTGGGTGG
>Ga0247806_10001257_pt1 | contig 12780 bp, 15 predicted proteins | sample UWRJL059202B1_FD_179935 | JGI IMG/M metagenome (GOLD analysis project Ga0247806, IMG submission 179935) | Plant litter microbial communities from Arlington Agricultural Research Station in Wisconsin, United States - UWRJ-L059-202B-1 | ecosystem: Environmental > Terrestrial > Plant litter >... | reverse complement strand
GGGGTGTGTTGCGGCGCCGCTGGCCCCGCCATCAAGTCGAAAGCACCACGCATGGCCAAGATCAACGGCAACGAAATCCGCCCCGGCAATGTCGTCAATCACCAGGACCGCCTCTGGGTCGCGGTCAAGGTCGATCACGTCAAGCCGGGCAAGGGCGGCGCCTATGCCCAGGTCGAGCTCAAGGCCATCCTCACCGGCACCAAGCTCAATGAGCGCTTCCGCTCGGCCGAAACCGTCGAAACCGTCGACCTCGAATTCCGCGATTTCACCTACCTCTACGAGCAGGGCGACAATCTCGTGTTCATGGATCAGGACAATTACGAGCAGGTCGAGCTGGCCAAGGATTTCGTCGGCGAGCGCGCCGCGTTCCTGCAGGACGGCATGAAGATCACCCTCGAAATGCACGAGGACACCCCACTCGGCATCAAGTTCCCGTCCAACGTCATCCTCGAAGTCACCGAAGCCGATCCGGTCCAGAAGGGCCAGAGCGTATCGAGCCAGTTCAAGCCGGCCATCCTCTCCAATGGCCTGCGCGTCCTCGTGCCGCCCTTCATCGCCGTCGGCGAACGCATCGTCGTCGACACCACCGAAGCCACCTACATGCGTCGGGCGGACTGATCCCATGGCACGTTCAGCAATTCTCAACGTCATGGTCGCCGCCGCCATCAAGGCCGGCCGCTCGCTGACCAAGGACTTCGCCGAAGTCGAAAACCTGCAGGTGTCCCGCAAGGGTCCGGCCGATTTCGTCTCCAAGGCCGATCTGCGGGCCGAACAGATCGTCTTTGGCGAGCTGCAGAAGGCCCGCCCCACCTATGCCTTCCTGATGGAAGAGGGCGGGGAAGTCGCCGGCACCGATGGCCAGCACCGCTGGATCATCGACCCGCTCGATGGCACCACCAATTTCCTGCACTCGATCCCGCTGTTTGCCGTGGCGATTGCGCTCGAACGCGCCAATGAGATCGTCGCTTCCGTGATCTACAACCCGGTGCTCGACGAACTCTACACCGCCGAAAAGGGCGGTGGCACTTGGCTCAACGATCGCAAGCGCCTGCGCGTCGGCGGCCGCCGCTCGCTGGCCGACGCCGTGATCTGCACCGGCATCAAGACGCAGGGCACCGCCAACGACAGCCTGCAATTGCGCCAGCTGGCCCACATCACCCCCGCCGTCGCCGGCATTCGCCGCTCGGGCTCGATCTCGATGGACATGGCCTGGCTTGCCGCTGGCCGCTACGACGCGATCTGGGAAGCGGGATTGTCGCCATGGGACGTGGCCCCCGGCCTGCTGGCGGTCAAGGAAGCCGGCGGTTTCGTATCCGACTTTGCCGGCTCGCCCGGCTCGGTGTGGAACGGCCAGGTCGTGGCCGGCAACGAAACCCTGCAGGCCGCCCTGCTCAAGGAACTGCGCCCGATCAACTGACCGGGCACTGGTTTGCGTCGATTTTTCAGGCGTCGATTTTAGCGTTCAAAACCACCAGCTCCTCGAACCAGTCCATGGTTTCGAAGCTGCAAAACGCCGGCGCGCGTAGTTCGAGAACCGGCGCCTGGCGGCGGATATCGGCCAGCACAGAATCGAGAAAATTCTGCCAGTCCAGCATGTCCTCGGGTGCGATCCAGGCATTCGGGTAGGCAAAGGTGATGTGGAATTCATAAGCGCCGTGATCCGGATGGCGATAGCCGAGCACGTCCGCTAGCGTGTCGCGCCAAGTCGCCAATGCTGCGCGATCGGCCGCAGTGACGCCATCGACGATCAACCCGCTCGGCAGCGCCGCGATAGCCTCGACCGCAAAAGCCGGTCCGGGGATAAAGCCTTCCAGACGCGCGCCGAACATCTGCGTCATCTCATCCAGAGGCGTGTCGAGCGCCACATCGGCGGGCCAATAGGGCCGTTTGCGGCGCTGCTCGTTGACGCCCTGAAACAGCGTCATGTGGAGGCTCTGCGGCGCGGTGAAGGACATCAGGCTCCCCGCTTTGGCCGCAATCCGCTCCCGCGCCGCCAGCAATGCCGCCTCGGTCGCCGAATTGGGGACCAGATGACAAACCACGGTATTGCCCGGATCGGACAGGAATTGGCCCGAGGCGTCGTAGCGCGTGCCAAGATAGGTCGGCGGGCTGCTGCGGTTGGCGGCGCTATAGTCGCTGAGGCTCGTGGGCATAATGGTCTCCGGTGTTGCCGGCCCTGCTAGCCTTCCCATGCGAAATTCATGTGACGGGCGTCATCACCCTTGCGACACGCGTTAAGCTTTCCGATTGTCTTGGAGAAGCGCCCTGACTACTCTAAGGCAAGAGTGATTTGGCGTTCGGGGCAGAGTTCAAGCAATATGACGCAAGGCTATGATCCCTATCATCTCGCCTCCCCGACGGTCTATCTGATCAAGATCGTCATCTTCCTCGTGCTGGTGGCGCTGGTTGGGGCTATTCTCTATAGCCAGATCGTCACCTTCTTCTGGGCCAACCCTTTCATCAATTCGATGATCTTTCTGGCCCTGTTCGTCGGTATTTTCCTCAGCTTCCGCCAGGTCGTGCGCCTCTTTCCCGAGGTCAAATGGGTCAATTCGCTGCAGGACGGCAATGCCTCCAACGTGCGTCCGCCGATTCTTCTGGCCCCGGTCGCGGGCCTGTTGCGCGAACGGATCGGGGAAGCGGTCATTACCCCCTCCTCGATGCGATCGATCCTCGATTCGGTAGGCAACCGGCTCGACGAAGCCAAGGATACCTCGCGTTATCTCACCGGCCTCTTGGTGTTCCTCGGCCTGATGGGCACGTTCTACGGCCTGCTCGAAACCGTGACTTCGGTGGCTGGCGTCATCAATGCGCTCGACGTCTCCAACGGCGATTCGGCGTCGCAGTTCGCCAGCCTCCGTGAAGGACTGTCGGCGCCGCTGGCCGGCATGGGCACGGCGTTTTCGTCGTCCTTGTTCGGTCTCGCCGGATCGCTGGTGCTGGGCTTTCTGGACCTGCAGACCAGCCAGGCGCAGAACGCGTTTTACACCGATCTCGAAGACTGGATGACTTCGATGACCGAGCTTGATCATCCGGTATCCGCCATGCAGGCCAATGCCGGCGGCCCGGACATGCAGGCCATGTTCGACAAGCTCGGCAACTCGATGCAAAACCAGAACTCCAGCCAGAACGCCATTCGCGCCATGGCCGAACTGGCGCGCGGCATCGACGGGCTGGTCAAGCACATGCGAACTGAACAGGACGATCTGCGGCGCTATATCGACGAGCAGGGCGAGACCAATAAAAAACTGCGCGAACTGATCGAGGCCGTGCTGACCCAGGCCGACACCGAGCGGCGGGACTAGGCCCATGCCCGGAGCCCGTTCCAGGCGCCGCGTCGAGGCCAATTACTGGCCCGGCTTCGTCGATGCGCTGTCGAGCCTGTTGCTCGTCATCATCTTCATGCTATCGCTGTTCATGCTGACGCAGTTTTTCCTCGGCCAGGAACTGCAGGGGCGCGATACCGCCCTGGCGCGGCTCAACAGCCAGATTGCCGAGCTCACGGAGTCGCTGCAGCTGGAACGCGGCAATGCCGACGATCTCAACAACCAGATCGCGCAGCTGACCGCGACCCTGGGCAGCGCCCAGGCGCAGAACGCCTCGCTGAGCTCCCAGCTGGCTGGCATCGGCACTGGCCTCGATGGCAAGGACGAGGCCATCGCGGGCCTCCAGAGCGATTTGCTGGAGGCTCAGTCGCTATCCGACGAAGCCAATGCCCAGGTGGCGCTGCTGAACCAGCAACTGGCGGCCTTGCGCACCCAGATCGGCGCGCTGGAGAACGCGCTTGAAGCGTCGGAATCACGCGATACCCAATCCCGCACCCAGATCGCCGATCTTGGCCGGCGGCTCAACGTGGCGCTGGCCCAGCGCGTCCAGGATCTGGCCCGCTATCGTTCGGATTTCTTCGGTCGCCTGCGCGAAATTCTCGAAGGCCGTGCCGATGTCCGCGTCGTCGGGGATCGCTTCGTGTTCCAGTCCGAGGTGCTGTTCGATCCCGGTCAGGCCGATGTGCAAGCGGGCGGCCTGCCCGATCTCGATGCCCTGGCGGACGCCATCCTGCAGCTCGAGCAGGAAATTCCGCCCGATATCAACTGGGTGCTGCGCATCGACGGCCACACCGACGCCCGCCCGATCTCCAACGCTCGCTTCCCATCCAACTGGGAGCTGTCGGCAGCGCGCGCGATTTCGGTGGCGCAATACCTCGTCACCCGCGGCGTTTCACCCAACCGGCTGGTCGCCGCCGGCTTTGGCGAGTTTACCCCGATTGATCCGGGCACCAGCGACGAAGCCTATCGCCGCAACCGCCGCATCGAATTCAAGCTGACCGAGGGTTAGGGAAGTCAGCCCGCCCCTCGGGAGCGGTCGATCAGCCCATCATTTCCGTTCGGAACTGCAGCCGCGCCAGTTCGGCATAGCGGCCGCCCTTGGCGACGAGCTCGTCGTGGGTGCCCTGGTCGATGATGCGGCCGGCGTCGAGCACCAGGATCTTGTCGGCGTCACGAATGGTGGCGAGCCTGTGCGCGATGACCAGTGTGGTGCGGCCTCGCATCAGATAGTCGAGCGCGGTCTGCACCAGCTTTTCGCTCTGTGCATCGAGCGCGCTGGTGGCCTCATCGAGCAGCAGGATCGGCGCGTTCTTGAGGATCGCGCGGGCAATGGCAATGCGCTGCTTCTGCCCGCCGGACAGCATGACGCCACGTTCGCCGACCAGCGTTTGATAGCCGTGCGGCAGGTCGAGCACGAAATCATGCACCAGCGCGGCCTTGGACGCGGCTTCCATCTCGGCGGTCGTCGCGTCCGGCTTGCCAAACAAGATATTGTCGCTGATCGAGCCGGCAAAGATGGTAGGCTCCTGCTCGACATAGGCAAAGCGCTGGCGCAGATCGAACAGGCGCGCCTGCCGGATATCGACACCATCTACTGTGATGGTGCCGCTCTCGACATCGTAAAAACGTTGCAGCAGCGACAGCGTCGTAGATTTGCCCGAGCCAGAGGCCCCGACCAGCGCCACGGTTTCCCCGGCCCCGACAGTAAAGCTCAGATCGGTCAGCACGCGTTCGGCACCGCCCGTGTCATAGCCGAAATCGACATGCTCGAACGCTACGGTCCCCAGCGGCGGGGTCGGCAGATCGACGGGATGTGCCGGATCCTTGATGCTGGCCTCGGTATCGAGGATTTCCGTCAGCCGTTCGGTTGCACCGGCGATAGTCTGCAGCATGCCCATGACTTCGCTGACATTGGTCAAGGCACCCGAGGCCATCAACGCATAAATCAGGAATTGCGCCAGTTGCCCGGCGGTAACCGTGCCCTCGAACACCGAGCGGGCGCCCCACCAGACGAGGAATACGATCGCCGAGGTGCCCAGGAAAATGACCATTCCGACCAGCACCGAGCGGGCGCCAAGGCGCTTGATCTCGGCGCGGTAGCTGTCTTCGCTGCGGGCCCCGTAAATGCCCGATTGCACATCTTCCTGGGTAAAGGATTTGACGGTGCGGGTAGCGCCCAGCATTTCGGTCGCCATGGCAGACAGATCGGCCAGGGCATCCTGCGTCCGGCGCGACATGCCCCGCAGCCGCCGCGAAAAGGCAATGATGGGCAACAGGATCGCCGGCGCCGCGACGACTACGGCCAGCGTCAGCACCGGGCTCGTCAACAGCATCATCACGATAGCGCCGATGATGGTGACGATCGAGCGCAGGGCGAGCGAGAAGCTCGATCCGACCGCGGCGCGGATGACGGTCACGTCGCCATTAAGCCGGCTGGTCAGCTCGCCGACGCGGTTGGTGTCGAAATAGCGCGCGTCGAGCCGCAGCAGGTGCACGAACACCGCCTGGCGCAGGTCGGCCAGCACGCGCTCGCCGACCACCGAGATGAAATAGAACCGCGCGCCGCTGGCCAGCGCCATGATCGCGGCAATGCCCACGATTAGCCAGCCATAGCGGCCGACGTTCTGCAAATTCTGCTCGACGAAGCCTTCGTCGACCGCTCCCCCCAGCAGCGCCGGAATGGTCAGCGAGGTGATCGCCGAAATCAGCAGGAACAACACGGTCAGCCCGAGGCGCACCGGGTAGCGCAGCACGAACGGCAGCAACCGGCGCAGCGGCTGCAGGCGGCGGGCGACGACAGGCGCATTGGTAATGATGTCTTCGGGGTTGGCCTGCACGGGAACGGCCTGGTCTGTCATCGCTCGGTAACGCCACTCTTTTGGAGGGTCCGGCTGGTCCGGGCCGCGCTGCCGCCCGATATAGGCACTGGGGCTAGTGACGGCAACAGCTTTGTCCGGCGTGAATTTGCCGCGCCATGCCCTTGCAGACTGCAAAGGCTTTCTGTATGAAGCGCCCAACACCAGTTTTATATGGCTCTCCGGGCGCTGCGGCGCCCGTTTGATTTGAGGCGACTTCGATGAAGGCTGATACCCATCCGGACTACCACTTGATCAATGTGGTCATGACCGACGGCACCAAATACCAGACGTTTTCGACCTACGGCAAGGAAGGCGACACCCTTCAGCTCGACATCGATCCCAAGACTCATCCAGCCTGGACCGGCGGCACGGGCCAGCTGCTCGATCGGGGCGGCCGTGTTTCGCGCTTCAAGGAGCGCTTCAAGGGCCTCGGCATCTAAGCCGAACGCTTATGCAGAAATTGAAAAACCCGGCCTCGTGCCGGGTTTTTTATTGGCCGGTATCCGGCTTGGCTTGACCGCAAATAACTCTCTAGCGGCGGGCGAAGGCCGCTTGCAGCCGCGCCAGCTGGTCGGCAATGCCATTGGTCACGCCGCCGTCGAGCACTGGCATCTTGCCGCGCTCCAGAGTATCGAACTGCATGACCCGCGCGAACAGGCGATCGCCCTGCTCGATATGGGCACGCAACACCGACGGCAATTGCTCGAAGCCCGGCCCGCCGCGTTCCGACGGCGTCGCGGCAAACCGCACCTTCTCTTTTTCGGTGCGCGCATTTTCCTTGGTTATTTCGCCTTCGTTGACCGCCCGCTGCAGCAGCAACCATGACGCCAGTTGCATCAGGCGCGTGGTCAGGCGCATCGATTCGGTGGCGTAGACCAGAGAAGCCTCGCGACTGAGCAGCCGGCTGTCGTCGCGCCCGTCGCCATCGAGATAGCTTGCGACCTCCTCGATCAGCGCCATGCCTTCTTTGTAGAGGCCATCGAAGCCGCCGGAGGCCACGATGCGCGGCCCCAGTGCGATCGCAGCATTGGTCTGTCTGGTATCGGTCAATGCGCTCTCCACCTGTGGTCTCAGGACAAGCTCAGATCGGCAAACTTCGCCAAGCCCGAAAAGTGCTTACGAATCAGGGCTATAAGATGACCCATAGCGCTGAAAAGAAAAAAGAGCGGTAACCACCGCTCTTGAAAGTTTACAGGGAGGCGTCAGACGAAACAAAACCGCGTGGTGCACAATCTGGTACGATCTGAATACACAAAAATTATCGTAAACAGATTAAGCCCGCGTTAAGCGCCTCACGCTCCACCGAAAAATCAGGCGTCACCGCAATGGTGAATGCATCCTTAACCGCGCTCCCGGCGTTCATTGGCATGAAACGGGACAGCAATCCCGAGCATCGAGGAGCGTGGTGATATGAGCACATTGTCCGCAGGCGCAGCAGCCGGTCTTCTGGTGGCGATGATGGTCATGGCCAGTTCCACCGGGCTCTTGTCAGGCAAGGTCGCAAGCCCGACGCAATACATGATGCATCAGTCGGACACCACGATCCGCTAGAATTTGAAAACAGACGCTGCGGCCTTGAGCGTTGCATCGCGCATTTCGATGGCTTTTTCCAACCGCTGGATTTCCAGCCTGAGCGCTTCGATACGCTCCTGTAGTTCCGCTACCGACAGTGTGTCGAGCATCATGCCGACCTGATGCGTATCTTTCTTCGGAATTGCGTCGTCTTCCATTTGGACCTCCGTCTGATACTGTACCCACAGTCCAATGTTCCGGCGGCGCCGGCAAGCCGGATCGGCTCTTATGACCCCAAACGACATCACAATGCAGGCCATCGCCATCACCATACCGGGCGCACCAGAAGTGCTACAGCCCGTGCAATGGCCAATGCCCGAGTGCAGTCCCAATAGCATCGTCATCCGCGTGGCAGCCGCCGGGGTCAACGGCCCCGATCTGGCGCAGCGGCGCGGCCAGTACGATCCGCCAGCAGGCGCCTCCCCCCTGCCCGGATTAGAAGTGGCCGGCGTCGTCGAAGCCGTCGGAGCGGGCGTCAGCGCATTCAACGTGGGTGACCGCGTCATGGCCCTGGTCAATGGTGGCGGCTATGCAGACTACGTTGCCGTGCCGGCGGGCCAGGTCCTGCCCGTGCCGGACAACTGGAGCCTGATCGAAGCGGCCGCACTCCCCGAAACCTGGTTCACGGTCACCCAGACCCTGGTGATGCGCGCTGGCCTGGCGCCCGGCATGACGGTGCTGGTGCATGGCGCAGCCGGCGGCATCGGCGGCGCCGCGATCCAGATCGCCACCCTGCTCGGCGCTTCGGCCATCGCCGCCGTCTCATCGCCCGCCAAGGCCGACTACGCCCGTGCGCTGGGCGCCATGGCCACCATCGATCACACCACCGAAGACCTCGTGGCGCGTGTCATGGCGCTGACCGACGACAAGGGCGTCGATCGCGTCGTCGACATCATCGGCGGGGCGATGAGCACCCAGAACATCGAGGCCTCGGCGCGGGGTGGCCATATCGTGCAGGTCTCGACGCTTGACGGCGGCAATGCCAGCCTGCCGCTACGGCTGCTAATGGCTAAGCAGTTGACCATCTCCGGCTCGACATTGCGGCCCCAGACTGCCGAGACCAAGGCGGGCATTGCCACGACCATCCGCGACAAACTGCTGCCCGGCCTGTCGCAGACCGGCTTCGTCAAGCCGCGGATCGCCACCTATCCGATTGAGCAGGCATCGAAGGCGCACGCGCAGATGGAGGCGCGCGGCCACATCGGCAAGATCGTCCTCGTCACTGCGTTCGGCGCCAGTCTCTGAGGGCGCTCCCGCACGGTTAATTCGGCGTGTAACACGCCAACGCGACTAGATCGGCATTGCAGAAACCCGAGCAAAGCCATATATTGGGCTTTGTTCCCCCTCAGCACGAAGCAAAGAGGCGGAGCGGTCCGGAGGAAAACCGGCCGCGCCTGCAGGAGAGATTTACTCATGAGCCAGCCCCTGTTGATGCCCAAGGCGACCGCCGTTTGGCTCGTCGACAACACTGCGCTGTCGTTCGAACAGATCGCGGCCTTCTGCACGCTGCATCCCCTTGAAGTCCAGGGCATTGCCGATGGCGACGTCGCTGGCGGCATCATGGGCGCCAGCCCGATCCAGAATGGCCAGTTGACCAAGGAAGAAATCGAGAAGGCCGAGGCCGATCCCAGCTATCGCCTGAAGCTGAGCGATCCCAAGGTCCATGTCCCTGCCGCTAAGCGCAAGGGCCCGCGCTATACCCCGATTTCGCGCCGCAACGAGCGCCCCAACGCCATCAAATGGCTGTTGCGCAATCACCCTGAGCTCAAGGACGCCCAGATCATGCGTCTGGTCGGCACCACCAAGTCGACCATCGATTCGGTGCGTGAATCGACCCACTGGAACGCGGCGAACCTGGCGGCCATGGACCCGGTTACGCTGGGCCTGTGCAGCCAGATCGACCTCGACCTCGAGGTCAAGCGCGCTTCCAAGGGTGCGCCGGGCGTCGACGAAGCCGAGGAAGGCACCATGCTGATGACCGCCGCCGAGGCCCTGGAACGCGCCGGTGCGCGGGGTCACTCCTCCGGTCCCGATGGCGAGTTTGCTGCCAACGATCACCGTCCCGAGCATGCCCAGGACGATTTCAATGCGGACAACGTCTTCGCCAAGCTCAAGTCGATCAACAAGAACGACGACAACTAGAGATTTCAACGGCGCCCAGTGGGCGCCGTTTTCTTTTAAGCAGTCCGGACCGCCAACGCCCTACCATACCAGTTGACTTTGCCAGCGCGAAGCGTACCGAAAGGTACACTTGGCTTCCGGACGTTTCCCCCATGCCCATTTTCGATCCCTATTTCGTGGCCATTGCGGTTTTGGCTGTGCTTGTCGTTGGTCTCAGCAAGGCGGGCCTGCTGGGCAGCCTCGGCATGGTCGGCGTACCGCTGCTGAGCCTCGTGATGCCGGCCCGCGACGCTGCCGGCATGATGCTGCCGGTGCTGCTGGCGATGGATGCCATCGCCGTCTATGCCTACCGCAAGCACGTCAACTGGCACATCATCGCCATCATGCTGCCGGGCGCCGCAGTGGGCACGCTGCTCGGCTGGGCGCTGTGGGCGTTCGTCTCGGATGCGGCCGTGCTGCTGTTCGTCGGCGTCGTCACCCTGCTGTTCATTCTCGATGCCCTGCTGCCACTGCGCAAAAAGCTCGAGGGCCTGCCGCCGTCGCGGCCCTGGGGCATGTTCTGGGGCGGCTTTGCCGGCTTCACCAGCTTCATCAGCCACACCGGTGGCCCGCCGTTCCAGATCTACGTTTTGCCCCAGCGCCTGCCGCCGCTGGTCTATTCAGGAACCACGGCGGTGTTCTTCGCCATCGTCAACACCGCCAAGCTGGTCCCCTATTTTTTCCTCGGCCAGCTCAATGTGCACAATCTGCAGCTCTCCGCCGCACTCACCCCGGTCGGCATTGCCGGCGTGTTCCTCGGCATTTTCCTTGTCAAGCGCATCTCGATGGCGCTGTTCTACCGTATCGCCTACTGGCTGGTGTTCCTCTTGGCGCTCAAGCTCGTCTGGGACGGCGCGCGCGGCGTGTTCTTCGGCTTATAGCCAATAAAAAAGGGCCGCGGCGCATGCCGTGACCCCTTCCATCCCCTTGGGGGAGCTTACGCTTATTGCGTACTTGAATACTTGTAGAGTTCGTCCTTCACTTCGAGCTTTTTTCGCTTCAGCGCGGCAACCGCCAGGTCGTCGTACCGTGTGCTTTGCAATTCAGACTGGATCTGGCGATCCAATTCCTGGTGACGCCGTTCCAGCGCCGCAACATGCCCTTCAGTCGTCATAACAACTCCTAGAAGTTTGGGTGGACAGTGCATCGTCACAAATAATTCATGCTTTGTCGACGCCCTTCACCACTTCGTTTGAAAACATGTGCAAAGCGGCAATCGATACGCTAATCAGGAAACACCGGGGACAAATTTGGGTGCGCTCAAGATCATGATGTCGCTCACCAAGGAACAGGAAGCCGCATACGGTCTGGAACTGGCGACCAAACGCCAGGAACACAGCGATCTCAACGCGGCGATCGATACACTGACAGCCTCCCATATTGCCGATCGTATGCTGATCCAGCGCCTCAAAAAGCGTAAGCTGGCGCTCAAGGATCGCATCGTGCAGCTCGAAAATATCCTGCTGCCTGATATCATTGCCTGAAGGGGCCACCAGCTTGATGTGTGGCGACATTTGGGCTAGTCCCGATTTTTGCAAAGACCGATGGGGGAATCGGCCGTGCTGACCAAACCGCTCGTTGCCATCGTCATGGGCAGCCAATCCGATTGGCCAACCATGCGGCTCGCCGCCGAAACCCTCGAGACGCTCGAGGTCGAATACGAGGCTCGCATCATCTCGGCCCATCGCACCCCCGAGCGGCTGGTGGATTTTGCCAGCAATGCCCGGGCCGAAGGTTTTAAGGTCATTATCGCGGGCGCCGGTGGCGCAGCCCATCTGCCCGGCATGATCGCCGCCATGACCCCCCTGCCCGTGTTCGGTGTGCCGGTACGGTCCAAGGCACTCAATGGCCAGGATAGCCTGCTCTCCATCGTCCAGATGCCCGGCGGCATTCCCGTCGGCACGCTGGCGATCGGCGAGCCCGGCGCCATCAATGCCGCGCTGATTGCCGCTGCCGTTCTGGCGCTGTCCGACGATGAGCTGGCCGACCGGCTCGATGCCTTCCGCGCGCGCCAGACCGCGTCGGTTCCCCTGTTTCCCGCTGACACCGAGTAGACCTTGCCCCAGCATATTTCCGCCCTGCCGCCCGGCAGCATGATCGGCATTTTGGGCGGGGGCCAGTTGGGCCGCATGCTGTCGCTGGCCGCCAGCAAGCTGGGCATGCGCACCCATATTTATTGCCCCGATGCGGTGAGCCCCGCCTTCGAGGTGACGCCGCACAAGACCGTCGCCGCCTACGACGATCTGGGGGCACTGGCGGCCTTCGCCGACGCCGTCGATGTCATCACCTATGAGTTCGAGAACGTGCCGGCAGCGACCGCCGAGTTCCTGGCCGCGCGCAAGCCGCTACGGCCCGGCGCCAATGCGCTGGCCATTTCCCAGGACCGTCTCGCCGAAAAAAGTTTTCTGGCGTCCAAGAACATAAGCGTCGCGCCCTATCGCGCTGTGACCAGCCTCGTGGAGCTTGAGGCCGCCATCGAGGCGCTTGGGCTGCCCGCCGTGCTCAAGACGACGCGGCTGGGCTACGATGGCAAGGGCCAGCGCGTGTTGCGCGATTCTGCCGATGCCGCGACTGCTTTTGCCGAACTCGAACCCAAACCCCTGGTGCTCGAAGCCTTCGTGCCGTTCGAACAGGAAATTTCGGTCGTCGTGGCGCGCAATGCGCAGGGCGAGGTGCGAGCCTACGACGCCGCCGAGAACGTGCACCGCCATCATATCCTTCACACCAGTACCGTGCCGGCCAATATTCCGCCGGGGGTGGAGAAGCACGCGGCCATGCTGGCCAAGGTCATCGTCGTGGCGCTCGATTATGTCGGCGTGCTGGGTGTCGAATTTTTCGTCGTCCCCGGCGAACGCCCCACCCTG
>Ga0247806_10001256_pt1 | contig 12781 bp, 9 predicted proteins | sample UWRJL059202B1_FD_179935 | JGI IMG/M metagenome (GOLD analysis project Ga0247806, IMG submission 179935) | Plant litter microbial communities from Arlington Agricultural Research Station in Wisconsin, United States - UWRJ-L059-202B-1 | ecosystem: Environmental > Terrestrial > Plant litter >... | reverse complement strand
AAGGTAGCCGGCAGCGCTATGTTGTACCAGTTCTTGTAAACAGCCGAATCGGCCCGCTCATCCTGGAAACGGTAGCTGTAAGTGCTGTACGTAAAGCTGTATTGCGCACGCAGCTTGGGATAGAAAAGGTATTCGGTGGTAGAATCGTTCACCGCCACGGAATCTTTTTTGCCGATGTCGTAACTCTGCCGCAGGAAGAAGGTAAAGTCTTTATAAATATTGCCCGTGGTTACATTCGATTTAAAAGGATTGGGCTCGTACAGGGCCGCGCCACCGAGGTTAACGGGAACGGAGAAACGCTTTTTTCGGTTGGGATCGTCGAGCGTGGTATCGTTCTGTATGCCGCCGTTCTGCGAAGCCTTAATGGTGTTGCCCACCAGTACAAAGTAAGCGGCGTAACGCTTGCGCTTGCCCTGGTAATTGCTGAACACCCGGTAACTTTTGTGGTTGGTATTTTGCGTCACGAAAAAACCCGGTGCGCTGATGAGGCGGTAATCGAAACCGAAATGAAAATTGGGGCGCGGGCTCTGCGTATGTATGGCCCTGATCATTTGCTCCTTGCCGGACGCCAACTGGTAATTGAGTTGGGTAAAGGGACGGTTGGTGCGGTAAAACTTTGTTGATTCCAGCGTATAACGGTACAGGTCGAATGCGTGGAAACCTGCATCCCATCCCGGCCGCGCCGTATTTTGAAAGATCAGTGAATAGGCGGCTGCGCCATTGTTGCCGAGCGACTGGTAGCGGCTGGGCACGGAATAATATTTATCGAAATCATCGATGGTGGAATCGAAAGCCACATTCCGCACCGAATCGAGAAAACGATAACTGATGGCGATGGAATCCTTGCTGTCGTCGCGGTGTTCAAAGCCCAGCGTATCTTTCCTGTTGGCAGTGGAAGTGGCAGTAGTATTGTTCCGCGGGGTAAAAGTACCGCCCGTTACGGGGTTGGGAACGCCTTCTGTAACCTGTGCTTCCGCAGCAGAAAGAAAAAAAATAAGGGAAAGAAAAATAACCAGTTGCTTCATGGAATAATTTACAATTGGGCAATCAGTTCCTTGAAAATAATGGTCAGCTTTGGCTCAGCCTCCTTTGCCGCCTGCAATACTTCTTCGTGGGTGATCTCGTTGTCTTCTTCGCGTATGCCAAGGTCGGTGATCACGCTCATGGCAAAAACCGGCAGTCCCATGTGTACCGCTGCAACCACTTCCTGTACCGTACTCATGCCCACGGCAGCGCCGCCTACGATTTCCAGCAGTTTATATTCGGCGCGGGTTTCAAAGGTTGGCCCCGTAACGCCGCAATAGATGCCTTCCTGCAGCGGTATGTTGTGCGCGGCTGCGATCTTTTTAACTTTTTCGATGAGGTCTTTGCGGTACGGTTTGCTCATATCAGGAAAACGCGGACCTAATTCCGGGATGTTCTTACCAAGTAAAGGATTCACTGCGAAGAAACTTATATGGTCCGTTATGATCATCAGGTCGCCCAGCTTAAATCCCTGCTTCATGCCGCCTGCCGCGTTGCTGATCAATAGTGTTTGGATGCCCAGGTATTTCATCACCCGGATCGGGAAAACCACTTCTTCCGGGGTATAGCCTTCATAATAATGAAAACGGCCGGCCATCGCCACTACGTCTTTACCACCCAGTTGCCCGAAGATCAGTTTGCCGCTGTGCCCTTCCACCGTACTCACCGGGAAATGCGGTATCTCGCTGTAAGGGATTTCTACTTCAATGTCGATCTCGCCGGTAAAACTGCCCAGCCCGCTTCCCAAAACGATGCCTGCTGCGGGTTGCTTTGAATAGGACTGCCGTATAAAACTAACTGCCTCCTGTATTTTATTCATCATAAGCCTGCTTGTTTTGCGCCCAAAGATAGCATGAAAACCCTATGTGATAATTTGATGGTTGGATAATGTGATAATTTTAAGAAAGGGGGTAATTATGAATTATGAGTTATGAATTATGAATGGTGGGCAGTTAGCGGTGAGCGGTGAGCGTTTTTATTGATCGAAAGTATATTTATGTAAATGATGTTGCCAACTGCAAACCACCAACTGTTTACCTGCCAACTGTGAATTATCACATTGCCTTTTGTCTTATCTTCGCCAAAATTTTTTCATTATGAATCTTCATGAATACCAGGCCAAGGAATTATTAAAAAAATACAATGTTCCGGTACAGGAAGGCATTGCCTGTTCCAATGCCGGCGCGGCGGAAGAAGCTTATAAGCAGATCCACACCCAGTACGGCAGTAAGTTCGCGGTGGTAAAAGCCCAGATCCACGCAGGTGGAAGGGGTAAGGGCAAGATCGCGGGCACCGAGCAACGCGGTGTTGCGGTAGGTAAAAGTGCAGAAGAAGTAAAGCAGATCGCGCAGAACATTTTAGGTGGTACCCTGGTTACCATTCAAACCGGTGAAGCAGGCAAAGTGGTGAACAAGATATTAGTGGCCCAGGACGTATATTATGAAGGTGCGAGCCCCGTAAAGGAATTTTATCTTTCCATACTGATGGACCGTGCCAGGGGCCAGAACGTAATTATGTACAGCACCGAAGGCGGTATGAACATTGAAGACGTGGCCCACGATACCCCTGAAAAAATATTCAAGGAATGGGTTTACCCCGGCGCACAGCTCGAAGGTTTCCAGGCGCGCAAGATCGCTTTCAACCTGGGATTAAGCGGTGCCGCTTTTAAAAGCTGCGTGCAATTCGTTACCAATTTATACAAGGCATACACCGCGCTGGATTGCGGCATGCTGGAGATCAACCCGCTGTTTAAAACAAGCGACGACAAGATCATCGCCGTGGATTGCAAAATGAACATCGACGACAACGCCCTGATGCGCCATCCCGATGTGGCCGCGCTGCGCGATGAAAGCGAAGAAGATCCCACCGAAGTGGAAGCCGGTCAATACAACCTCAATTTCGTGAAACTCGATGGCAACGTTGGCTGCATGGTGAACGGGGCCGGTTTGGCCATGGCGACCATGGATATGATCAAATTAAGCGGCGGCGAGCCCGCCAACTTCCTGGACGTAGGCGGTTCGGCCAATGCACAAACGGTGGAAGCCGGGTTCCGCATCATTTTAAAAGACCCGAAGGTTAAAGCGATCCTCATCAACATCTTTGGCGGCATCGTTCGTTGCGACCGCGTGGCACAGGGCGTGATCGATGCCTACCAGTCCATCGGCAACATCAACATCCCGATCATCGTTCGCCTGCAGGGCACCAACGCCGATGTGGCCAAAAAGCTGATCGATGAAAGCGGCCTGAAGGTACAAAGCGCCATTTTGCTGAGCGAAGCGGCGGCACTGGTGAACAAGGCTGTAGCTTAATTAAAAAATATTTTAGCAGAAGCCCTGGTGAAAACCGGGGCTTTTTTGTTGGGAGGGGTTAGAAGGTTTAGGAGGTTTAGGGGTTGAGGGGCTTGGGTTTAGGGGTTTAGGGGCTTAGGGTTTAGAAGATTAGGAGGTTTAGGGAGTTTAGTTGAAAATTAAGTACTGCAAACCAGGGGAAATCATCTAGTATCCAGTATCTAGTATCAAGTATCCAGTATCAAGTATCCATCTTCCACCTAGTATAAATACTATAAAATTTGTAAAAACTTCTCTTGCATTCGTGTAATTTGTACACTACCTTTAGTTGGTATTGATTCCAAAACTGTACAACTGCGTTTACCCTCCTTATTGCTCTTTATCGCAAAATGTTTTACCGGCTGTTTGCTGAACAGTCTAATTTATAATGGCATTGTCACAACGAATACTGCATTATGGGAAACCAACAATTAAAACGGAAAGATTTTCTCAGGAAGATCGCCGGCATTAAAGAAAAGATCTCTACATCCGTACTTTCACCTGCCTTTCCCGGTGATGATGACGACCCGCTCTTTAAAAAGTATGCCCGGAAGTCGCTCGGACCGCGGCATTACAGCAACGAGATGGCCGTTGCAGGCGATCCCACAACCAACGACCTTCGCATCGGCAACATCACTTCGGGCATCAACCCTTACACCGGTGCCTGGACGAAATGGGAAGCCGGTCATTTACTCCGCAGGCTCGGCTTCGGCGTAAAGAAGGCTGACCTGGAAGCCCTCACCGCCATGTCGATGAACGACGCCGTAGAAAGCCTGCTGAGCTATGCACCACCCGCTTCCCCCTCTGCAGCCGCGCTTAATTATTATCAAAACACGTTGCCCGACAGCGGCGGCATTTTGCTCGGCGATACCTGGACGGCCAATAACCTTACTTATGTAAATGCCAACGACGGTACAAATAATTATTACCGGCAGCTTAGCCTTACCGCCTGGAGCTGGGGTCTTTTTCTTGATGAAGGGAAAACCGTTCGTGAAAAAATGACCTGGTTCTGGTACCATTTCATACCTGTAAACTTTGATGACCTGCGCGACCTGCAGGCCAATTCGGCAACGATGTGCAATGATTACATGACATTGCTGAGAACGAACGCGATGGGCAATTTCAAAACGCTCATCAAAGCGATTGCTAAGACGCCTGCCATGCTGGTTTACCTCGGCGGACAATCGAGTACCGCCAATACGCCCAACGAAAATTTTGCCCGCGAGCTGCTGGAATTGTTTACCATGGGAAAAGTGCCTACGCAGAATTATTCAGAGTCGGATATCGTAGCCGCTTCCAAAATATTTTCGGGCTGGCGTTTGTCGAGTTACACAACTCCCTACCCGTTAACCGCGGCTTTCAATGCTTCCTACCATAACCAGGGGCCGAAGACATTTTCTTCCTTTTTTGGCGGTACTACTATTCCCAATCAAACAGGGGCGAATGGCGCCAACGAGTTCAATGTATTTTTCGATCTCCAGTTTACGCAACAGGCCGTTACCATTGCAAGGTATGTCTGCCGCAGGCTGTACCGTTATTTTGTGTATTACGATATCGATCCAAATATGGAAACGAACGTGATCGTGCCGCTGGCCAACCTGCTGGTATCGGGTAACTGGGAAATGGCGCCGGTGATCAGGGCGCTGTTCAAGAGCGAACATTTTTATGATGTGGCCAACAAGGGCGTGATGATCAAAGCCCCGGTGGATTTTATCGCCGGCACGCTCCGTACCCTCAACATCAATACAACGGCTGCAACCGGCGCCAGCCAGGTGTTCAACCAATACGCGATCTGGAATTATTTCCAGAACTACGGTTACAATTATTTCGACCAGGCATTGGGACTGGTACCCAACGTATCTGGCTGGAAAGCCTATTACCAGTCGCCCACTTTTTACCAGAACTGGATCAATTCGAACAGCATCCAGCGGAGGGCAACGCTGCTGACGGCCTTCATCAACGGCTTTACGCCCAGCAGTGGCAACATCAGTATAAAATTCGACCCGATCGCTTTTGTACAACAGTTTCCCAATCCTACGATACAGGATCCCGACCTGCTGATAGATGCAATCGTTCCTTTATTATTTGCCATGGATATGCCGGCTTCCTATAAGAGCGACACCAAAATAGCCACCCTGCTCAACGGGCAGGTAACGAACAGCTACTGGACAACCGCATGGAACAATTACACCGGTGCGCCCACCAATACTTCTTACACCAACACAGTAAGGAGCCGGCTGAATTCGCTGTTCACCACTTTTTTACAGCTTGCAGAATTTCAATTAATGTAATTCAAACCAATACTTATGAACCGCAGAGCCTTTTTAGGAAATACCGCATTGTTTACAGCGCCCATGCTGCTGCAGGGAATACCTGTATTTGCCGGCGACGGCGTGTTGCACCCGTTCCTACAGGCTTTGTCGGCACCCGCCGTCACCTGCGGCAGGATACTCGTGGTGATACAACTGAATGGTGGCAACGACGGGCTGAACATGGTGATACCGCTCGACCGTTACACCGAACTGGGCAATGCACGCCCGGGCTTGCTGATACCGGCCGCCAGTACGCTGGCGCTTAACGGCACCAGTACAACAGCATTGCATCCTTCCATGACCGGGCTGCGGGATCTTTTCAACAACGGTAAAGTAAACCTGGTGCAGGGCGTAACCTATCCCAACCCGAATTACAGTCACTTCCAGGCGCAGGACATCTGGTTCAGCGGTTCCAACACATTGCCCTCTCCCGATACGGGCTGGCTGGGCCGCGACCTCGACCTTGCTTACCCCGGCTTCCCCACCAATTATCCGAGCGCTGCCGATCCCGATCCGCTGGCCATACAAATTGGTGGTGCATTGCCTTTATCCCTGCAGGGGCCGAATATTAATATGGGTTACAATGCACCCAACCCTGGCTCATTGGTGAACGTGGCAACCGGGCAGTCGGCACCCGCACCCGTAAGCGATTACGGCACAGAGCTTACCTTCCTTCGCCTGATGAAGGACCAGAGCAATGCCTACGCGGCAAGGATCACGGCGGCGTATAATGCACAGGCCACGCAATCCACCATGTATGCGGCAAGCGGCAACAGTTTATCCGACCAGATGAAAGTGGTGGCAAGGCTGATCGGCGGCGGTTTGAAAACACCCGTGTACATCGTAAATCATTCCGATAGTTTTGATACGCATGTGGACCAGGTAGGCGCCACCCCCGGAACCGGTTACCATGCCAATATATTGTCCAAATTATCGGTCGCCATTGCAGCGTTCCAGGACGACATTACGCGCATGAACAAGGCAGACCTTGTTACGGGCATGACGTTCAGCGAATTTGGCCGCCGGGTAATTTCCAACAGCAGCAGTGGTACAGATCATGGCAGCGGCGCACCGGTGATATTTTTTGGAGCGAAGATACTGGGTGGCGTTACGGGTACCTCCCCTGTATTGCCAAACAATCCTACCGGCAGCACACAGGTGCCTTTGCAATTCGACTTCCGGCAGTTGTATGCCACCGTTATGCAGAAATGGTTGTGCATGACGCCGGCGCAATCGGGCACCGTACTTAACGGAACCTTTACCACCGTCCCGATCTTTAACCCGGCCGTACTCGCATCGGAAGGCATACAGCTATCGGCTGCGTGGAATGGCAACCAGGCATCCATCGGCTTTGAGGTATATGCCAACGACCAGTACCAGGATTTCGCGGTGGAAAGATCGACAGACGGCATCAGCTTTCAACGGCTGAATACAATTGCTAATGCAACCAACAACAACCAGCAGCGTTATCAATACAACGACGACCGCATTTCGGCGCCTGAAATATTTTACCGCATTAGGGGCAATACAAGGCAGGGCTCTTTTCATTATTCCAATACCGTGCGGTTAAAGAACAGCAGCCGCCAGGAAATAAGGGTATATCCCAACCCTGTAACCAACCATACGGTGAACATCGAATTTTTATCCGCGGTAAAAGACAATGTATCCGTTACCCTCTTCGGCACCCGGGGAGAACGGCTGTATTACAACCAGTTCAGGCCCGGCAGCAGCAGGACGATACGCTTTAAAGTACCCGATTACTTCGACGTGCAAACGCTGTACCTGCTGCGTGTTGAATTTGACGGGAATGTGGAAACAGAGAAGTTAATATTCCAATAATTACGAATTACCAATGACTAATTACTTTTGAATCCTGCCGTGGTTTGTGTCCCCACGATTCACACAAAGACTTGCTACGAATCCAACCAGTAAAAAAGGGTGTTTTAACTTTATTTAACGTTAAGAATAATTACTATATTTATTCCGCAAGCAGATCCGGTTATCCTATGCCCCTGTACCCGTAAAACCAACCCGTCCAATCGCCGGTAAACCACAGCCGAAAATATAATCATTTTGCAATGTCCTAAACTGCGGGGACCACTGCGTACAGATCGTTGATCCTCCGTTTTGTTTTGGCAGGTTCACTATTAACAACCGCTTATTCATAACCCTAAAAACTATACTTATGGGACGTTTATATTACGAAAAGCACAGCGATCCAAATCTTGCCACAGCCGCAGCTGCACCCCCGCCCGGCATCAATGATTACCTGGCCAAAGTTGCCAGCCTGGTACCGAGTGAAGTAATTGCCGGCTACCTCACCATGATCGGCTTCGCCGGTTCTGTAAAAAATGTACAGACGCAAAACGTGATCACCTGGATCATCTTTGCCGCCGGGCTCATTCTTACACCGCTGTACTTTAACCGTGTAGCCGATCCCGGCAAACCCAAAAGAAACCACATCATCCTTTCAACCATTGCCTTTATCGTATGGGCTTATGTAATATCGGGCGAGCAATTATTGGCAACCATTGCGCCGGGCTTGTTTGAACAGGCCATTGCTTCCATCCTGCTTGTGCTGTTTAGCCTGGTGAGCGCCATCATTCCATTGAATAAATAAGTTAGCCCTTATTGATTTTTCTTCATCAAAAAAATGAACCATGAATTTAAGTGATGCCTTAAGCATGAAAAATATCCTGGCTGCTTCCCTGCTCAGCAAGAAGGCGAAAACTTCCCGCACCTTCAGTTTTGCCGCCGGCAGCGATGCCATAGCCGTAGCCATGGCGGCCAGCGTACCCGCAGCGGTAAATGGTGTGGGGATTGGCGAAAAACCGGGTGGTGGCAATTACATCAAAATATTATTAAGGGAAAAGTCGCCGGTGAGCAGCGCCAGCCTCGCCGCTTATTATAATGTACCCGTTACCGATATCAAAACGGAAGTGGTAGGTGCCATCAACTTTAAAAATTTCCAGGCCAAACACCGTCCACCTTTCCCGGGCGTATCCGTAGGACATTACAACATCACGGCCGGTACGCTGGGTTGTTTTGTAAAAGGGGACGATTCTAAAGTGTACATCCTCAGCAACAACCATGTGCTGGCAGATTCCGACAAAGGATACTGGGGAGATGAAATTTTGCAATCTGGACCGCTGGATGGTGGCAACCGGAAGAAAGACGTGATCGGCAACCTCGCTTATATAATGCCGCTCGAAAGATCGAAACCCAACCCGATGGATGCGGCGATCGCCGTTGTACAATCCGATATACCCATGGATTACCTGCTGGCGCAGAACCGGAAGATCACCGGCACCAAGCCCCCCGCCAATAACCTTAAAGTAGAAAAATTTGGCCGCACAACCGGGCATACCAAAGGAAAGATAACCGTTAGCAACCTCGACCTGCAGGTTGATTTTGACGGGCAACTGGTTGATTTTGAAGACCAGTTCCAGGTGAAAGGCAACAATGGCAAAATGTTTTGCGATGGCGGCGATTCAGGCTCCCTTATCATGGAACAGGATAGTGGCATTGCTTTGGGCCTGCTATTTGCGGGCACAGGAGATGGGACGACCTATGCAACGCCCATCGACAGCGTTTTAACGGCTTTTTCTGTAAAAATCTTATAACTTTATGCCATGAGTATCATAGAGGCCAAGAAGGAATTATACCGGCAGTTGAAAGGAAAAAAACTGCCGGTAACCGGTGCGGGTATCAAAACCAAAAACGGCAGCGATGTGATCGTTATTTTTTTAACCGGCGAAGGCGGCAAAGAAAATATTCCCTCCACTTATAAAGGCAATAAGGTGGTGACGGAAGTTACCGCCGTTGCAAAGGCAATGAAACTCTGACAGCTTTATTATTACGAATTACTAATGACTAATTACTTTGCAGTAGGCTGATTGATTGCTCATTAATTTCCAAAAACGACTTACCGGCTAAATTAATTCGCGCAGCGAATAACTTGCCGTCTTTACGTCTTACCGGTAAATAAAAAGCCTTCCACTTTCATGAAAGGCTTTATGCTTAGTGTTGGGTTGGTTTTTAGCTTGATAAAGTGTATGGCCGCTATCGCCCGGGTATTTCATCAAACTGAATATAGTCGGTTCTGCCGATCGTATACAGCGGTTGCATTGTTTCAAGCGTTATCAATCCTTTGCTGGTTTCGTCCGCTACAGGAAAAATGATGTAGTAAGACCGCCCGTCTTTCAATTTAATTCCATATTGCCTGGTTGAGTTCTTTATGGAGATAGAATGTTGGGTGTACTCAAATTCATCTACTACACCGTTTTTGTATTGCACGGTAAAGTTTTTGGCACCAAAATTTATCTGGTATTTGTATCCATCCTTGTCCATAGCTTTCCAGGCGCCACGGTAAACATCCGAACCTTTGCAGCCGATGAAAACCGGCAACAAAATCAACAGCAGTTTGTATAAAAAACCTTTCATTACCTGGTGGTTAAGGTTGAACACTAAAATTACCTGCCCGGTTAAAAAAAACAGGAGTTACTTTTAGAACGACTTCAAATACCATTTGTTATCTTTCTTTACCATTTCAAAAGTCTCTTCCTTATCGCCATCGGGACCAAAAAGAATTTTTACAGAGGCCTTTTCGCCGTCGATCAGCGGTTCGCCATCTACTTTACCTTTCTCAAAATATTTTTTAAACTCCACCTGCGTTGCAGCGTCGGAGGCTACGGAACCAATACGCTTGCTGTCGCCATCGGCATCGGTATCTATCAATGCAGGAAGGGCATCGTACTTACCCGATTTTGCTGCATCAAAGATGGTTTCTGCCACTGCGCGCGGGCTGCTTTGCGTATCGCCGCTTTTACTGTCACCACCACACCCGGTGATGGCCACGGCAGCGATGATTGCGATAATAAGGGTTGCTTTCTTCATGTTTTTAATTTTTAAGTTAGAGTTGATTGAATAATAAATAATAGCCCTTTGGCATAGTGTTTATTAAAACTACCGTTCCTGCCTGCTTCTAAAAATCCCGATCTAACCAACGGCGTTGTTGACCTTTTGTGCGGCAGCACTCATTCAATAACTGGCTGAAGTACACTTCCTGTTCCAACCCCAAAACGAGGGACAGAAAGAATCGCCCCCGTTACTTATAAATGATTTTAGTTCCGGTTTTTGTAAACGGCGGGTTTATCAACAGCAGCGGCGCTTGCCGGTACATGAACGGCAGTGGTTTTTTTAAGCCGGTTTTCACTGCACTTTTTTTGCCTCAAACAGGTTACTTTAGTAAGTAAGTTTTTTATTTCTCCTGGTTTACATTAAAGAATGAGTAACGCCATCGGAAGAAATTGTAATTTAACTAAGGGGAAAATTTCCCGCATAACAGTACTGCAAGATCTGAATCGTATGCGTTTCATTTTATTACTTCTTGGCCTGTTTGCTTCTGCCATATTATTTGGCCAGCCCTTGTATTTTGAAAATTATTCTTCCGAACAGGGCCTTTCACAAAACAGTTGCTACAGCATCGCGCAGGATGGCGATGGCTTCATGTGGTTTGGTACGCAGGATGGACTTAACCGTTATGATGGAAAAGAATTTAAAGTGTTTTGGCCGGGCAATGAGATGGGGAAAAAGCTGCCTTCCAATTATATTTCTTCTCTTTATTTCGACAGTCACAAAAATTTATTATGGATAGGTACCATCGAAGGCCTGTGTTTGTACCATTCCCCGGGAGATTCGATGGTACTATTGAAGGAACTGTTCCCCTTTGCTTCAGCGCTGTCGAATACCGGGATAAAAAAAATTGTATCCTTTAAAAAAAATGAATACTGGGTCATTACGTTTAACAAGGGTCTTTTTTTAATCAATACCGAAACAAAAACGCTACAATCTTTTTTTAGCGATGCCGTATATCACAACCAGGTAACGGCCATTGCTTTGCATGAAGGCAACATCATAGTGAGCCTCCTGCACAACCTTTTTCAACTGTTGCCCTCCGGCAATGGATTTAAAACCGGCCCCTTGCTGTCCCGACATCGTTTTGCGGAAATAAAAGAATTGTATTCATTTAACGGATCGCTTTACGTTGGCACCTTAACCGAAGGGTGTTTTTACATTCCTGGTAATTTGACGGCAGCATCCACTGTTCATCATCTTGAAACAGGCGCCGAGGGCATCGCTTGTTTTTCAACCGACAACGAGGGGAACCTTTGGATCGGCTCCCGTGGTAAGGGTATCATACAATACAATCCGGTTAAGCAAAGCTTTCAGCATGCCGTTCATTCTGTGTATGACAACAGGACGCCCGGGAAAAATTTTGTTTTATCCATCTTTAAAGACCGGCAGGGTATTATCTGGTGCGGGCTGAGCGGTAGCGGCCTTGCCAAATACGACCCCTTGAAATACCAGTTTACTTCCATCGATAATGAACCCATCAATAACAGTTCGCTGCCCGATAATATGGTGATTGATATTTTCAAAACCAGGGACGGCTATTATTATGTAGGTACACAAAACAATGGCATCACGGAATGGAACCCCGAAAAAAATGAATTCATCATCTACCCTGCTGCCCATGCCAACAGCGCCACGGATAATATTATTTACGATATAACAGAAGATACAAAAAATAACCTGTGGATAGCAAGCTGGGGCGGTCTTTTACAGTTTGAGCGAAAGACTAAAAAGATCATCCATCATAAAAATGAAGAACTGCTTACCTCCCGAAAACTTTATGCACTGGTGAAGCTTAAAAACGCCGACAGTCTTTTTATAGCTTCCGAAGCCGGTCCTGTTTTTTATTCTTTAAAAGACAATCGCTGGAAACCCTGCCCGGCTAATTTGCTGCAGCCGGGTGTAGCCGTTGGCAGGTATAATTTGTTTACCTGCAGGTATATTTATGAGGGTGACAATAGTACGTTGTGGATATGTACGGTGGGCGCCGGCCTGGTAAAATACGATTACCGCGATCAAAGTGTAAAAGTGATAGAGCCGGTAAAAAAAATTTCCACCTATGCCCGGCATTTATTGCAGGCTGGTTCTTTGTTTTGGATTGCTACCGATAAAGGCGTGGTGCTGTATGATTTTGAAAAGAATGAAGTTAAAAAACACATCACGCCCAATGCTTTTGCCGGCTCCAAGGTTTGTTATGCCATTCAA
>Ga0247806_10001255_pt1 | contig 12785 bp, 7 predicted proteins | sample UWRJL059202B1_FD_179935 | JGI IMG/M metagenome (GOLD analysis project Ga0247806, IMG submission 179935) | Plant litter microbial communities from Arlington Agricultural Research Station in Wisconsin, United States - UWRJ-L059-202B-1 | ecosystem: Environmental > Terrestrial > Plant litter >... | reverse complement strand
TCGACGATGAACAAGATATACGACAGGAACAAACACCTTAGTGACCTTGAATTCCTTAATGCTATACTTGGAGAGTTCCAGATAAAATTTGAAATTCCTGAAGAAGACCTTAAAAGACTGCCTAAAAGCGGCCCTTATATTACCGTATCTAACCACCCACTGGGCGGCATAGACGGTATTTTATTGCTTAAATTGATGGTAGAGCGCGAGCCCGACTTTAAAATTATAGCTAACTTTTTACTGCACCGCATAGAGCCACTTAAGCCTTATGTAATGCCTGTAAACCCCTTTGAAAACCATAAAGATGCCAAGAGCAGCATGAGCGGTATTAAAGATGCGCTGCGCCACCTTAGAGACGGCCACCCGCTGGGAATTTTTCCTGCAGGCGAAGTTTCTACCTACAAAGATGGTGAGCTTATTATAGACCGCCCGTGGGAAGAAGGTGCCATAAAGCTTATTAAAAAAGCCCAGGTGCCCGTAGTACCCATATATTTTCATGCTAAAAACAGCCGCCTGTTTTACTGGCTTAGTAAAGTAAGCGACACCCTGCGCACAGCAAAACTGCCAAGCGAGCTCCTTACCCAAAAAAACCGCGTTATCAAAGTGCGCATAGGCAAACCCATATCTGTAGCAGAGCAAAATGAGCACGAAACCGTAGAGTCTTTCTCAGAATTTTTGCGCAAAAAAACCTACATGCTCTCTAACGCTTTCGAAAAAGAAACCAAGCTTATAGACAGCTTTATAGATACCTCAAACCTAAACCTAAAGCTTAACAAAGGCCCCAAGCAAATTGCCGGCCCTGCGCTACAGGATAAAATTATGGCCGAAGTTGCCCAGCTGCGCAAAGGCGACGCACGCCTGCTGCAAAGCAAGAACTATGAAGTTTTCTTTACATCGGCAGATAAAATTCCGGCAATACTGCACGAGTTAGGCCGCCTGCGCGAAATTACTTTTCGCGCTGTGGGCGAAGGTACTAACGAGTCTTTAGACCTGGACCAGTATGATAAATATTACCACCACATGTTTTTGTGGGACGATGATACCCAGCAAATTGCCGGTGCTTACCGCATGGGCCTTGGTGCGCAGATATACAAAAAATACGGTATAGACGGTTTTTACCTGCACGACCTCTTTAGGTTTGAGCCCGAGCTGTATGACATGATGAGCAAGAGTATAGAGATGGGGCGTGCCTTTATTATTAAGGCCTACCAGCAAAAACCCATGCCGCTGTTCCTTTTATGGAAGGGTGTGGTGCATTTAACACTGCATTACCCAGAGCATAAATACCTTATAGGCGGGGTAAGCATAAGCAACCAGTTCTCTGATTTTTCTAAGTCGCTCATGATAGAGTTCATGAAATCGCATTATTACGACCCTTACATTGCGCAGTATGTACACCCTAAAAAGGAATATAAGGTAAAACTTAAGGATGGCGATAAAGACTTTGTATTTAACGAAGCTGAAGCCGACCTTAATAAATTTGATAAGATTATAGAGGAGGTAGAGCCGGGCAACCTGCGCCTGCCGGTACTTATAAAAAAATACATTAAGCAAAACGCCCGCGTTATTGCCTTTAACGTAGACCCGCTGTTTAACAACTCTGTAGACGGGCTTATGTACATTCGCATTGCCGATTTACCCGAAAGCACTGTGCGCCCCGTTATGGAGGAGTTTCAGGCAGAACTGGAACGTAAGGTGCTTGAAAAAGGCGAAGAGTTGCTGTAAATGATAGCTTTATTGTAAATAATAGATATACACTGCTATGAAAAACTACGTTACCTTATTTATAAGTATTTTGGTTTTGGCAGGATGCTCTAAGAAAACGGATAGTTTTGTAACTACAATATCTGAAGCCGACGGATTTACGAGAAATATGGAAGTTGTATATTCCGATAGCATAATCTATATAAAAGGTACCGAAAGCGATGTTAAGGGCACTTATAAAGATACCATGGTTTTGTATAGAAATAACCATGGTTACTATAAAATTATACAGGATATAAGCACAAAGCCTATCGGGAAAAAGCAGGTACAGGTACTTTCATTAAAAGATAGTTCATTTTCACGCTATGATGATATAACCGGCAGGCATGATGTTTATACCCTAAAGTTGGACAGCACAACATATATGAGCGTTAGCAATGCGTATGGCATGGCAACCATGTGCAAAACAATATATTACACAACTGCTTATAAAATAATCAGAATAGACGAACTTTATGGTACTTATAAATTTGTCTTTACAAGCAGCCTCTACAAGGATTATAAAATACCAAAAATACCACACTCTCCTTTTTTAGATAAAATTAAAAAAGACAGCCTTGATTACAGCAAAAACATACATGTAGAATATTAATCGTCAAGTTTCGTTAAGGAAATCTTTCGAGTAAAAGAATATCTCCGAACAAAAGTTATGACTATTTACATGCTTAACACCTAAATATTAGGTAATTGTAAAAAAGAATATAGCCTATTTTGTAGCTGTTACAGCATATATTTTTGCTTCATGCAGCAGTGAAGAGATCGCGGTTCAAAAGTCTGCCGCCTTAACATTCGATACCGAAAGTTATGTAAAAGTTTGGAAAGATGCCAATATTCAGGTATTTATAGAGAAAGAAAAATAATACACGAAGTGCTATTGACGTTAGCAGTTCTTAAAAAAATCGAGCGTTTCTTTAAGCAGCAAGTCGCGGCTTTCTATATGGCTCATGTGTCCGTAAGGATAGGTAACGAGTTTTGCAGATGTACCGTCAACCTGATCGGCGTGCTCGCTGTACACAAGGCTCTGGTCTTTTTGCCCTAACACAAGCAAAACAGGATATGGCGCAAAATGCAAAAGTACCTCACGGTCTTTACGTATCTTCATGCCCTCAAGCGCAGCGACAATTCCCTGAACCGGAGTTTTTAAAGCTTCCTGTTTTAAGTCTTCAATCTCTGTGGCAAATTTTTCGCGGTTCTCTTCACTGAATAAATTTGCAATAGACATGCTTACAAAACAGGTGTAATCTTTTTTAACGGCAGTAACGGCACGGTCGCGGTTGGCTTTACGCTCATCACTATCAGCGCGCGTGGTAGAGTTTTGCAGCACCAGGCCTTTTACCACATCGGGGTACAACTCGGCATAAGCCAGTGCCACATACCCACCCATAGAGTGCCCCATTATTATGGCTTTACGAATGCGGAGTTCTGTAAGTACCGCCTGCACGGCATCGGCCATATCTTCCATACTGTGCACATAGCCCAGGCAGCCCGTTTGGCCGTGGCCCAAAAGGTCTATAGTTATAACGCGGTAACGCTTTGTGTACTGTTCTACAAAAAAATTCCACATAGTGCTGTTTTCTAAAAAGCCATGCAGGAGTACTATTGCGGTGCCTTTACCGGCATCGGTATAGTTTATTTGTATGTTTTTGTAGTGTAGGTGTTTCATGTTTTGGAACGCGGATGACACAGATTTAAACGGATTACCGCTGATTTTTTTTGTAAGGTAATATGCAAAAATAAATATTTTAAAAGCATTAGCAGTTAAGATTTTTGCAAAGTTGCTACAGCTTTTATAAACATTGTTGTAAACAGATATTTGTCGCAAGGATTTATAAAGTGTTTTATAAAATCGCTTCGCACCTCGCGATGACGGTTCCGGGTACAGTATGTTTTTGTTCCTTTCTTATTTGTTTAGGAGTAACACACCCCTAACCCCTCTCAAGACTATCGTGTGGTCACATCTCCATAACCATTCTTTTTTGACCTCACCCCCAACCCCTCTCCAAAGGAGAGGGGAGCCAACGAATGGGTATCTTACCTGAAATTCTTGAGGTAAATATTTTAAATGCAATTTACAGATTTGAGTGTAGCTACTCCCTCTCCTTTGGAGAGGGTTGGGGTGAGGTCGATATTTGTGCCCACACGATAGCTCTCAAGAAGGGAGCCAGCTACACTCGGACGTTTTTGTTGATTGCGGATTGTAAAGTTCAGGGGCGTGTCATTCTGACGAAGGAAGAATCTTTTTTTCTGGGTATTTTTTGGCTAAGCTCATAATAGCATAACGGCAAAATCTATTATAACAAAAAAAGCCTGCGTTGTGCAGACTTTTTTTGTTTGATGCTTCGTAATGAAACAATAAATATTGATATCGTGAGGTGTTTACAGGTTTTATACCTATATATAATAGGTGTAATTTGCTGAACTAATTATTTGTAAGAGATTCTTCGACTGCACTGCGTTTCGCTCAGTATGACAAGCTGCAAACTGCGACTGAACACTGCGACTAATAACTGAATACTCCAAACTGAACTACGCGTTCATAAGGCTTTCAATCTCTTCTGCCATTATAGGTATATTGCCCATAAGGTTAAACGGTTCGCCCTGTGGCTGTATAACAAGGTTATCCTCCAGTCGAATGCCAAAACCTTCGGCAGGAATGTAAATTCCCGGCTCTACGGTAAAGACCATGTTAGCCTCCATAGGCTCATACAAAAGGCCATAATCGTGGGTGTCAAGCCCCAGGTGGTGCGATGTGCCGTGCATAAAATATTTTTTATAAGCAGGCCATTCCGGTTTTTCGTTTTGCACATCGGCTTTATCAATAAGGCCAAGGCCAAGTAGTTCAGATGTCATAATTTTGCCTACCTCTACATGGTACTGTTTCCATAACGTGCCGGGCGTAAGCATTTTTGTAGCTTCGTCTTTAACCTTAAGCACAGCGTTGTATACCGCTTTTTGCCTGTCGTTAAATCGGCCGTTTACCGGTATGGTGCGGCTAAGGTCGCTGCTGTAATTAGCATACTCTGCAGCAACGTCTAACAGTATAAGGTCGCCATCTTTGCATTGCTGGTTGTTCTCTACATAATGCAGCACATTAGCATTATTGCCGCTGGCAATAATGGGGCCGTATGCAAAACCTTTAGAGCGGTTGCGAATGAACTCATGAATAAATTCGGCTTCAATTTCATACTCCCAAACGCCCGGTTTAGTAAAGCCAAGAATGCGGCGAAAGCCTTTCTCTGTAATATCACACGCCTGCTGCATAAGTGCAATTTCCTGTGGCTCTTTTACAGAGCGCAGGTGCTGCAGTATAGGGTTGCTTTTTGCCACCTGGTGGGCAGGGTATTTTTCTTTCCACCATTTTATAAAGCGGTCTTCGCGGGTTTGCGTTTGTACCGATGAGCGGTAGTGCTCGTTTGTGTTAATATATATAGTATCAGTATACGTCATGATCTCAAAAAGCGTTTTTTCGAGATCCTGCAGCCACATAATATTTTTAATTCCACTAACTTCATAGGCACGTTCTTTAGTAAGTTTTTCGCCTTCCCAAACGGCAATATGCTCGTTAGTTTCGCGCAGGAAAAGAATTTCGCGCAGGTGCTCATAAGGAGCATCGGGGCAAAGCAGCAGTACCGATTCTTCCTGATCGGCACCACTCAGGTAAAAAATATCGCGGTGTTGCGCAAATGGTAGTGTGCTATCTGCACTTATAGGGTAAATATCGTTAGAATTAAAGACGGCAACGCTTTTAGGTTTCATTTGTGCGGTAAACTTTGCACGGTTTTTTATAAAGAGGTTGCGGTCTATAGGTGTATATTTCATGATACTGTTTTTAATGATTACCAAAATTACTAAGAAAATCTTTAACATATGTAAACTATATTTTAATTAGCCAAAACGATTTTAGTCGATTAACTGCAAAAAATAGCCGACGTACAACATATTTTTGTATTTTTGTAGTATAAAACCCAGCTATGATAGCTGATATTTAGATAAATAGTTAAAGTTTGAATATTGCTTTTTTGCCTTAAACGATGAATATTGTTAGGGAATGTAAATTTTAGGTAACAATTATGCAATTTTAATTCAAAATCTTTAACGGATGTACATTTCTTTGTTGAGAAAGCATTTTTTTCTTGCTTTACAAATGATGTGTGTGTATTTTTGTCTTCCAATTAATTGATTAGTAATTAATTGTACCGTAAGAAAATTACAACCGTGGAGCTATAATTAATCTGTATAGCAACATAAATTAAGAAATATTGAAGGTCTGGCCCCCGCCTTATTCTTCTCTATATAACGTCAACGTTAAGAATTTGTTAAAAAGAGCTGTGCTAAAGTTGCCCCCAACTTAATGCGCAGGTCAATTATACGCGCTCTAAACTGTTGATACCCAAAAAACCGTTTTTTTTAAATTTTAGTGTGTCATTCAAAATTCAATTACTATGAAGGTTCGAAAAACTACCTTTTTACAAAAACAGCTAATGCTATTGCTGTTTTTAATCTCGGCCGGTGCCTTTGCACAAACGCCAACATTTAGTGCTTACGCTCCAAGCGTTGTAACGCACAGATCCTCAATAACAATTACCGGTACAAACTTTAACTCAGTTACATCGGTAAGGTTTAATGGTATTACCGCTGCTTTTTCTGTAGTAAGTAGTACATCTATAACGGCTATAGTACCAGAAATTACTACTGTTACAGCCGGTACAAGCAGTCCTGTTGCTGTAAGTATTGTTAAGAGTGCTGTAGAAACAGTGTCTGACATTAACCTAAATTATGTTGCTCCTGCAGAGACTCCTTTTAACGCTGGTATTACAAACATTATTACAAATTTTGGCCCTACCGGTTATTTTTCAACAGGTGCAGCTACTACAAATGCTGCTTTACAGCCAGATACAAGCCACAGCTTACTTGCGTTTACATATGATGGCACGCAATACAGTACTGCACCAAACTCTGAGTTAGGTACTGTACTTACAAGCCATGGCCAGGTATACCAGCAAGGTAACTTTAGAGCTTTGCCTATAAACAATATTATGGGCTCTACTAACGCTGCCGGTGGTGGTACCAATGCGATTGTTCTTGCTAAGAACATCGATGGTAGCTCTACAAGAGCTGTAGCTACATCTCCAAGTGTTAGAAACCTTAATGTAAGGGACGTGCTTATTGATGGTATACGCGGATTAGATCTTGGAACAGGAATTACTAACCTGCCATCAAGTTCTGTTCTTAGCTTTCAGGCAAGTAATATAATAAGTGGTGTTGTAAATGATGCCATTCCAGACATTCTTGTTTCTCAGGTTGCAGATCCAAGTGATAATGCTTTTGACGTTTTTTACTTTGTAGATGCTCAGGGAAACATTGTGGGTAATCCTGTAAAAATTAATATATCTGGCGTTAATGCCGTTGGTACTTATAAAACAGACTTTTTCTCTCTTCCTACAAGCACATCAATAAATGATGCAAGGATAAACGGTGTTAATAGCGGTTTAGGAGATACAAGAAATATTAGACTTGTTGCTTACAGACTTGCTGATTTTGGTATTACTGAGCAAAACAGAAGCACTGCAACACAATTTAAAGTGGTGCCAAGTGGTACGAGCGACCCTGCATTCATTGCTTATAACAGAAGCTCTTTCCAAATTCCTGCACCTATAGTTAGTACACAACCTGCATCTGTTGCACTATGTGCTGGTACAGCAACATTTAGCGCAGCATTAGAAGCTCCTGCTGAGGGTACAGAAAACCCAACATACAAATGGGAAAAAGACGGATCTCCTATTACAGAAGGTACTAACGGTATAACAGGTACAAATACTGCTACATTATCTGTACCGGTAACTGTTACTCCAGATAATACAGGTATATATACTGTGCTTATTACAAACGCAAGTGGTGCTGTAAGAACATCTCCGGCTTACCTTAATACAGTAATTATAGCTTCAAGCGGCAGTGTTACATGTTACAATGCATCAGTTGCACCTTACTTAGAGGTTGGTGCTGCAGGTAATACCCCAACATACCAATGGTACAGAACTACTTCTACAAGTGCTGCACGTGCAATTGGCGCAACGGTTACAGGAGTTAATAATTCAACAGATGTATTAATTGCAGGTGCTACATCTGCAAGGTATACACCACCTGCAGGTTATGATTATAACTCATCAACAGTTAAATATTTTGCAAAAGTTGTTCCATCGGCTTTAAGTGGTAATACTAACTGCCCTGGTGCTACTAAATTTACACCGGTATTAGAGTTTAGGGTTAATAAAGCAACTGCAGGTACTGCAAGTACTCAAAATGCATCTTTTTGTTCAGGTGGTTCTGCTGTAATCAGGTTATCTACAGATTATGTTGGTAGCATTGAATGGCAACAATCTACAGATGGTGTTACATTTACTCCTGTAACAGAGGGTGTAGGATCGCTTACTGATCGTACCTACAGGTCTAACCCGCTTTCTGTTACAACATGGTATAAAGCTGTTGTTAGCCCTTCATCTGGTGGATGTGCTGCAGCTGCTGTATCAAGCAACATTGTTAAAATTACAGTTGCCGATACTAACATATGGTTAGGTACTACAGATATTTACTGGAATACTGCAACTAACTGGAGCTGTGGTACTGTACCTACAGTAGAGACTAAAGTACTTATTCCTGCAACTACTGTACAAGGCAGAATGCCAAATGTAATAGGTTTTCAGGGGTATGCTAAAAATATAACTGTAGAAAATGGTGCACGTGTAACAGTACTTAATACAGGTACATTAAATGTTGCAGATAATATAGATGTAGCAACAGGTGGTTTCTTTACTGTAGAGAACAACGGATCTCTTGTGCAACAAAACGCTACTACACCTAACACAGGTAACGTTAAAGTTATAAGGAACAGTAACTCACTTTTCAAACTGGATTATACATTGTGGTCTTCACCGGTTGCCGGTCAAAACCTACAGGCATTCTCTCCATCTACTCTATCTACACGTTTTTATGAGTATGGAACAGTAGCACAGCCTACAACGGCAAACCCTAATGCAATGGCAGAGTATTACATTTTAATACCTAACCCGTCTTTAACTAACTTTGCTCCTGCAAAAGGTTTCCTTATACGTATGCCTAACATTATAGCTGGCAACGAAGACTATAACAACAGCGATGCATCTACAGTTTTCCAGGGAGAATTTAATGGTGTGCCTAACAATGGTACTATTACTTACCCATTAAACACTGCAGCTGCCCGTTACACAGCAATAGGTAACCCATATGCGTCTCCTATAAGTGTTGCCGACTTTTTTGAAACTAATAGTAATGTATTAGATGGCCAGACGGCACTATATTTCTGGAGAAAAAGAAACAATACTAACGTATCTTCTTACGCCCTGTTAAACAATGCCGCTTTTGTACCTAACACTGCTTACAGAGTAAGTGGCCCGGCACAAGACCCGGATGCTGAAGGCCCATACCAATCTGGCGGACAGGCTCAGGCAGTTTACTATCCGGTATCAAACACAGGAAGTGCTAACCCATCATGGAGAATATCTCAGGGTCAAGGTTTCTTTGTAAGAGCAAAAGCTGCAACTCCATCTAACCCTAACCCGGTAGTTACCTTTACAAACTCTATGAGAAGAGAAGCTCCTGGAAGTCAAGGGCAGGCTTTCTTTAGAAGTGCAGAAGGCGCACCAGTTGCATCTCGCGTATGGTTAAACCTTGCAGGTAGTACAGAAGATAGCTTTAGCCAGTTTGCTGTAGCTTATTTAGCTGATGCAACTCTTGGTCTTGATTATGGTTTAGATGGTGCAACGTATGCTGATAACAACAATGTATCTCTATATACGATTGCAGAACAAAAAAGGCTTACTATACAAGCAAGACCAACGTTTACAACTACAGATGTTGTACCTGTGGGTTACAAAACTGCAGCTGCCGGTAACCTTACTATAGCTATAGATCATTTTGATGGTGTATTTACAGATGGTCAAAACATTTACCTTAAAGATAACACTACAGGAAATGTACATGACCTAAGAAATGGCGATTATACCTTTACTTCGGAAATAGGTAGATTTGATGATAGATTTGAATTAGTATATACTAACGAAGCACTTGGTACAGATGCACCTCAGCTTAATGCTAACAGTGTAATAATATTTAAAGAAGGTTCTTCTATAAACATTAATACCGGTACTGCACAAATGACAGACGTAACAGTTTATGACGTTCGTGGCAGGGTGCTTTTCACTAAATCAGGAATAAACGCTACTACTACTGTAGTTGCTGGTTTACAGGCTGCAAAAGAAGTACTTATTGTAGAAGTTAATACAGTAAAAGGTAAAGTAAGCAAAAAATTAGTTTTCTAATACCTTTGTAAAGTATAGCCGCAAGGCATTAAAGCCCTTACCACCCGGTAAGGGCTTTTTTTATGCAGTGCTGCCACGGTTTTAATATCTTTGTTTTGTTATATACTAATACATTAAGGAAGTCTATGTTTTTCTCTAAATTTTTTAAAAAGAAAAAACCTGAAACAGCCCCAACGGTTGTTTTGCAAAACCTGCCTGCGCTAAATGCATGGGGCATATTTTTTCAGGGGCATGGTATAACACTTTACAGCCGTAACGCCGCCGCTGTGCCCGGTGCTAACGACAGCGAATTTATTTACCTAAAAAGCTATCCCGAAATTTATGAGCTGGAGCGTAAACTCTTTGCCGAATGGTTTACCACTACCCCAACCGCAATTTACCTGCAGCAGCAGGATAGCAAAACGGGTTTGTATATGCTTCTTTACATTAGTTATAAAGATGTACAACTTACAATTCTTAAAACCGGAATAACAACTACAGGGTGGGCATCGGGATATGAACACGGCAAACCGGTAATTGTTATAAAAGGAGAGGCAAACATTGTTTTAGAATAGGGCTACGAAAAATCCAAAAACAAAAAATCCAAATTACAACTGATCACTGCCCACTGAATACTGAGACTGCGACTGCTTACTGACCACTGATCACTGACCACTGCGACTGAGACTGACCACTAACCACTGACCACTGCTCACTAACAACCTTCCATAAAAGCAATTATGCTAAACATGCTGCGATCGCTTATATTGAAAGTAGCGGCGGTAATGCCTGCTGCACGGGTTTTTTTAGTTTTGCCATACTCTTTAAAAAGCAGGTCGGCTTGTTTAAGGTAATCTTCATAATACACTTTCCAGTCCAGTATATGTACCGGTATAAGGCTCTTGCCCATAAGCTTTATAAAGTTATCGCCCAGGTTTGTTATTGTTTCATATCGTGTCATGTTACCATTTATGTATAGGGCAAATATCTGTACTGCGCACCTTGGCACTAAGCGGGCACTTGCAAATGTTGCAATACGCACCTTCAATTTCTTTTAAGCTATCGTTTATAAAGGTTAATAATTTTCCCTGCCGGGCATGGAGACAGCTGGCACAAAAGGCAGCACGCTGTTGGGCTACTGCCTCTGTAACCTCGCTTTTGCACAGGTAGTTTTTCCAGCCCGATAATATGTTTTGAACCATTTAAATAATGATGTTTTCCTCACAAATCCTAACAAAAATTTCTGTAACATTGCAAAATAATTATCTTTGATGCGCGATTAAAAATCGTATAAACAAATTAAACCAACGCCAAACCATGAAAAAAATTACCACTATTGTAGTGCTTTTATGCAGCCTGTTTATGCACGCGCAGGAAAATTTCCCTAATAAAAACCCTGAGCTTTTGTTAGGTAAGGAAGTAAAAATAATTAGTACTATACAATCGAAACATGAAAAATTAGGATACGACGATTTTTATACTGACGAAACGCTTCGCAATTATTACGAGCCTATTTCTCATAATTCTTCCTTTACTAAAGAAGGAGCACTGTTAGGTAAAACCTTTAATGTTACCGATATAAAGGATGTAAGCACGCCCGATTTTAAATGGGTGAGGGTAAAACTTGAAGGTGAAGACGGTTTAACCCTTTATTACAGATATAATTTTAGACCTAATTCGTATCCATTTGAAGTTAAGGGCGGCCTTACTTTACCCGATGGTTTTTACTGTAATATTATAGAAGAAACCATTAATCCCGAATCGCAGAACTTTAAAGCATTAGTAGATAACGGCACATGGGTTACTAAAGATGTGGAAAAGGGCCAAAGCAAGTATTATATTACCTTTGCGATCTTTTTACCAAAAGACAGTAAACCCTTAGAAAGTGCTACATTACTGTTAGAAGGGCAAAAAACTATTACTGTAAAAACAGGCCTCATAATACCCGAATTTCATGATGGTAACATGTATAAATATAATTTTACGGTATTCCTTAATAAACAAAACCTTGCGCTCATAGCAGCCAATAAAGTTACCGGCGTAAGAGTTGGCGAGCAGGTAGCGCCCATTGCTCAGGGACAAAAAATACAGGGTGTAATTAAGTGCTTATCAAAATAGCCTTACTAACTGGCTCAAAATTTATATAAGAGAATATATGCATAGATAAACAGTTCCGGAAGAATGGCCTACTGCCCTCTTCCGGAATTTTTATATGTAGCAGCTTAAAAATTAGCCGCATCCCTTACCTGTACATAGCTGTTTCCCTGGCTTATAATATCCTGAACGGCCACAACAGGCGCAGGTATAGACCGGTTAGCCATGGCAATTTTTGCAGCAAGCTCATCTACGTTTAAGCCCTGCTGTGCTACCTCGCGTGCTACTATACCCCCACCCGCAAAATAATTAGGCGTACTGCTCCCCCCTGCCGGGAATGCATTGTTAAACGCCATAAAATGTGCCGCCGCATTGCGGTTCATAACGCCTATAAGTTCGCCCTGTTCGGCTTCAAACTGTGTACCATCGGCACCGGTAAAAAGTGTACCGCCGTTGCTGTGGCGGTTACCGCCTATGTTAAACAGAGCCCCTTTCTCTGCCTTTGGCGTTTTAGTAGCTGTTATCTTTTTTACATTGGCAATACCTGCTGCCACCGCGGCTGCGGCTGCAACGGCACCCAGTGCAGGCCCTACA